>MTLE01001476.1_pt1 | contig 75877 bp, 70 predicted proteins | sample 1982461 | NCBI WGS metagenome assembly MTLE01 (sample SAMN05712605, study PRJNA340218) | biofilm metagenome | isolation source: sample SPL anode biofilm adapted to -200 mV | place: USA | collected 2012-02-03 | reverse complement strand
TGGAGATGGCGCCGTCATAGGCGGCGGTGTGCTGGTAGACCTTCACCGCCAGGCGGAAGTTGGTCTCCTTCGCCACGGAGCCGCCTGATGCCTTTATTTCGTCCAGCACCGTGCGATAGTCGGCCGGATCGACGATTACCGTCACGTCGGCGTTGTTCTTGGCCGCGGAGCGGAGCATCGTGGGGCCGCCGATGTCGATGTTCTCGATGGCATCTTCCAGGGTGCAGGAAGGGTTCGCCACGGTGGCCTCGAAGGGATATAGGTTCACCACGACCATATCGATGGGAGGGATGCCGTGCTCCTTCATGGTTGCCACGTGTTCGGGATTGGACCTCATCCCGAGAAGCCCTCCGTGGACCTTCGGATGGAGGGTTTTCACCCGCCCGTCCAGCATTTCGGGGAAACCGGTGTGCTCGGATACGTCCTTCACCACCAAGCCGGCATCCCTCAACAGCTTTGCGGTGCCGCCGGTGGAAAGAATCTCGACGCCGTAACCGGCCAGTTCCCTGGCGAACTCGACGATGCCGGACTTGTCGGATAGGCTTATGAGTGCCCGCGTGATTTTTGCCATGGTTTGCATACTCCTTGAAAACAAATTAGCCACAGAGACACTGAGGCACTGAGAAAGCCAAAACCGTTTAACAGAGGGTGTTCAGAATGTTGTCAGGATGGACATCAGGCCATCTTTCCCCGGCCCCGAAACATATTCCCCGGCTTGCGTTTATTGCTTTTTCTCTGTGCTCTGCGTCTCCGTGGCGGATGTCCAACGAAATTGAGGGAAATTGATCTGCTGCAGAAAGTGTTTCTCGAAGGCGGGGGTGCCGGAAAGAGGTATTACGCGGACCTTTTCCGCAAGATGGTTAACCGCCGCGAACCCGCCGGGTGCAAGGAGCGCCCGCTCGACACCGCGAAGCGTCCCTTCCCGCACGAAACTCGTTGTTTGTACCATGTTTTCCGTTAAGATTCCAACGCTTTTTAGGGTGGCCGGATCGAGAACCGCGCCAAACGAGCCGGTCAGGACCACGCCCGCCACATCCCCGCCGCCGACGCCCGCCCGCTCCAACAGAACCTCCATCCCGGCACGGATTGCCCCCTTGGCCAGTTGCACCTGACGGATGTCCCCCTGGGAGAGCCGGACCGTTCGCGCAGCGTCGCGATGGAGCACGAAGGCAAGCTCCTCTCCCACGGCCATCACCCGGTTGCCGAGGCTCGACGGAATCTCCTCGGGAGGAAGCAACCGGCCGGTCGGGTCGATGATTCCCTGACTGAGGAGGAGCGCAATCGTCGCAAGAACTCCGGAGCCGCAGATGCCGGTCGCGGGCTTCCCCCCTATGGTAGTGAGGAGCAGCCGCTCCCCTTCCAGGGCTACCCCGCTGATGGCTCCGGGAAGCGCCGCCATGCCGCACGAAAGATTCCCCCCCTCGAAGGCGGGGCCGGCCGCGGCGGATGTTGCGACAAGCTTGCCGTCGAACTCCAGGGCAATCTCGCCGTTGGTCCCCAGGTCCAGATAGAGACAGGGATGGGGTATCGGAGACCGGGAATCGGGAACACCATGAAGGAACGCCACGGTGTCCCCGCCGACAAAACCGCCGGGAAGGGGAAAGAGGAACACTTCCGCCGGGAGGTCCCAGCCCAATTCGGAGGCGGGAACGGTTTTGCCGGCGGTGAAAAGGGGGCGGTAGGGGGGAAACGCGAGGGAGTTGACCGGGAGGTCCAGCAGCAGATGTTCCATGGCAGGGTTGCCGGCAACAGCCGTGGCGGTAAGATGCTCGGGCGATTTCCCGGCGCCATCCAGAAGCTCATGGGCCAGGCAGCAGATCTCCCCGCGGACGAGTCCGGCCATCCGGCGCCGGGCGGCATCGGAGCGGCAGGCTGCATCGAGCCGCGAGACCACGTCGGCTCCGAACTCCCTCTGTGGATTGAGACAGCCGGCAACGGCCAGCCTTTCGCCGGTTTCAGCATTCAGTAGCGAAGCGGCGAGGGTCGTGGTGCCGAGATCAACGGCAATGACAAGCCGTTCAGACGATGACAACAGCATGCTCCCGCTGCGGGAGGACGTCCCCGACGACGACGGCGAACAAGCCGCGATCGGCTGCCGCCGCGAGAAAAGCAGAGGCAAATTCAGGGGTAAGGGCAATGAAAAGCCCCCCGGAGGTCTGGGGATCAAAGAGGGGCAGCATCCGGTCGTCTGCGCCAGGGGGGGAAGAGACGAAGGGAGCATAATGATCCCGGTTGCGGTAGCAGCCAGCCGGCACAAGGCCGTCAGAGGCCAAATCCATGACTCCCCCCATGAGAGGGACACTATCGAGATCGATTTCGAGGGTCACCCCGGCCCCCCTGGCCATCTCGCAGGCATGACCCACGAAGCCGAAACCGGTGACGTCGGTGCAGGCGGACGCCCCGCACTCCAGCATGAGTTCCGCAGCCCCGGCGTTCAACGCCATCATCCAGCGAATCGCTTCGTCCGCGACCCCGGAAGAAACCATGTCGGCTTTTATGGCCGTGGAAACGATTCCGGTCCCCAAAGGCTTGGTGAGAATGAGCCGGTCGCCGGGGCGGGCGGTGCTGTTGCGCACGATCCGCTCAGGATTGATGAGTCCGGTAACCGAAAGGCCGTATTTCAGCTCATGGTCCTCCACCGTATGACCGCCCACAAGGCAGGCTCCAGCCTCGCGCACCGCGTCGAGGCCGCCGGCCATGATGTCGGCCAGGATCTGCCCTGGCAACGTGCAGGCGGGGAAGAACGCCAGGTTCATGGCAGTGACCGGCCGCCCCCCCATTGCATAGACGTCGGAAAGTGCGTTTGCCGCCGCAATCCGGCCGAACGTGAACGGGTCATCCACCAGGGGGGTGATGATATCCACGGTCTCCACAAGGGCAAGCCCCTCCCCTATCCGGTAGACCCCCGCATCGTCGGCAGTCTCCGGCCCCACGAGGAGGTTCGCATCGTCCCCCTTGCCAATGATGCCGCTCAGAGCGTCTTCCAGGCCCGCCGGGCCCAGTTTTGCCGCTCAGCCGGCAGCTTTCACCATGGATGTCAGCTTGATTTTCTGTCTGGTCATAAATTGCAGGTCCCGGAATCTGTCACCGTGTCGCATTCAGGTAAACCCGCGGCACCCGCTTGCTGATGCCGCAGAAAATCTCGTAGGGGATGGTTCCGGCCCAGGCAGCCAGCTCCTCGGCCCTGACGCAGTTCCCCTCACGGTCGCAACCGAGGAGAGTCACCTCATCTCCCACGGCCACGCCGGGGATATGGGTTACGTCGAACATAATCCAGTCCATGCAGACGGTGCCGGCAACCCGGGCGCGCTCTCCCCGGATCAACGCCTCGCCCCGGTTGGTCAACGCCCGGTTGTAGCCGTCGGCATAGCCCACGGGGACGCTTGCGATGAGGCGCCGGTCAGGGGCGGTGTAGCGGCGGGCATAGCTTATGCTCGTGCCTGGCTCCACCCACTTGAGCATGGCCACGGTGCTCCGCAGCCTCATAATGGGGCGAAGCGCCATCTTTCCCTCGAAATCCCCCGACGGAAGAGCGCCGTAGAGCACGATGCCGGGACGGGCCAGATTGCAGAACGGCAGATTCATGCCGAATGCCGCCGCGCTGTTGGCAATATGCACATAACGGGGATTGAGCCCCACCGACCGCGCTTCGGCCACGGCCTGGGCAAATACGGCTGCCTGGCGCTCCGAAAAACGGCGGCCGTCATCGTCCAGCTCGTCGGCAGAGGCGAAGTGGGAGAAAATTCCTTCCAGTTCCACGGAACGCATCTCCCGCAGTTCCCGGAAAAAGGCAGGGGCATCGGCGGCGGAAACCCCCAGCCGTCCCATGCCTGTGTCCATTTTCACATGGATCTTGGCCTTGCGGTAAAGGCGGGATGCCGTGTCGTTCAAAACCCGCGCCTGCTCCAGGGAGAAGACGGCAGTGGAGAGGTTGAATCCGACGCACTTGCGCTCCTGGCCCGGATAGACCCCCCCGAGAATCAGGACCGGCCGGTCGATGCCGCTCTTGCGCAGCTGAATACCCTCGGCCAGGAACGCCACTCCGAAGGCGGCGACCCCGAGGGATTCCAGTTCGCGGGAGATGTCCATGAAACCGTGGCCGTAAGCGTCGGCCTTGACTATTGCAAGGAGCCCACAGCCGGGGGGAACGGTGCGCTGCACCAGAGAGAAGTTATCGCGCAATGCGGCGAGGTCTATTTCGGCAATGGTAGGGCGGCTTTCCATGCCCTTTTCCTACCACTTCTCCCCGTTGCTGTAAAGCATGAACCTGTAAATCCGGACATCGGGCTTCCACCGGAATGGTCCCCCGGCCAAAGGGTTAAATCCGTTGACTTAACGGAAAAATTCGTTTAGCTTTGTTTACAAAAAAAGCCTGCTGGGGGAGTTCTTCGAGAACTGAGACGGGCGCTGCCCGAACCCTTACCACCTGATCCGGGTAATGCCGGCGTAGGGAAGCGGCCAGAAACCTCGCTATTGATTTTGAGTTCTGGGACCGTGACCACTGTCACGGTTTTTTTGTTTGCACCTGCCACCGGCTGTTTTTACGGGGTCAACCGGATTCACGGGAGAAAGATAGAGCATGAGCAGCAACGGTCACACGCTCCGGCTGGTAGTAAACCGCGACAAGCAGGATTCGGCCATCCGGGGGCTGTACCTTGTCACCGACCATGGCGATCGTCTCATTGAGCGGGTGGAGGCGGCCATAGACGGCGGCGCCCGCATCGTCCAGTACCGGAACAAGGGACGGGACCGCTCGCAACGCTTCACCCTGGGAGAGGAGCTCTGCGAACTCTGCCGCAGGCGGGGAGTTCTCTTCATAGTAAACGACGACGTGGAACTGGCACAGCAGCTGAGGGCCGACGGCGTCCACCTCGGTCAGGACGACGGCGATCCCCGCGCAGTGCGCCGCGAGCTCGGGCAGGGAAAGCTCATCGGGGTTTCGACCCACACCCTTGAGGAAGCCCTGGCAGCCCAGGCGGCCGGTGCCGACTACATCGGCTTCGGCGCCATGTTCCCCAGCCGCAGCAAGGACATCGAACATCTGGCGGAGCCCGAGGGGCTTGCTGCCATACGCGACCGGATATCAATCCCGATCGTTGCCATTGGCGGGATCACCCGCGACAACGGCAGCCGGGTGGTTGACGCCGGCGCTGACGCAATGGCGATCATCTCGGCAGTCCTCTCCCACCACGATCCGGCCATGGCTGCGGCCGAAATAGGCCTTCTCTTCAACCGCAGCGCGGCCTATCCCCGTGGTTCGGTTCTCACCGTCGCTGGAAGCGACTCGGGAGGCGGTGCCGGCATTCAGGCCGACCTCAAGACCATCACGCTGCTGGGAAGCTACGGCTCGTCGGTCATTACCGCCCTCACCGCCCAGAACACCAGGGGAGTCTCCGGCATCAACGGCACGAGCCCCTTCTTCGTAAGCGACCAGCTCGACGCGGTCTTGTCCGACATTGCCGTTGATACCGTAAAGACGGGCATGCTTTTCTCGGCAGACATCATCGCAACGGTAGCCGATAAGCTGGGTGAATACCAGAAACGGATTATCGTTGTCGATCCGGTTATGGTCGCAAAAGGCGGCGCCAACCTTATCGACCGGAGCGCCATCAACGTCCTCAAGGACAGGCTGATCCCCCGCACATACCTCCTCACCCCCAACATCCCCGAGGCTGAACGGCTCACTGGTCTCACGATCTCCAACGAAGAAGGCATGCAGGAAGCTGCCCGGCGACTTTACCGGCTCGGCGCCCGCAACGTCCTCGTCAAGGGAGGCCATCTGGTGGCCGGTGACGCGGTGGACATCCTCTTCGACGGCTCAGCCTTTCATCGGTTCACCGCTCCCCGCATCCTCAGCAAGAACACCCATGGGACCGGCTGCACCTACTCCTCAGCAATCGCCACCTATCTGGCGCAGGGGGAACCGCTCCGGGAAGCCGTCGGCCGTGCAAAAGAGTTCGTCAGCGCCGCCATTCGCCTCGGCCAGCCACTGGGCAAGGGACATGGCCCGGTGAACCACCTGTTGGCCGCGTCTGAAATCGGGGACTGGAAACCGGGGACCGGGGACCGGTAAAAACAATTTAGTTCATTCAACGCAAGGAGTATCAGCACATGGCAACGACTCAGCTCGAATACGCCCGTCAGGGGATCATCACCGACAAAATGAAGGAAGCCGCCCTGGCCGAAGGGGTCTCCCCCGAGTTCATCCGCGAGGGAATCGCCGCAGGCACCATCATCATCTGCCACAACATCAAACACGGCAACGGCCGTCCCCTGGCCGTGGGGAAAGGGCTGCGCACCAAGGTAAACGCCAACATCGGCACATCCGCCGATGACACCGATATCTCCAAGGAACTGGAGAAGGCCCGGGTGGCAGTACACCACGGGGCCGACGCCATCATGGATCTCTCCACCGGAGGCCCAGTTGACGAAATCCGCCGCGCCATCATCGCCGAAACCAGCGCCTGCATCGGCTCAGTCCCCCTCTACCAGGCGGCCCTGGACGCGGTCCGCACCAAGAAGAAGGCCATCGTGGACATGACCGTGGACGACATCTTCGAGGGGATCATCAAGCATGCCGAGGACGGAGTCGACTTCATCACCGTCCACTGCGGCGTGACCCGCTCCACCGTAGAGCGGATGAAAAACGAAGGGCGGCTCATGGATGTCGTCTCCCGCGGTGGCGCCTTCACCGTGGAATGGATGGCCTACAACAACTGCGAAAACCCCCTCTTCGAGCACTTTGACCGGCTCCTGGAAATCACCAAGGCCTACGATATGACCCTTTCCCTTGGAGACGGGTTCCGCCCCGGCTGCCTGGCCGACGCCACCGACCGGGCACAGATCCACGAACTGATTCTCCTCGGCGAGCTTACCCAGCGGGCCCAGGCCGCCGGGGTGCAGGTCATGATCGAAGGGCCGGGCCATGTGCCCATCAACCAGATCGAAGCCAACATCCTCCTCCAGAAGCGCCTCTGCCACGGGGCACCGTTTTACGTCCTCGGCCCCCTGGTCACTGACATCGCTCCGGGCTATGACCACATCACCTGCGCCATCGGCGGGGCCATCGCCGCCTCGGCCGGCGCCGACTTCCTCTGCTACGTGACCCCCAGCGAGCACCTGCGCCTGCCAACCGTCGAAGACGTCCGGGAGGGTGTGATCGCCTCCCGCATCGCGGCCCACGCCGCCGACATCGCAAAAGGGGTCAAGGGGTCCATGGAGAAGGACATCGCCATGGCCAAGTGCCGCAAGAAGCTCGACTGGGAGGGGCAGTACAACCTCTCCCTCGACCCGGAGAAAGCACGCAGATTCCGGGAGGAATCGGGGGTATCCGACCACGGCGCCTGCACCATGTGCGGTGAATTCTGCGCCTACAAAGTCATGGACGACGCCATGGAAAAGCAGCGGGGCGCCGGCAGATAACCGGCCGATTAGCCGTTGACTTGACCGGCAAAGTACGGTATTTATCTTCTCCTCATTCGCCACCTTAGCTCAGATGGTAGAGCAACTGATTCGTAATCAGTAGGTCGCCGGTTCGATTCCGGCAGGTGGCTCCAGAAAGAACAAAGGCCTCACGATATCAACCGTGAGGCCTTTTGCTTTTCGGGTCGCCTGTGTCGAGCTTCAGGCTATCCTATTACTTAGAAACCAAAGCGGAAACCTACGAAGAAACTGCTGTTATTGTACGAAAGTTCAACGCCGTCTTTTTCAAAATCCGACGGTGCTCCCTGGAACCGATAGTAAAGATCAAGGTTGACGTTTTTTGCAACTTCGGTAGTTGCACCAGCGGTGAACTGGTAACCGAAGGTAGTGTCGTCTTCGTCATAACCATCCACTTCGAGCTCACCGTTTATGAGGCCTATACCGACGCCAAAGTATGGTGTAATCTGGGAATTGAATGTTTTAACGTCATAATATGCATTTATCATGTACGACATGGTAGATACTTCCGTATCTGAAATGCTGGAGTTTTCAACTTCATCAACGTCTGCATTTCTGTATGCGAACTCAGCTTCCAGCCGAACAGGGTTAAAGTCATACCCGCCAACGACGTTGAAACCGTAACCGGGGTCATACTCCACATCTGCTGAACCAGAGTAACCGGAAACTTCCAGATCAGAATCATGATTGAGCGACAAACCGCCGCCAAAACCAACATAGGGGCCGGCAGCAACAGCCGGGATGGCAGATGCCAAACAGATACAACCAGCTAGAATCAAAGCCTTAATCTTCATCCTTTCTACTCCTTTCTGATGTTCGGTTGAAACTTAATTTTGTTACTAATCTTAGATATTGCTGTCACTCCTCCTTTCCTGTTGTGTTTTCTTGGCTTAGAATAATACTCCTCCATGAGATGTTGTCAATCCCGAGTATGCTGATGAATGATAAAGAAAAAGGCCGGGGTAACCCGGCCTCTGAACCTTTAATAATCGTTTAAAATGTTACTTCTGGCCGTGGTGAGGGGCAGCCAGGGTGAAGAAAAACGTCGCCCCCTGACCTGGCGACGACTCGGCCCAGATATCCCCTCCGTGACGGCTAATTATCCGACTGACTATTGCCAGGCCGATGCCGGTCCCCTCGAAATCGTCCCTGTGCAGGCGTTCAAAAACCTTGAAGAGTTTGTCTTGATAAGCCATGTCAAAACCGACACCGTTGTCCTGCACAAAGAATACATCCCTGTCCCCCTGGCGTTGCGTACCGAAGGATATACGCGGCTGAGGGTTTTGGGCAGTGAATTTCCATGCGTTGCCGATCAGGTTCTGCACTACCATATTCAACAGTGAAGGATCCCCGTAGACAATCATGCCATCCTGAATATCCACCTGCACATCCCGGTCGGGCGTAGATTCGCGGAACATGACCGTGACTTCTCGGGCCAATTGGCTCAAGTTTATCTGCTCCGGATTTTCCGGCGTGCGTGCAATGCGCGAGAAAGAAAGCAAGTCGTCGATAAGCATGCCCATCCGGTTGCTGGCAGCATCGACCCGTTGCAGGTAGTTGAGTCCGGCAGCATCCAACCGGTCACCGTGATCCTCGCGGAGGATATTGATATAGCCGTTGATATGCCGAAGCGGTGCCCGCAGGTCATGGGATATGGAGTAGCAGAACGACTCCAGTTCCCGGTTCGCATGTATCAGTTCCGCCGTGCGCTTCTGCACCCGCCTTTCCAGTTCCTCGTTCAGGGCAAGAATCTTCCCCTCCGCCACTTTCTGGGCAGTGATATCGACGAAGCTTTCAATGAAGTGCTGGACACCATGCAGGGTTACTCTCCCAACACTTTTCAGCACCGGGATGGAGTGACCGTCTTCCGCAAGAATAATGCGTTCAGCATTGTCGATCTTCAGATTCTTATCCTTCATAGGGCAGGCGCCATCACAATCCGGACAAACGAACGAAAAGCAGGTAAGACCGATGATTTTTTCACGTGGCCGACTCAGGATGCGGCACGCCGTCTGGTTTACGTCCATGATCACATGGTCTTCTTCCCGGATCAGCATGACACCGGATTCAAGGGATGAAAATATTGTCTGGAGAAACTCTCTGTTCTCGGAAAGTTCGCGGTTTGTTTCGTGCAGATGATCGAGGATATGTGCGAAGGAATCCACCAGAATGCCCAGGGGGTCCAGTTCGACCAAAGTATCGTCGTCGAGTTCCTCGGGACGAAGCGGCAGAGTCCCCATAACCTTAAGCATCTGGTCAACCTTGTTGCGGATGTAACCACACTTGCCGGCAAGACGGGAGCGCAGCCGGAAATTTTCTTCCTTGAGCCGCGCGATTTCCGTCACAGTTTCGTCAGAGTCAAGGACGGTTGCAATGCCGGTTATTTTCGATTGAAGCTTACTCATTACCGAACACCCTGATGGCGTAATAACCGTCGCGGGAAATTACTTCAACTTGAAACCCCATATTCCCCGCCGACTCGGGAATGGTGTGTGTAGAGTCACGATTGGTGGTAAGAAACAGTAGTGTTGTCTCCCCCTTGCGCAAGGCAGGAGCATGCCTGTTGATTTCCCGCAGGGCCGTGAGCAGAGTGGATGGACAGATTTGTCCACGAATGTCGAATTCGATGGTGGCTGGTTCAGCGGAAGTCATGATTTATCTCCAAGCATGATTATCAGCGTACTACCCATCTGGTCAGCATGCAAGCTCCAAGCCAGGCGCCGGGCAGTATCCCCGCTAGAAAAAAAATGCTGGCAAAAGCCAAAACAGGCAGCCCCCCCATTAAATGCCAGACGTTGCAGGCCGGAGCCATGCGCGAGGCCAACCCCATCAGCACCCCCCCCACGGCCGCAGAAATGTATTGTCTCCATGGAGCAGGGTGGCGAAAAGCGAATTCGCCAAGTGAAAGTGCGGAAACCGCCCCCCCCAGGATGATGCCGGCAATGAGCGGAAACTGGATCAAGGCAATGGAGTCCATGGCCGGCCCCGGCCCCCCCTTAAACATCATGCCGGTCAGCGGATTCCGGCATGAAATGGACTGTGTTGCAAAATAACTTACATTGGCAACATGTTCCGGAAACAGAATCTGCTCTCCCATGGCGCCTATTTTGGAGTAAGCGGTAGTTATTCCCAGAGGCATGCCGATCAGAAGATACGAGGCAAGACTGACGACGGCAAGCAGAAGAGCCGCCTGCCACAAATGCATTGCTCCCTTGGCATAAAGCCTGCGCGAAAATTGCCCGCGCCGCCACCACAACGCCACCAGCCAGCCTAGGGGGACTATGGAAATGAGCACCAGGGGAGTCGGTGAGAAATTGAGATACTGGGGAATGGTTATGCTGCCGGAAAACAGGGTAGTAGCGGTCAGCAGGGATTTCCAGAAGGGGTGAAACTCGGCATAGAGAGTGCTGCCGATTATAAGACCTGCAAAAGCGATGAAACTGACACGGTTCCCCGCCCCCAGGCGGTAAAGGGTACCGACAACGCACCCACCGGCCAGCACCATGCCGATACCGAACAGAACTCCACCCAAAATACCGGCAATCGTCGCCGGACCCAGCATCGGAAATGGATAAAGCGGCAATAGGCCCAATAGTCGAGCAGCTTCAAACAATGCCATGGCCACTACCACGTAGAGAACCATGACGCGCAGCTTTGCGACGGAGCGAAATAGGAACAAATCCCTGAACATGCCGGCAATGCAGAAATCGGATCGGTGCATGACAAAACCGGCAATCAGGCCGAGAATCAAGCCGATAGCCGTCAGCATGACAGCAGGCGACACGGACATTACACCTCCCCTTGACCCTGACAAAAAGCGAATTTTGCTGGTTATAACATATTGATGTTACAGTGCCGACAAAATTTCCAACGCCGGACGGGCAACAATAAACAACGGGCCAGCCATCTGTACGGTGGCCGGCCCGTTGCATTGCAGAGCCTCATTTTCTCTATCAGAGTCGGGCTTTTGCCGTCAATTACCGGCCAAAACAGACTAGTGCGTTGCCTTATGCTCCTGGGGCGACTCCTTTTGCAGCCCTTTGGCGATCCCCAGCATCATGAGCACGGCCGGCATGAGCTGCATAACCACGATCAATGCACAGAAACCAAGGAAAAGCCAGACGAAGATGCCACTGTTGTCTTCCCGTGCGCCAGAGGCCGCAAAAGCCGTCGAGACGGAGCCGAGAAGCAGGACCAAAGTGCTTATGATGGGGGCTGAGCTTTTCATGACATCCTCCTTTTTCTAATGGTTCAGCGAACCGGTCGGATAACTGTCGACTACCGCGCCGCATGGCCTTTCATGCCGCTACCGAAGGCACATCTGACAGCTTGGCATATCTCTTCCACATCCTCAGGCCCGGACGGTTTGAGTGCGTGATAAAATATCCCGCTGCTGCGGACTCTGCGTAGAAGCGGCAGCGGAAGCTCATCGGCTACCAGGATAATCGCCAACTTCTGGTTGCACTTTTTCAACAGGTCGATCAGATCCAGGGTTGGAAGTTCATCAAACTTCGCACCAAGCAGGATCACGCGTGTTACCTTTTTCAGAATGGTGGAGAGAGTATTGGGGATGGAGTCGGTAACGGTAACCGCGTACCCTTCTTTTATGAGGTGTTCGGCCATTTGCTGACGGGTGGCCGGATCCTTTTCCGCGATAAGTAGCTCTTGCATGATGAGTTCCCCTTTCCGCTCAGGTGAGGTGCGGGCAGCTCTCACTCTAACGCTCAGTGGCGGGATTTTATATCCTTGCCGGGCAGCAAACCCTTCATCATCGATCCGAACAGCGTGAGGCCCGGCAGCAACTGGAAAGCTATGATCAGTGCGCCGACTCCGAGGAAAAGCGCTACCAGCAGTCCACTGTCCTCGGATTGCGCCCCGCTGGCGGCAAAGGCTGTAGAGGTGGCAATAAAGGTAAGAATGGTGGCGAGTACAGTTTTCATGGCGTCCTCCCGGTTCAACTAATTCTCATGATCTTGCCCTTTATAAAGCAGCTCTCATGCCAGAACTGAATCCAACCGGCATTTTATCTGTAACATACTGTAAAACTGGAACTATTTAAACACAAAGCCTGCTCTTAATTTTTATAAAAAGATGAAGTACCGTATAAAAAGTATGTACAAGCACTAATACACCAAAGGGAGCACCGGCACTCTCGCACCACTATAAACACCTGAAATTACTATATTTCAAGGCAATGCCAAGGGGTGTATAAAAAGATACTTTCTTGGGCTGTTTCTGCATACGGATGAATTATTCTAATCCCTTGACGCGACACTGTTACTGAAGGTATTGTACTTGTTTACATCAACCCTGTAGCATGCATTACCTTAGTGGTTACAGCATCTTGACTCAGTTTTCCATTGATGCCGGCACTAAATTCTGGAAATTTTTCCCGATCTATGCAAAATTAGCACTCTCTCATCGCCTTCACCCCCCGGCAGGCCAAGAAAGATTGAACCCAAAGGAGATCATCCCGTGTCGATCCACACAAAGCTCATGAATGGAGCGAAACTCGCCCTGATTCCCGCCATCGTCTTTGCAGCCTTACCACTCCAGGCCCAGACCCAGGACTTGCCGGTTATTGAACAGGGAAACGGGTATTTAACGATAGAGGCACAGGAAACTTCGCCGGAGAAAGGACATCTTGTCCAGATTTTCGCCCCTTCCATCACGTACCGTGAGGCAAAAATCAGCGAGGGAAAAGGAGATTCCAGGCTCCTCACCTTCACCTCCGACTACATTTTGAACGGGAGGACCGTACGCAAGTTCAACAAAGGTCTGCAAGAGCGGGGCATCAACATCTACGGTGCCGCCTATTACGGCGACTTTGCCTGGGACAGGACTGTAGTCGACGCAGCGATCACCATCACCCGCCCTGTTACGGGGGTGCCCGGCACCATTGAGATTTCGGAAGGAATCGCGAGGGACCCGCAAACTAACCTTCCCCTCATGCCCCTCACCGTCTCAATCAATGAACTTTCCATACCGTTGAGGGAAGACTTCGGCAAATCGTGGCAACGGATCGAAATCATTCCCTCAGTGGAGCCGGCAGCTCCCGAACCGAAAACCGGCCGCTATCCCGGCTCTAAAGTGCGGATCGTGCGCCAGAACGACGGCGAGCGCCGCAATGTGATCTATTCCGTGGAAGGGGAACTGCGGGAAGTGGAGGCGTTCTTCGACGGAAAACTGAAGGAGACCCACCGGACTGTTATCGTGGCCGGGGATACAGACAGTTCAGCCTCACCGGCCGAGGTATTCGGCATCAAGACCTCCGCCCAGGTCATCGTCCTTTCGGGCTACAACTATATCAACAACAAGCTTACTTCCACGGAAGTAACTCTGCGCCACGCAAGCGATCCGAACCTCTCCCCCTACATTGAGATCGAGGTGTCCGAAAACTGATTCTCCCCGGTCCGCGGCATGTCACCGGGTCCACGACTCCGGATCCTGACGGTAGTATTGACTGAGGGCTTCGTAAAGTTCCGGATGCTGTCTTCTCATTTCACCGGGCATCTCGAAAAAGGTTTCCGTAGCCACTGCGAAGAATTCAGCCGGACTCTCCGCCCCGTAGGGGTCGAGGAGGGTCCGGCGTCCCGCCGCATCATCAGCCATAAGCCGTCCATACTCATCTTCGAACACCTTCCGCCACCGTGCACCCTGGGGTAGCCCTGGCAGGAATCCCTCGTCACCGGTTATGCCCTCTTCCTGATCAAGCTGATGGGCGAACTCGTGAAACACCACATTGTAGGCATCATCAGGGGACGCCGCATCAAGCAAGACATCCTTCCACGACAACACCACCGTACCATGCCCCCACGATTCGCCAACGCGAGGCTCCGGACCTTCCGTAATCACCCCCGCCTCGTCCCATAGCTGCCGCTCACCCACGTACTCGTCGGGATAGATTACTATGGAAGAAAGCAGCGGATAGTAACCGGTCTTCCGGTGGAGCAGAAGGATACAGGCCAGAGCAGCAACGGTTACCCGCACCTCATCAGTCACGCTGGCACCACCACACCCCTCAAAGTATTTCTCCGAGAGAAATACCTGGATATGCCCGAGAAGTTCCCGCCGGTCCTCCAGGGGAAGCATGGAATAGAAGGGCACGTTTCGCTCGACAATATCGAGCCACTGCTGCGGGAACTCACGCCCGGCAAGACGCTTTCGTCGCAACCCTGTAAACAGTCCCATCAGGCTTTATCCCCCGGGCCGGTCCTCAAACAGCAACGGCGTCCCGCAGGGGCGCCGTCAAGCTTCACCTCAATGCTGCAACACTTCAGTTACCGGACACTCTCTTCCGGCTGTTCGGCGATTGGATTCACCAGAGCAAGGAATGCCGAAACCCGGTAGCCTGCCTCTTCCGCCAAAGCAGACAAATCCCCCTGTACCCGCAATGCCGAAAGCCAATCGGCGGCCTCACCCTCCAGCGGCGCTTGCGTCACTGCGTCCAGCAGCATAATCCAGAAAAGAAGTTCCTCAAAAGGCTCCTTCACGAACCACTCGACAATGCCGCCGCGGTGAACGCCAAGATATCCCCTTGCCCGTCGGTCAACGAAAAGCCGCTGGACGGCACCGTCCCCCTTCGGACCACCCAGAAGCTCACCCAAACCGGCATGGTCAATAAGGATATCGGCCAGGTCAATCATCCGCCCGGCATCGCCGCAAATCGGTTCGCTATCTTTTCCGACAGTCTCCCGTACGATATCGGCCAATGCTCTCCGGAGTCCATAGGAGGCAAACCATTGGCTCGAACGGGAGAGATACTCCGTATCATCGCCGCCGAGCCGCCCTGACTCGTGGATGATGATGAGCAGAGAAAGGAACCACCTTGCAAAATCTGCCGGCAGATGCTGCACTCCGCCCGTGGGCTCACTTTTCCCCAAGCTTTTCAAACGTTTGGGAAGATGATCGAGCCGTGCCACCATGGCATCGGCACATGCCGCAACCCGCCCGGCAGAGCCCGTCACCGCATCGAGTTCTTCAAGGAAGGCCTCCAGCGCTTCCCTGAATTCCATGGGGGGCTTTTTACTTGGCTTCGCCGGTGGCGCCGGTTCAGCCTCGAGACGTTTGCAGAGTTCCCGGAACCGTTCCACGAGAGGAACGTAGCGGATGAGCTGAACCTCTTCGTCGATACTCGGCACGCCCCTACCCTCAAGCCCGAAGCAGAGCACGCCCCAGGTACCGTAGTCATCGTCGCGAACCTCCCGGAAATCGAGGAAAGCGTGATACTCGTAGGCCTCAAGCTCCACGAACATCCCTTTCTCGGCAATCTCCCTGCCGTGACGGATATATTCCAGACCCGTGGCATAGTCGCGGAAGATATAGTAATGCCGTCCATCGGCGTTCACCCCGAGGGCATGCCCCAACTCGGTCTGCCGCAGGACCATCTCTCCCGAATCAATCCGCTCGGCCCTGGCCGTGGAGCTCTTTATCCACCCGGCAGTGCGGCCATATCGGTTATGGAAGATGATGAGTCCCCGGTCGTCACCATGACGGTTGGAGTAGGCGAAGACATCCTCGTTCACGATTCCCTCCACGAAGAAATCGTAGAGAATGAAGCTTTCGGAGCCGGAAAAAAGGCGGCGCCGGCGCATGAGGGGGAATATCCGCCGATCGTGCTCCGCCACCAGGTGTTCGTCCACCTGTTCATCCCAGTAGGCCCGCCGGTACTCCATGCCGTACTTCTCGTGGAACCCCTCCACCTGGCCATGGCCCAGCATGGGAAGCCCCGGCATGGTCACCAGGAGTACCGCCGCGCCGAAGTACTTGTCCTCCTTGCCGAACTGCTCCACGGCGGTCTTCTCGTCAGGGTTGTTCATGAAGTTGACGAAGCGCTTCAGTATTTCATGGTTGAATTCGAGAACGTTCTTGATGGTCTGGCGGTACTTGGCGTTCTCCTCCATCTTGAGCATGTTCATGAAAGCGCTGTTGTAGACCCTGTGCATCCCCAGCGTCCGGACGAAGTACCCCTCCATGAGCCAGAAGGCCTCGGCCAGGAGGAGCGTGTCCGGCGTCTCCGCAGAGGCCCGGTCCACCACCTGGCGCCAGAACTCCTCGGGCATGGCGGCGTCGAAGGCGGCGCGGGTCAGGCCGTGCTCCGCCCGTGACGGCACACCGCTCCCAAGGCCCGGCTGGGGAAACCAGAGGCGCTGGTAGTGCTTCTTGGCCAGGGTCATGGCGGCGTCGAAGCGAATTATGGGGAAGTTGTGGGCCACGTGGAGGATGGTGCGGGCCACCGCCTCCCGCACCTCGGGATTCAGGTAGTCCAGCTGGGCCGTGTCGTTCCAGGGGGTGCTGGTGCCGTCGTTGCCGTGGTAGATGTAGCGGGTCCGGCCGGTGCGGTGGTCGTAGTGTTTGAAGACCACTGCGGCGTCGCTCTTGTTCCAGTAGCCGTCCTCGATCTGGATGGAGACATCGGGAGAGGATGAGAGGTCGGGGCCGGTGAACCGGTACGTCGGGTACGGCGGATAGTCCAGCTGTACGAACCAGTCGGGATGCTCCACAATCCACTTGGAGTAGATGCCGGTGTGGTTCGGCACCATGTCGCTGGCAAGTCTGATGCCCCGTTTCAAGGCGCGCTCCCTCAGATCCGCCAGGGCCTCCCATCCACCCAGGTCTTGGGCGATGGCGTAGTCGTAGAGGGAGTAAGCCGAGGCGATAGCCTCGGGGTTGCCGCACATGCGCTTGATGGTCTGGGAGGCGGGGGAACGCTCCCATATGCCGATGAGCCAGAGCCCCGTGATCCCCCATCGGGCAAGCTTGTCCAGTTCCGCGTCGGGAATCTGATCGAGGCGGTGAATCTCCTTGCCGTACCAGACGGATAGCTGGCCCAGCCAGACATAAACCATCTTGGCCATGAGGACCACGTTGGGCATCCAGTCCACGTCGGTGGAGAACTGCTCCGGCTCAGGGTAATACTCGTCGGGGGACGGCAACCCGGCACCGGAGCCGAATTCCAGGACCGGCGAAGGACCGCCGCCACCGCTCCAGAAAGGACGGGTCTCCTCAGCCACAATGCCGAAGGCCACCTCCAGGGGGGCGAACAGCTCCTCAGGGAGGACGGTGCCCCAGGCCTCACGCATGTACGTCAGTTGCCCCGCCAGGGATTGGGGGGCGGCCCGCAGCGGCGCCCGGAGAAGCTCCGCAAGAGTTACGCCGAAGCCCGCAACCGGCTGGGCATCGGCCAGCGCTTTCTCCAGCCTGGTCACGGCAAGCCGATACGGGGTCGTAGCCACGAGTTCGGCATCGTCCACCAGCTCCCGGAAGCTGTCCAAGGCGGGGTTCTCGGCAGAAAGCGCCAGGAGCAGCAGTTCGCTCACCCCCTGAAGACGCAGGCTTTGTCCGCCTTCCGCAAACCAGGCAGCCGGGGAGCAGGCCTCACCGTAGAGAAGCGCCGCCGGGGGAAACATGGTGGCGAACCGTTCCAGGAGGCCAGTCAGCTCGGGCGAATTGAGGGAAAAACCGGCATCGGCCAGGGCCCGCTCCAGCACCCCCTGACCCTGTTGCTGCACATAGCGGTAAATAAGGTGCCGGAATATGGTCCCTTGCAGGGCGTATAGATTGAGGAGCCCCCCCTGAACCGGTCGGCCGGCCCTCTCCGGAAGACGATTGAGCCGTGCCGCCAGTTCCCGGCAGAAGAGAATGGCCGGTCGACCCAGCCGCTCAAGCTCCCGGGCCGATGGCGCCAGGTCCAACTGACGCCAGAAGCGTCCGGCAATCTGCATGTTGAACGGAAAGAAGGGGGTGATTTTCATGATGGTCACTGTTTACTCCCTGCCGCTATCGGCTTCGGCCCCGCCACATCAAGGGCCGCCTCGACCTCTTCGCGGTCGAAACCACTCATCGCATGGCCGCCGATAATGATGAGCGGCACAATCGGCTCCTCATCCGGGAAGCTCCTGACATGGATATCAAGCATTTCCGCCAAGGCTTGCCGGTCCGTCAGCACATTGCGCTCCACAACCGGCAGGCCCCGGTCGGCAAAGAACTGGCGGGCTTCCCGGCAAAAAGGGCAGCCGGGCCGCACATACATGACGGCAACAGGTTCGGCCCCCGCCGCGCTGCCGGGATGTGTCAGCGAACGGGTCATGACGCACCCCGGCAGGCAGGTCATCAGCAAAATAAAACCTGCCGCCAAAGCCATCATGGTCTGCTTTGTCATTAAGCGCGTCCTCATACTTGAATACTTGAATGAGTATACCGGAATTAAGCCGGCGCCAGCCATCAGAAATAGCGATTTACCGTCAGCAGAGCCTCGGCCCGGTTTCGGTCGAAGCTCCGCTCCCACGATGCCGTGAAGCCGAGGCCGAGGGAACGGCTCAGGGCCAGATTCTGCTCTAGGGCAACCCGGTAGTACTCATGAAATTCGAGCCCGTATCCGAAGGCGCTCCCCGAAAGCGCCGCCTTCCAGCGCTTGACGGGGGTGATGATAATGCCCGCGGAGAGGCCACCACCAAGCACTGCCTTATCCCGCAGGCGGTCGCTCACGTTTATATCCATCTCCGCCATTCCATAAACTACCCCGTTGCCGGGAACCGGCCATGCCATGCCGCCACCAGTGTTAAACCGGACAAACAGTCGGTCGGAACCATCGGCAAAGGGGCGGCGGGAAAGGCCGCCGTTCACCTTCCAGGAAATGGGTTTGAAGAACTCGTCGCGGGTGGCCAGGGAAACGATGTCCACCACCGTTAGCTTCTGCAGCTTGATCGAATTCAGCTCCGTGTAATAGCGGCCGGTCGCCTCCATGAAATTGATCTGGGAATGGGGGCTGTATCCTTCATCGGCATCCATCAGGGAGTGGTACGCCGGGCGCAGGGTCAACTCCACGAAGGGGGTGTCATGACGGTAGCCGGCACCCAAGCCGATCCGCCCCGGCTTGTGTCCGGTCTCCGGCAGGGGAGGAACCGGGACCTGTCCCGCGTCCGACCCGTCGGGGCCCAAGGGGCTTCGTGCCCGCAGCACCTCCAGGAACTGCCGCTGGAACTCCGGCTGCTCCAGTTCTTTGCGCGAATAGCGGTATTGGACGTATTCGGCGGCCAGGTTGAGTATTTGGCGGCGCTCCTCAACAGGTCGGTCGGAAGCGGCAACATTCTGCGCCAGTCGGGGCGAACGGGCCGTCAGGAGCGCCTCCCTGCGGGCATCCGGCGACAGGAGTGACGCCCTGTGGCGAATGCGGGTCGCTTGGGCGGGGCGATAGGTCTGCTTCTCGAGGAGCCCCGCCCGGTCGATGACCGCAACGGTATCAGCCGGCATCACCCAAAAGCCTGCGCGGTCCCAGTACTCCTCCGCAAGCCTCAACTGGGGCCGGGCAGCCTCAAGGAGAAAGAGCAGATTGAACGAGCAGTTCTCATCGAAGAAATAATAATCAGAGTAGATACCCCGCAACTCCCAGATATGGCGCACCATCCGCGCAACCTCATCGGGGGCGAGGGCGAGGGGATACTCCCAGACATCCCGGTGCTCCAAGTCGCTGTATTCCTTGACTTTTTCATAATAAGGAAGAATCGAATAATACCCTGGATATCCCCCGAAAATCCCTTTGAAAGCGTAGACAATACCGTTGGTATCGGTGGTATGGGAGGCGTAGTTGACCGCGTAGGAGAGAAGATCGCTCCGATAGGTGCTCCCCACCCGCAACAGGGTGTGGCCGAACATGGAGGCCGGGCCGTTCGGATGGGCAGCGGGGAATACCAGCACCGCCGTGCGGGGATTGACAGCCTCCATTGCTTCATCCAGTTGGGGGCAGGCCATGGGGGGGAGATGCTCCGGGGCAATGGCCAGCTCTTCCGCAAGCCAGGCAGTCCGGGCGGGGAACCGGCAGCGGGGGTGCTCGTCGCCGGTGGTATCCGTGGAGAATATGCCTCGCAGGGTGGCAGCCAGCTCCGCCGCAGGGTCGGTCTTCCCTTCCGGGGAGAGGAAAAAACGGGGGTCGTCCACCAGGCTCTTCCGCTCTTCACCCCTGGGACGGTAGTGGAGGAGCACCTCCCAGGTACGCTCCCCATGGAGCCGGCGTTCCGCAGCCCGGTTCAGGAGGTCTGAAAGATAGGGATCATCGGCTCCGAAGCAGACGCCGGCAGAAGCTAAAAAATTGATTAACAGCACCAACAGCCCCATGGCCAGGGGATGCATAATCAGGTGGAAATGTTTTCTGTACGAGCAACAGGTCATTGGCATAGTCACAATAAAATGCAGGAGGCCGGGTCGCCTCGCCGTTCGGGTGACGGTGCATATAGAAAAGGGGCGCGCCACGGGACGCACCCCTTTGTTGGTCTGGTCACAATGGGAAATCAGTTGGCAACGGCAACGGCGTTATCGATTACCTCTGCCACAACCACGTTCTCGGAGGTGAATACCGACGAGAAGTTGCTTTGGAGGGCAGCATAGAAGCCGGGGCGCTTTTCGGCCGGAACCTGGAGAAGTTCGGCAAAGGCGTCGAGGGACTCTCCGTGGCCCTGGGCAATATCAAGGGCCAGGTTGTCCATGTTGGCACGGACAAAGTGGTTCAGGCGCTCGTTCTGAACTGCCTTGCCGGGAGTACCGCACTCAAGGGTCCCGGAGGTGATGCCGAAGGTCTGGTTGCCGAAGGTCTGGTTGGTTGTTGCCTGAAATGCCTGCGAGAGGATGGAGCCGTCTGCCCTGCCGGCCCACAGGACCGTCCCGAGACCACAGCCGGTATTGGCTTTACCACCGGCCGCAAATACAGAGCCGGCCGTGACGGCGGTGATGGCTACAGCGAGGATAATTCTTTTCATACCTACCTCCTGGGCTAAAATTTTTTCATTGCTTAACCCTATCACATAGAGAAACGATGTCAACGCCTTACTGCCCTGAAGTTATGGGAGCGAACACCCGGTCAAGACGCTCCACAAGGGTGCGTCTCAGCTCCGGGTCGGCAAATGAACCGACGTGGCCCAGGCCCGACGTTGACCAGAGCTCCGCCGTGGGGCCGGCCGCATCGCGCAGCAGCCTGCCGTGATGTGCCGGGACTATCGGATCCTGCTCGTCGTTGATGATAATAATCGGTATCGGCGCAATGTTCCCCACAAACCGCAGGGGACTGTAGGAGTTGTTAAAGAGAAGAGCCAGGGGATATTGCAGTGGCCACGTAAGGAAGAAACCGCCCAGCTTCTCCCTGGCAATGAGATGGTAGTCGGCAAAGGGGCTATCTACAATTAGTTGCCGGACTGCTTTTTTGTGGGGAGTAGTCGCCACCAGATGGATTGCAATGGCCCCACCCAGGCTTTGCCCCATAACCGCTATCCGCCGTGGGTCCACACCCGGCAGAGTCAAGAGCGTAGCAAGGGCCACCTCAGCATCCCGATGAACCCCGTCGATGGCCGGTTTTCCCTCGGACAAGCCAAATCCTCGGTAATCTATGATAAAAACCGCGAAACCTTCCTGAACCAGCCAGAGGACGCTGTTCACATGGGTGCTGATATTTTCGGCGTTGCCGTGGAGAACGAGAATACTTCCACGGGACGGGCGGGAGGGGCGCAGAAACCAGCCGTGCAGGCGGATTCCGTCGGCGGAACGGAAGTATACATCTTCGGCAGGAAAACGGACGAGCAGCGGATTTTCCATCAGCTGCCTTTGCGGATAGAACAAGAGCGACGAACAGCCCTGACATGTCAGCATCAAAATGGCAATGGAAATGAAAACTGGTATTCGCATGACCTCTCCGGCAAGAACTGCCGGCTGATCGTATCCGATCGCGGCTTCTCCGTCAACGGCACGCAGCGCACCATGCCCGACTACGAACCAGGAACCTTGACTAATGTCCCGGCAGAGATTAATCTGTCTCTAATTTATCACACCTCATCAACCTTTGCGGCAACCGAATCATCAGAGGTCATGCCCTTGCGCCTGTCGCTGCTCGCCAAACTGTCCCTCGCAATAAGCCTCATCCTCCTCGCCACCATGGGGCTCTTTGCCTATATCAACGTGGAACAGCTCGAGAAACTCCTCTATGAAGAAGCCATAACCGATGCCGACAAACTGAGCGAAACGATCATCCGTACCACCCACTACCACATGCTCGAAAACAACCTGAAGCGGGCCTACCAGATTATTGATGAAGTAGGTTCCCAAAGGGACTCCATCGAGCGTATCAGGATGGTAAACAAGTTCGGGCTGGTCACCCATTCGACCGACAGCAAGGAAAACGGCCTCTATCTCGACAAAAAAGCCGAAGCTTGCAGCATGTGCCACTCCGGGCCATCCCCCCTGCTCCACGCCACCAGCATGAACCGCAGCCGCATCTTCACCAGCAGGGACGGGAAAGAGGTGCTTGGCCTAGCCAAGGCCATCTACAACGAAGAACGCTGCTTCACGGCACCCTGTCATTTCCACCCCAAAGAGGCCAAGGTTCTCGGCGTCCTCGATGTCATCGTCTCCCTTGACCAGATGCACCAGAAAGTATACGTCTACCGCAATGAGATCATCGTCCTCACCGTAATGCAAATCGGCCTTATCGCCCTCTGCCTGACCTTCCTGACCCAGCGCCTGGTCAACCGGCCGGTCCGTGCAATGGTTCAGCACGCGCACCTGATCGGAGGGGGCGAACTCGACGCCACGGTGACCGTCAAGAACCGCGACGAGCTTGGCGAACTGGCCGACGCTTTCAACAGGATGACCAAAAATCTGAAAAAGGCCCGGGTCGAGCTTGAGGACTGGGGTAAAAACCTTGAAGATAAAGTGGAAGAGCGGACTCAGGAAATCAAGAAAATCGAGTCACAGCTGGTTCACTCCGAAAAGCTCGCCTCACTGGGAGAACTCGTCGCCGGGATCGCCCATGAGATCAACAATCCGCTCACCGGAATCCTTGTCTTCGCATCGCTGATCGCAAGCGACTCGAAACTCGATCCGTCCCTGAAGGGGGACCTGGACCTCATCGTCAAGGAAACCCAGCGATGCGCCCGGATCGTGAAGGGGCTCCTCGACTTCGCCCGTGAATCGATGCCCCAGAAAAAACCCTCTGCGCTTAACGCCATCATGGACGCAACATTAACCTTGATCTGCAACCAGGCCTGCTTCCACGACATCAACGTAGTGAAAGAGTACAATCCGGATATCCCCGAGATGCATCTAGACCCGAACCAGATCGAGCAGGTTTTCATAAATCTGCTTCTGAACGCCTGCCACGCCATCGGCGGCCCGGGAGAAATAAGGATAAAAACCGGCATTGACCATGAAAAGGGCGAGGTCTACGCGGCCATAACCGATAACGGCTGCGGCATTCCCGAGGAAAACCTGTCGAAAATTTTCGATCCATTTTTCTCAACCAAAGACAACAAGGGTACCGGCCTGGGGCTCTCGGTTTCCTACGGAATCATTGAGGGGCACGGAGGAAGAATAGATGTGCAAAGCACCGTCGGCATGGGAACCACTTTCACCTGCTGGCTGCCTGTAGACTATGAAGAATCGCAGCCAGCCGCAACAGAACCAGATCCGCCCCCTCCGCAAAAGCTCGCCTGATCATCCGACACCCGGAAACAGGAAAGGGGCACACGATTCGTATGCCCCTTTCTCCATGTCAAGACCCCGCTGTGCCGATAAGGGTTAATTACTCATTTGATTCCGCACTGAAATACGCAGTTTTTTCAGCAATGCCTGGAAGTTCGGACGGAGCATGCCGGTCTCTTCGGCGGCACGGGTGATATTCCAGTTGTTGCGCTTAAGCGCCTGGAGGACAAAAGCCTTCTCGATGGGCTCAACTGCCCGCTCCCGTATCTGGCGCTTGGTCTCCTTCAACTCCTCCACGTTCTGGGGGATATAGGCCGCAGCTGCCGTCCCCTCACCTCCTGCGAGGCGAAGTTCCAGGTCCTCCTTCTGGATCAGATCCTCCTCGGCAAGGACCACAGCTCGTTCTATGATGTTCTCCAACTCCCGGACGTTTCCGGGGAAATTGTAGTCCTCCAGCAGTGCCATGGCGTCAGGCGCAAGCCCGCGAATCTCCCGCCCCATCTCCTCGGAAAACTTCTTAAGGAAGAACGCAATAAGCAGCGGCATATCCCCTTTGCGGTCACGCAGGGGTGGGAGGTCGATGGGGATAATGTTCAAGCGGAAGAAGAGGTCTTCCCGGAAGGTTCCCTGCGCTACCAGAGTCCGGAGGTTCTTGTTGGTGGCGGCAACAAGGCGGATATCGATGGGAACCGGCTGAGTGCCGCCAATGGGTGTGATCTCCCTCTCCTGAAGGACCCGCAGCAGCTTAGCCTGGGTAGTGAGGCTGATATTTGATATTTCGTCAAGGAAGAGGGTACCGCCGTCGGCCACCTTGAAGAGACCGGTCTTGGTCTGGATGGCGCCGGTGAATGATCCTTTCACGTGGCCGAACAATTCGCTTTCAAGAAGGTTTTCTGCCAGTGACGTGCAATCGACGGCAACAAAGGGGTTTTCGCGACGGTTGCTGTGGTTGTGAATTGCGCGGGCGACAAGCTCCTTGCCGGTGCCGCTCTCGCCGGTGATAAGGACGGTGCTGTCGGTGGGAGCAACCTGAATGATACGCCGGTAGACTTTCTGTATCTCCTTGCTCTCTCCCACGAAGAGATCGAAGCCGTGGTGGTCTCCCAGCTCTTTTTTCAGGAAGATGTTCTCAATCAGGACAGCCCGCTGATCGAGGGCTTTTTTAACTTTATCCGTAATCTGCTCGGGGGTGAATGGCTTGGCAATATAGTCGAAGGCCCCGTTCTTCATGGCCTCCACAGCGGTATCTACGGTAGAGAAGCCGGTTATGATGATAACAGGGACTTCGGGCTGAAGGACCTTTATGGCCTTGAGAACCTCCATGCCGCTCATGCCCGGCATCTTCAGATCGGTAATGACCAGGCTGAAGTTTTCCTCCTGCATCCTCTCCAGCGCAATCTGCCCGCTGGCGGAGGTCTCCACGTAAAATCCCTCCTTTTCCAGAATACGCCGCAACCCTTCACGTATTACCGCTTCGTCATCAACCACAAGTACATCAATGTTTTCCATCGCCACCTTCCCTTTTCGTTTTCTAACGCATGATCAGGTTTCTCATACATAACAGTACAGAACGGCGATAAAACAACACACAATTAATGCTTTCAAATTACATCAACCAAAATAACAAGTCAAACACCTTATATTCCCCAACCACGAGGTATTCGCCGCCTCCAACGGCGTTTACCGGTAATTTCGGCATGTTACACCAGCTTACACCCGTATATTATTTTATACACCCAAGAACCGGCAATAATTGCCTGCAATTCCGGCAGGTTAGCATTCAGCGCCAAGTTGGCCGACTTCTGCATACACCGGAGTCCGTATAACAACACTATACACATTTGCGCTTTTCAACGCCCCAGCACCCGTGGCAATCAAACCGATTTCCCCCTACTTTCGACAACTTAAAAACATTTTAATCAACATGGCATAACGAATGCAAAATAGATTGCAAAACATCAACTGAGTCCCACTCGATATATTAAGGGAGAATCTCATGAAGGCCACATCAAGAATCATAATCGCACTTCTCGCAGCATCCGGTACAGCCTTTGCGGCAAGCAGCGCCGAGTTCGAGGCCAACGGTTTTCTGGCGACTTTCTTCCTTGCATTCGGAGCATTGATAATTGTGTTCCAACTGGCCCCCGGCCTGTTTCTTTTCGGCTCAATGCTCAAAGGGCTTTTTTCTCATCCTGTCGATGAAATCCCCCTGAATACACACCGGGGAGAGCGATAATTCCGGCAATTCCGACGGGGAGAGGACGACCATGTTAGGACTTCTCATCGCTGATAATGATACGGTCGCTCGCAAGGAACTGGCGGATCTCTTCATTGAGGCCGGCTACAACGTAACTGTCACCAACTCCGCAGCCAATGCCCTCAATGGAATACTCAAAAAAACCGCCCAGGTGGTCCTGATCGGAAGCGAGTTCGACGAATTCAAGGCTGGGGAACTGATTCCCCTGATAAAGAAATGCGACCGGAACGTAACCATCATCCTCGTCTCCAACGACGCATCGCTTCCGGTCATACGCAAACTTAGAAGGGAAGGGATTTTTTATCACGCATTGAGACCGGTCAAGCCGGAAGACAAGGAGGAGATTCGCCAGGTTGTACGATGCGCCTTTGAGAACCTCCTCAACAGCCGGCCGGAGAAATAGCGAATTTGGTTAAGCAACCTCGCAGATAGAAAAGAATACAAGGAGGACATCATGAAACGTTCGGCATTGGCACAGGCAATCGCAGTATGGCTAGGCACGGTAGCTCCGGCTCTGGCCGCTTCAGGGGCACGGGAAGACAACAGCGGGATCTTCGTCTGGCTCTTCCTCGGATTCTGCGCCCTCATCATCGTCGCCCAACTTCTTCCGGCCGTTTTCATGATGCTCGGCTTCGCCAAAGGAGTGAAAAAGGAACGGCCCCTGGCAGGTGAATCCGCACATCACTAGCGCACGGGACAACGGACGCTTCGCGATGAGTCAACCCTCAAATGGCACAGAAAAAGGAGACGGTATAATGTTAATCTTAAGATCAGCAGCTCTCATGCTGTCGATTCTCTCGATCTTACCGCTGACAGCCCTTGCGGCCAGCATGCCTGAAGATGCATGCATCACCTGCCACGGCAACAAGAACATCAGCGGCAAAAGCGGGTCGCACCTCTTCGTTGATCCGGTTCAATACAAGAAAACCAGCCACTCAATAATCGGTTGCACGTCTTGCCATGAATCGGTGACCGCGAACCACCCCAATGACGGGATCAGGCCTTCAAGGGCCACCTGCAAGGAATGCCATAACGACGTCAACCAGGAATATGCCGCAAGTCTCCACGCCAACAACGCCGGATGTGCCGACTGCCATAATCCGCACACAGTGAAACCGCCGGCCATGACATCTGCCAACGACATGAACGTTATGTGTGCCAAGTGCCACGGAACCAGCGATATGGTGAAAGTCCACGCAAAATGGCTTCCGCAGGCAGACCTCCACATTGACGCGCTCCCCTGTATAACCTGCCACACGGGGTCGGAGAATTACGTCATTACCATGTACATCGAAAAGCGTGTGGGATCAGAGAAGCACAGCAATTTCAAGGTGGCAAGCCATGAAGATCTCGCTAGTCTCATTCCGGGCGGAAACGATGTCAAATCCCTCATTGACAGCAACGGCGACAACCTCATCTCCCTTGATGAACTACGCTCCTTCAACCGTAACGCGAAACACGACGATATGAGGCTATGGGGAATGATGACCCCTGAAAAGGTAACCCACAGCTACCAGATTCTCGACAACCGCTGGGACTGCACCTTCTGCCACGCCTCCGGCCCCAAGGCAATGCAGACGAGTTACGTCGCATTTCCCGAAACCGGGGGGACTTACACCCGCTTAGCAGTCGAGAAAGGTGCGGTACTCGACGTCCTCTATGGAACCCCGGACTTTTACATGATGGGCTCCACCCGCAGCACGGCGCTCTCCATTGTCGGCGGCCTCATCATTCTCGGCGGCATGGGGTTTGCCGGGGTGCACGGAACATTCAGATTCCTGACCAGAAGAAATAGAAAGGAGCACTAATCATGAGCGCCCACACTGAGCAAGCATTGCACGCTGAGCACGCGGAACTCTCTGAGCACGCAAAACACGTCGAATATATCTACCTGACCCCCATGCCGGTAAGGATATGGCACTGGATCAACGCCCTAGGGATTGTAACCCTTGTGGTGACCGGCATCCAGATCAGGTTCCCCGAATATGTGAACATTTTCGGGACCTACAAGGCCGCCATCAGACTCCACAACACTGCCGGGATTACAGTCTCCATTTTCTACGCGATCTGGTTCGCCTACTACCTGATCGTAAAGGGAAATCTTTTCAAGCTCTACGTCCCCAGCGTCTATGACATAAAGATGGGAATATTCCGCCAGGTCCTCTACTATTTTTACTATTACTTCAAGGGCGGCTCGAGCCCTCATCACCCCAGTCCCGACGACAAGTTCAATCCGATGCAGAAAGTGGCTTACATGGGGCTGATGCTGGTACTGCTGCCACTGGTAATCCTGAGCGGCATCCTTATCCTCAACGTGGCACCGCTCAGGGAAATGATCATGCTTCTGGGAGGCATCAAAATCCTGGTAAGTGCCCATTTCCTGATTGCCTGCTGCTTCTTCGCCTTCCTTTTCGTTCACATTTACCTGGCCACCATGGGGCATACCGTAATAGCCCACTTCAAGCCCATGTGGAATGGTTGGGAAGAAGTAGACCACCACTGACCTGAATTGTCAGACCATACAAAGGCGAAATGGACAGCCCGTTTCGCCTTTCTTTTTGCGCACAGGAATAAACCGCATTGAACAACGGGGATTTAAAATTGACTAATCTAAATGGTTTCCCTATAATTCAGGCCGTTCTGGCGCATAAGCATTTATTCTTTTGAGGAGGCTAATATGAGATTCCGCTTCACCCTTCTGCTCGTGGCCTACACGCTCGTCGCCGCCGGCCTTTCCTACGGCATAAGTATCAGGGATGTTGTCTTCACCACCAAAGACGCTGGAAATGTCGTCTTCAAGCACAAGGCCCACCTTGGCAAAAAGGGGATTGAAAATAACTGTAAAGCCTGTCACCCCTCCATCTTCGACATGAAGAAGAAAGTCACCTACACCATGGCTGACATGGAGCGGGGGAAGTCATGCGGAGCCTGTCACACCGGCAAGAACGGAGTCTTCCCGCTCAAGGATTGCGCCCGCTGCCACGCCGTTAAGGAAATCACCTACCACGTGAAATCCGCCGGTCCCACCCCATTCAGCCACAAGAAACACCTGGCCAAGTACTCCGACTGTAGCGCCTGCCACCCCCGGTTGTTCAAGGCCGGACGCAACAAGCCCGTCACCATGGCCGAAATGGAAAAAGGGAAATCCTGCGGAGCCTGCCACAACGGCAAATCAGCCTTCAGTGTAGATGAATGTGCGCGCTGCCACCTGGTGAAAGAAGTAAGCCTCACCTCCAAGGAAACCGGCAGGATTATCTTCAGCCACAAGCTCCATACCAGCAAGAGGAAGTGCGGCGACTGCCACAACCAGCTCTACACTCCCGGACGCAACAAGCCGGTCGGCATGGCGGCCATGGAAAAAGGAAAATCGTGCGGTGCCTGCCACAACGGCAAGGGGCTCTTCGATGTGAAACAATGCGCCAAGTGCCACCCGGTCAAGAATGTTGACTTCAAGGTAAAGGGGGCCGGACCGGCGAAATTCGATCACGACCTTCACTTGGGCATGTACAGCTGCAACGCCTGCCACACCAAGATTTTCAAGGCGGGGCGCAACACCAAAGTCGTGACCATGCTGGAAATGGAGAACGGTAAATCCTGCGGCGCCTGCCACGACGGCAAGAAAGCTTTTTCAGTCCGCGAAGACTGCGTGAAGTGTCACGACATGTAGTCATACAAGGCAGCTGATACAGGTCATCACCAAGGGCGGGGGAAACAACTCCCGCCCTTGCATTATCTGCCGCCGAGAGTATGATTTAGGAAAATATATCATTTTCAGGGAGCGACCATGCTGAAGAGCTTTGCCGCCAAGGCGACTGTGCCGCCCGCCATTGCCGTAACAGGCTTTGTCGTGGTCTGCTGCATACTCCTGTACTCGGTCATCAAGACCGACATGCTTAATGACGCAATTCTGAACGAAACCAACCTGGCGGGAACCATCGTCAAATCGGCACGCTACGCCATGCTCAAGGACGATCGGGAAACCCTGCGCAACATCATAGATAATATTGGCCAGCAGAAAGGGGTTGAACACACCCGCATATTCAACAAAAAGGGAGTTATCATGTTCTCGGCCCACCCCGAGGACGTAAACAAGTTTGTGGACAAAAAAGCAGCAGGGTGCATCGCCTGCCATGCCGGCCCGATACCCCTGACCAGTATGGGGAGAATGGAACAAGCCCGGCGCTTCATCAATGAAAATGGGCACAGCGTCATAGCCATCACGGTTCCCATCTACAACGAACCGGACTGCTTCACTGCCGCCTGCCACGTCCACAGTTCCAGCCAGAAACTCCTCGGCACCCTCGACATCGGCCTTTCGGAAGAACCGCTTCAGAGAACTCTCGGCACGCTGCGCAGCAGAATGATCGTCTTCTGTCTCATGGTTCTGGTGCTCACCGTAGGAGGTGTCTCAGCTCTTCTGCTCCGCAACGTGCTGCTCCCCATCAAGGAATTGGCCAACTACGTCACTGCCATAAACAGAGGAGAACAGGGGAGTAAAGCGCCTGCCTACCGGGACGAAATCGGCGAACTGGCCCGTGCCTATGAAAATATGGCGAACAGGCTGAAGACCACTCAGGACGAGTTAAAACAACCGCGCTCAGCCGAAGGCGATGGCGCCGACAGCCGTTCCTGACATCCGTCGTTCATGGCAGACAACCGTGACAGATCATCCATGAAGCGCAACCAGCAACCGCCCCCCCAGCCTGATACAGCCGGCACCATGCCGGACCGGGATGCCGTGCGCCGTGAAACCATTCAACGGGTCAACAAGCTCCGGCGCAAGGCGAACCGCGGGCTCTGGGCCATGGCTCTCTTTATTGCAGTAAGTATCGTGGCGCTGGGGGATTTCAGCATCCTCCCCTCGCTCCCGGCATCGATTCGCTCGACTCTCGGAAAGCCCCCCTCCGCCATAATGATCAGCGGTGCGCTTGTTCTGTACACCTTCTCAGCCATAATCCTCATTCTTTCGCGCATGATGGCGGGCAAGGAGGAATACAGCGGTTTTGCCCATGTGGGCTACCTTACGGCATTCTATGGCTTTTATCATTTCTCCAAGGCCCTGAACGAGAATTACTGGGCGGTCTTCGTGGCAGGAATAACCATCCTGGGGCTCGAAAGCTATCACATTTGGAACTTCTGCAACGAAGCAATCCGCCGCGAGCAGGAGGTTCTCGACACCATCGAGCGGTTCAGGAAATCATGACGCCTCCTTCCCCCTCTCCCCCTGCCCCTCGACAGGAGACATCACCTGAAAACCCTTGACGAACTCAGGCATACTTGTTAGCTTTGTGTCGAGGTTACGCTGTTTTATAATTGCATAAGATCAACTCGCTAGGGGAGTTTCGACTGAGAGTCCGACGCACTGCTTCGGACAACCCTTTGAACCTGATCCGGATAATGCCGGCGTAGGGAAGCGTTCCAGCATGGTTTAATCCACAACCACGGGCCGCTTCTGCGGCTTTTTTTGTTTACAACGACTCATGCTGCTGACAAAGTCGGCACCAACAACTCGGAGACCGCAATGGAAATCATCGTCAATGGCGAAACACGCACCGCCGCGCCCGTGTCAATCCAAGAACTGCTCCGCTCCCTCGACATCGATCCCCGCCGGGTAGCCGTCGAACTGAATCAGGACATCCTGCCCAAAGGGGAATATGAATCCACCATCCTCAATGCCGGAGACCGGATCGAAATCGTCCATTTCGTGGGCGGGGGATAACAAAGGAGACTTACCATGTCCAATACGAACGACAAATTGATCATCGCCGGCCGGGAGTTCAGCTCACGCCTCATGGTCGGTACCGGCAAATATGCCAGCAACGAGCAGATGGTAGCGGCCCTGGAAGCCTCGGGGGCAGAGATAATAACCGTTGCGGTGCGGCGGGTGAACATCTCTGACCGCTCCAAGGAATCGCTCCTTGACTTCATCGACCCGAAGAAGTACACCCTGCTCCCCAACACCGCCGGCTGCTATACGGCCGACGACGCTGTCCGCACCTGCCGCCTTGCCCGGGAAGCCGGCATGAGCGATATGGTGAAGCTGGAAGTTCTCGGGAACGAAAAAACCCTCTACCCCGACAACGAGGAACTCCTCAAGGCAGCCAAAATCCTTGTGAAGGAAGGGTTCACCGTCCTCCCTTACACAAGCGACGACCCAATCATCTGCAAGAAGCTGGAAGATATCGGCTGCGCCGCGGTGATGCCCCTGGGCGCCCCCATCGGGAGCGGCCTGGGCATCCGCAATCCCTACACTATCCGGATCATCATGGAGACCGTGAAGGTACCGGTCATCGTGGATGCCGGCGTAGGGACCGCTTCTGACGCAGCAATAGCCATGGAACTTGGCGTTGACGGCGTCCTCATGAATACCGGCATTGCCGGGGCCAAAGACCCCATCGCCATGGCAGAAGCCATGAATCTGGCAGTGCGGGCGGGACGCCTTGCCTACAGGGCTGGACGCATTCCGAAAAAACTCTACGCCACCGCATCAAGCCCCGTCGAGGGGATGATTGAATAAGGCCGATTTTCGCCTCTACCTCATTACCGACCGCCGCCAGGCACCTGGCGGCGACCTCTTCGCCACGGTGGAGGGGGCTCTGGCCGGGGGAGTACGGGCCGTGCAGCTTCGGGAGAAGGATATTTCCCCCAGGGATCTTCTGGAACTGGCCCGTGCCATGCGAGGGCTGACCGACCGCTACGGGGCAAAACTCATCATCAACGACCGGGCGGATATTGCCCTGGCTGCAGGCGCCGACGGGGTCCACCTGGGGGAAGCGGGCGTCCCCGCCGATGCGGCCCGCCGGGTTCTCGGCGACGACAGCATCATTGGCGTCTCCTGTCACAGCAGGGAGAGTGCCCTGGCTGCCGCAAAGGCTGGCGCCAATTTCATCACCTTCGGCCCCGTTTACCACACCCCCTCGAAGGCGGTCTACGGCGCCCCTGTGGGGTTGGAGTTACTTGCCGAAGCGGTTTCGCTTCTCAGCATCCCCGTCTTCGCCCTCGGAGGGATAAAGAGGGAAAACACGCCCGATACCCTTGCCACTGGAGCCGCCGGCATTGCTCTCATTTCCGCCATCATTGCCGCCGAAAACCCCAAAGAAGAAGCCCGTGCCTTTTTGTCGCTCCTGGCACAGGGGGAACGCACCGAGTAACCGATGTCCGATTCTCTCATAAACCCCGATCTCCGCTTCAACTCCTACGGCACATACCTGCGCCGCCGCTTCGGCTGCCGCGTAAGCAAAGTGAACGTGGACGGCGGCTTCACCTGCCCCAACCGTGATGGTGTCCGGGGGACCGGGGGCTGCATCTACTGCGACAATGCCTCGTTTTCGCCGGGGGGCACCGTGCCCGAGAAACCGATTGAACTCCAGATGACTGAGGGGATGGCCTATCATCGCCTCCGTCTGGGGAGCGAAAAATTCATCGTCTACTTCCAGAAATTCACCAACACCTACGCTCCGGTTGAGCGGCTCAGGGATCTCTACACCCGCGCCCTGGCCCATCCCGACGTCGTTGGCATCTCAATCGGCACCCGGCCCGACTCCCTGTCGAACCAGGCGCTGGATCTCTTGACAGATCTTGCGAAGAGCCACTACGTCTGTATCGAACTGGGCCTCCAGTCCATGGATGATGCAATCCTGCGGCAGATCGGCCGCGGCCATACCCTGGACGAATACCTCGATGCGGTGGGGCGAATCGAAGGCCGCGGCATCGAACTCTGCACCCACCTGATCTACGGTTTTCCCGGCGAGACCAGAGAAGGATTTCTGCATACCGCCGACCTGATGGCGAAGCTTCCGGTCAACTCGGTAAAGCTCCACCAGCTCCAGGCGATACGGGGGACGAAACTGGCGGAGCTTTATCACAGCGGAGACTTCGTCCCCATCAGCCACCGGGAGTACGTCTCCACCGCCTGTGACTTCCTCGAGCTCCTGCCGCCGCGCATCGCCATCCAAAGGCTCTACGGATCGGCCCCCCTTGCCATACGGGTGGCCCCCAGCTGGGATCTCAAGAATAACCAGATGTGGTATTCAATTGTGACCGAACTGAAACGCCGCGGCACCTGGCAGGGATTCCGGCTTTCCGGCCCCCCGTGCAGGGTCGGAAATCTCTGAACGGAGTGACACCATGACTACAGCCAGAATCGCCAGCTTGGGGCAGGAGTACCCCATCGGGAAAATCCTCTGCATCGGCCGGAACTACGCGGAGCACATCAAGGAGCTGGGAAACGAGACTCCCGAAGCGCCGGTAATCTTCACTAAACCTGCCACGTCGGTGATCGGCGACGGCGACGCCATTGTGATACCCTCCTACTCGAAAGACTGTCACCACGAAGCGGAGCTGGCGGTACTCATAGGGACCAAGGGAAAGGATATCCCGGCAGAGCACGCCCTGGAACACGTGGCGGGCTACGGCGTTGCCATCGACCTGACCCTTCGCGACGTGCAGGCGGAGCTTAAGAAGAAAGGGCTCCCCTGGGACATTGCCAAGGGGTTCGACACTGCCTGCCCCCTCTCGTCATTCGCCCCCGCGGACCAGGTTCCCAACCCACAGGATCTGAGGATACATCTCACCGTCAATGGCAAGACCCGCCAGGACGGCTCCACTTCTCTCATGATCCACACTGTCCGTGATATTATCTGTTATATGTCTGGGATTTTCACCCTGGAACCGGGCGACGTCATCCTCACCGGCACCCCCGCTGGCGTCAGCGCTATCGTTTCGGGAGACGAACTTGTCGCCGAGATACCTGGTGTTGCGCGGCTTAGGGCTAGCGTTAAATGATTTGAATAGGTATATTTATTGCTCTAATCTACGAAACAGACCATACAGGAGGTTGTGCATGGAGAATGAGAAAACGTGTCCCGACTGCCAGGGGAAAATGATCCTCCTTCCCGGCTGAGGAGGCCTCTTCTGGCGGTGCCAGAAGTGCGGAAAGAAAATGCCGTTGTCGGACGATCAGCCGACAGGATGCTGCGAATGAGCGAAAGGGGATGGGATTCCATCCCCTTTCAGCATTTTCGCGGTTTCATTTTCGCTTTGTGACGGTTGTCGTCAGTCTCGGCCGGTGCTAGAATTAAATCCGCTTCCAACCCCATGAACCGGGAGAAACCAATGCCGGCAGACGCCTTCGATGTAATCAAGGGAAGTATCCAGACACTTCTTGGAGGGGCAGAGCTAAGCCTGGTCCCCGGCGAGGCGCCCGGAGATGAAGGCGAACCGCTCCTGCGCGAAACAATCACCATTGATGACCTTCCTTACGGCTTCACGGCACGGCGCAACGCCATCCCCTTTACCCGGACGGAAGAGGTCTTCTGCCGCGAGCTCCTGGCCGCCTTTGCCGCCATGTTCACCGGTTTCAAGCAGGAGGGATACGCGGCCCATTTCCGCACGGCGCTCCTCGCTTCGATTATGGATATCGCCGTGGCCCGTTTCCTGCGGGGCGACCATCGCAAAGCCTTCTGGTCGATCCAGCAACTGATCCAGCTCCTGAAGAACCTTTCCTACCAGCGCTACGAGGGAAAGCCTGCCACCACCGGATTTCTCATCCACCGGACCAAGCTCCCCGACCTCCGCCGGAGAATACGGTACCAGAAATATGACTGGACCGAGCTCAAGCCTCCGCAGGCGATTAATGACGATTTTTTCGCGAATCCCCTCACCTACCGGTTCATCGACGGCCTGAGCTCTCTTTTTGTGGCCAATATCCAGATGCAAGTGGGCGGCATTATCCGGACCAGTGCCACGGCCGAACGGGAAGAAGTGGACCGCCAGACCCACCAGGGGGCTTTCTCTCTGCTGCGCAGCGCCGGTGCCGGAGCCTTCGCCATAAAGGTAAACGAGTCATCGGAAATCGAAGTCATCATCGGCCCCGACAAGCTTCTGGTGAGGCGGCGGGGGCAGTGGAGAATCTTCGATCCGGACATCATCCGCTCATTTCTGGCAGAAAGCCTCGGGAAAGAGGAGATCGACCACTTGCTGTGGACGGTCTACACCCTGTCCAAAACCCGTCACGGCACCGTCGTCCTGATCCATGAACGGAGCCCGCGGCAGCTGGCCACCCTCAGACGTGGCTCAGTGGGGGGAGGCGACCCCCTTAGCGCTATCCTGTTCGGAAAAGTCAAGGGGAAGAGTATCAGCACACTCAAACAGTCGGGAGAACTGCTCCGGCTTCTCTCTTCGGACGGCATGACCGTCTTCAGCAAAAAAGGAAAGCTCATGGAGACCGGTTTCATAATCGACACTTCCCATACGCGGGAGGTTGTGGTGGGCGGAGGGCGCACAACGGCCGCCAGCGCAGCGTCATACTTCGGGCGGGTCATCAAGGTATCCGAAGACGGCCCAATCGAACTCTACCACGGGGGCAAAAGAGTCTACCGCTTCGGGTAGGAAAAGACCTCAAGAAGGGTACACCCTTTGCAGTCATACCCCAAATGTCCGCTTGCCACAGGGGACAGCATCCATTCCTCCGGAGTTCCCAGCCGTCTCAAAGGAGAGTAATAATGGCAAAAAACCTGCGCATCGGCTCAAGGCTGATCCGCTTCTCGCTCATTGCGGGCATTGTGATTGCCCTTATCGGCAGCATCTGTGCGTACTATTCCAGCGGTTATCTGGCAGATGCGCCTCCCGCGGCCCAGAACATCGCCCGGCTCACCCTCGTGATTTCCCTCGTCAATGCCGTGCTGTTCCTGTTCGTTTTCTGGATGTTTGCTGCCAGAAAAGTGGTAAAGCGTGTCAACAAATTGGCCTACGCCATGGACCGGGGCGCCGAAGGTGACATGACCGTCACGGTGGATAGTGACGCAGATGACGAACTGGGGCTGCTCTCCACCAACTTCAACACCATGCTGCAACGCCTGGCCGCAACCCTTACCAGGGTAAAATCATCGCTGACCGAGTTGCGCACGATTGCCGAAACCGTGCAGGCAGCGGCCAACAGTGGCATAAGCAATGCCAAAATACAGGCAGATGCTGTTATGGAAACCACCGAGGGGGTTCGGGCCATCGACAGATCTGTTACCGACGTAGCTCTCTCGGTGGAGCAGCTTTCCCGCACCGCGGCAGAAAACTCCTCATCCATCCTGCAAATGTCGGCAAGCATCGAAGATGTTGCCGAGCACGTGGACTCCCTTGCCAGAGCTGTCGAGGAGGTAAGCGCCTCTATCGTTCAGACGGCGGCCGCCGAGAAGGAAATCGGCTCCAATGCCTCCACCCTCATGAACGACGCCATGCGAACCGCATCGCTGGTAGCCGAGATGGACACTTCCATCAAGCAGATCGAAAAAAGCGTAATGGAAACCGCCGCCATATCCGAGGAAGTAATTCGGGATGCTGAACAGGGGCGCGAGGCCGTAGAAAGCACCATCGCCGGCATCGACGAAATTCGCCGCTCTTCCCGCTACGTGGGTGAAACCGTCGCAACGCTTTCGCAACGGGCGGACCACATCGGCACCATCATATCGGTCATCAATGACATCGCGGAGCAGACGAAACTCCTCGCCCTGAACGCCTCCATCATCGCCGCACAGGCTGGCGAACACGGCAAAGGTTTCGCGGTAGTGGCCAATGAGATCAAGGAACTTGCCAAGCGGACCACCAATTCCACCGGCGAGATAGGCACCATCATTACAGGCCTGAGGGAAGAAAGCGAACGGGCCGTGGTCGCAATAAAGCATTCTGAACTGCGGATCGCCGAGGGAGAAAAACTGTCGTACCGTTCGGGAGAGGCCCTCAACAAGATTGTTGACGGGGTAAAGATGTCCTCGGGTCAGGTGGGCGACATTGCCCGCACTGCCGTTGAGCAGGCCCAGGCCAGCGAGCACATGCGGGCTGCCGTGGACCGGGTTGCAAGCAGGGTGGAGCAGATCGCCCGGGCCACCGAGGAGCAGGCCCACGGCACCGGGCTTATCATGGATGCCGCAGGCCGCATGAAAAACCTCACTTCACAAGTGCGGCGGGCCACCCAGGAACAGCGCAACGCCGGCACCCTCATCGTTACGTCCAGTGCGGGAATGTCGCAGATGATCGTAACTATCCGCCAGGCCTGCCAGATCCAGACCGCAAGCACGGAGAAGATTGTCCAGGCAGTGGATAATCTGAACACCACGTCCGAGGGGGGCATGGAGACTACCCGCATCATGGATGGGACCGTCTCGGGCCTCACTCGCCAGATCGATGAACTGAGCGAGGCCATGAGCGGTTTCCGGGTATAGGGTTTGTATCAGTCGTCGGCCCGGTAGCCAATCCTGACCGCCCCCCAGTGTTTCCCGCCGATTGTTATGGGCGTTGACAGGTCGTTCATGACCTCTCCAGTGTCCCTGAGGTAGGTCTGGAGCAGGAAGCTCTGGCTATGGGTGGCGCAGCGGATACCGGTCCGGTCGTTGAATATCCGCTTGGTGCGGTTGTGCTCCTTGTCCTCGGCGGCGTTTCCGGTCAGGGGACGGGCATAGCGCAGGTTGTGGGAAGGGCAGTACCCCTTGCGGTCGACACTGATGGCGTAGTACATGCCGCTGTCTCGCGCAAGGATATCCTCCTGGAGCGGCGACACGATTTCGTCGAAGAACCGGTCGAAGGAAGTGCGGTATTTCTGGGGAGCGGTGCTCGGAATCGGCGTGTAGTCGGTGCTGAAAAGGGCCTCGAGGGTAATCTTCCGGTCTGCAATGGCCTTCTCCAGGGCTGCCGTGACCCGCTCCCGCAGCTCCGCGGCATACCCCTTGACGGTATCGTGATAGCACCCCACGCTGAACTTCCCCACGGTTCCGTAGATGTTTTCGGCTGTTTCCGACAGTTCGCGGAATATGCGGGCCGTCTGCTCCATCTGCCCATTCACCGCCCCCGCCGTGGCCGACACCTGGCCGATCTTCTCCGTAATTTCAATGGTTGTGGCACTCTGCTCCTCGGTAGCCGTGGCAATCTGGCTGATCATCTCCGTCGAGTCGCTTGCCAGCCGCAAAATCCCCTCCAGTTGCTGACGGGCGTGGCCAGACCTCTCAACTCCCTCCTCAACCCTCGCTTTACCCTCGTCGATGGAGGCCACCACTGCGCCGATCTCTTCCTGAATGCTCTTCACAATGGCGGCAATCTGCCGCGTGGAGGTGGCGGTACGATTGGAGAGCGTCTTCACCTCGTTGGCCACCACCGCGAATCCACGCCCCGCGTCGCCGGCCCGGGCCGCCTCGATGGCCGCGTTGAGGGCCAGAAGATTGGTCTGATCCGCGATATCCTCGATAATCCCAACAATCTCACCGATCTGTCCCGACGACACCTCCAGCTTACCCATGGCCTCAAGGGTGCCCAATACGTTCGTCCGAATCTGGTCTATGCTCAGGGAGGTTTCCTCCACGGTCTCCATGCCCACCTTTGCGGCTAGGTCCACATTGAGGGAAAGCTGGGCCGCCCGCTGGGTCGTGGCAGCCACGTCGTTCAGAGTTGCCGACATCTCCTCAGAGGCCACCGCCACCGAGGTGGAAAGGTCCTTCTGCTCCGAGGTGGACGCAACAAGCTCTTCAGTTCCCTTTACGGTACGGCAGGCCGATATGGCGATATGCCCCGCCTGGCTGTAGAGGGAGGTCACGATCTCCCGCAGCTTGGCGATCAGCATATTGACCCCTTCGGCCAGTTCGCCGAGCTCGTCGCCGGTCCGGACCGGCATCCGTGAAGTTAGGTCGCCTTCCCCATGGGCAATAACCTGAATCCGTTCCGAAAGTTCACGGATGTTGCGGACGATGGTCTGGCGAAAGAAGAAGTAAAGAGACCCGAGCATGATCAGAAAAAAGACAAAACCCGCCGCCGTGAGGGCGAAGGTCAGATTCCGGGCGCCGACATAACCATCCTGAAGCGAGGTTGTGAGAAGGATTGCGCCGGTGTACCGGGCCCCATTGTCATGGCACGAGGTACAGCGTTCTTCATTCGCCAGCGGGACCGCAAAGCTCAGGACGTGCTTCCCGTCGTCGAGAGTATGACGCAATTCTCTGGCCTGGCCCGATGCAATGGCTTCCGCGACGACCGGGTCGACCGGCGCACCCTTGTTCCCAGACGGTTTGCCTTCAGGACTGAACACCTTGAGATCCAGGACCTGCCCCTTTCCCTTCACCCTCTCCACATAACGATTTATGACCGCCATCTCCCCTGCCATCATATTCTCGGCGATTTCCTGGGCGATGAGGTTTGAGAGGCCGCGCGTGTTGGCGGTCTGGAGCTTCATCAGCGCGGCATATTCCAGCCAGATTGCGGTCACGCCGAGGATCGCGAACCCCACGCAGAGCGTCGCGCCGATTATCCCCAGCACTTTAAATTCAAGTCTGTTCTTCAGCATATCATGACACCTCCATCGTATGACCTGACCGTTACTACCTTATCGGCATCGGGCGCCAATGCTTTAACGTTTTTATAAAATTGTTTTATTTTGCCAACAAGCAACAGACCTCACGTGATAGCAAATGTGGAGAACAAAAAAAAACCCCGGCAATGCCGGGGCTTTTTTTACAAATGACCAATAAACCGTGGTTCAGTTCCCTTCTTCCAAAGCAGCGTGGGCAGCGGCCAGACGGGCAATGGGAACCCGGAAGGGAGAGCAGGAAACGTAATCGAGACCGATCTTGTGGCAGAAAATGACCGATGAAGGATCGCCGCCATGCTCCCCGCAAATGCCGAGCTTGATGCCAGGCCGGGTAGTGCGCCCTTTCTCCGTTGCCATTTTCACCAGAACGCCAACCCCGTTCTGGTCAAGGGAGACGAAGGGGTCTTCTTCCAGGAGCCCCGACTCCACATAGAACGGCAGGAACTTGCCGGCATCGTCCCGCGACAGGCCGAAGGTGGTCTGGGTCAGGTCATTGGTGCCGTAGGAGAAGAAATCAGCATGACGGGCAATCTCGTCGGCGGTGATGGCCGCCCTGGGAAGCTCGATCATGGTGCCGATCAGGTAGTTGATTTTCACGCCGTAGGCAGCGATGACCTCCTCGCATACCCGCACGGTGTTCTCCCTCAGACGAGCCAGTTCGCTCACAACCCCCACAAGCGGAATCATGATTTCGGGAACTATGGTGAAGCCCTCGTTCTTGGTCAGCTCGCAGGCAGCTTCCATAATGGCCTGTACCTGCATGTCGTAGATCTCAGGGAAGGTGAGTCCCAGCCGGCACCCGCGATGGCCGAGCATCGGGTTGAACTCGTGGAGATAATCCACCTTGTTCTTGAGGGTCTGGGCCGTCACCCCCATGGTCTTCGCCAGGGCGTCGATGTCTTTGTCATCCTGGGGAAGGAACTCGTGCAGCGGCGGATCCAGAAGACGGATGGTAACCGGCAGGTCCTTCATCTCGCGGAATATGCCGAGGAAGTCCCCCTTCTGCATGGGGAGGATTTTGGCCAGTGCCCGCTTTCTCCCCTCGACGTCGTCGGAGAGAATCATTTCGCGCACAGCCGCAATTCGGTCCGCCTCGAAGAACATATGCTCGGTGCGGCAAAGACCGATCCCTTCAGCGCCGAATTCGCGGGCAACCCGGGAGTCGTTGGGGGTGTCGGCGTTGGTCCGCACCTTGAGCTTGCGGTAGTTGTCGACCCACCCCATGAGGATCCCGAAGTCGCCGGTGAGCTGGGGTGCCACGGTGGGTACCTCGCCGAGGATGACCTCGCCGGTTGAACCGTCGAGGGTAATCGTATCGCCCTTCTTGACCAGTTCACCCTTGGCAGTCATGAACTGGCCGGCGGCATAATCCACCTTGATGTCGCCGCAGCCGGCAACGCAGCACTTGCCCATCCCCCGGGCCACAACCGCCGCGTGGGAGGTCATACCGCCCCGGGCAGTGAGAATCCCCTGGGCCGCATGCATGCCGTGGATGTCCTCCGGTGAGGTCTCAACCCGGACCAGAATGACCTTGAGCCCGAGCCGACCGGCAGCTTCAGCCTCATCGGCGGTGAAGACCACCTCACCCGATGCGGCGCCCGGCGATGCGGGAAGACCCTTGGCAATGACATTTTTCTTGGCCTTGGGGTCAAGGGAGGGGTGGAGGAGCTGGTCAAGCTGTGACGGAGAAACCCGCAGGACCGCAGTCTTCTCGTCAATGAGCCCTTCCTTCACCATGTCCACGGCCACCTTGATGGCTGCCTTGGCGGTCCGCTTGCCGTTGCGGGTCTGGAGCATGAAAAGCTTGCCCTTCTCGATGGTGAACTCGATATCCTGCATATCCTTGTAGTGCTTCTCCAGGATGCCGCGTATTTCCACCAGCTGCTTGTAGCACTCGGGCATGACCTCTTCCATGGCGGGAAGCGTGGTGTCCTTGCTGTTGGAGCGATTGATGGGCTGCGGGGTCCGGATGCCGGCAACCACGTCCTCACCCTGGGCATTTACCAGGTACTCGCCGTAGAAATAGTTCTCGCCGGTGGAGGGGTCGCGGGTGAAGGCGACGCCGGTGGCGCAATCGTTCCCCATGTTGCCGTAGACCATGGACTGGACGTTGACGGCGGTGCCCCAGTCGGCGGGGATGCCGTTAAGTCGGCGATAGGTGATGGCGCGCTGATTCATCCAGGAGCCGAAGACAGCACCCACGGCGCCCCAGAGTTGATCCTGGGGATTTTCGGGGAACGCGGTGCCGAGGGTTTCCTTGATCTTGGCCTTGAAGGCCCCTACCAGCTCCTTCCAGTCGGCGGCGGTAAGGTCGGTGTCAAGGTGAACCCCTTTGGCCTCCTTCTTCTGCTCCAGCAGGTGTTCCAGGGCATCCTTGTCCATCCCCATGACAACGTCGGAGTACATCTGCACGAACCGGCGATAGGCGTCATAGGCAAAGCGCTCGTCGCCGCTCTGGGCAATGATCCCCTGCACCGTTTCGTCATTGAGGCCCAGGTTGAGAATCGTATCCATCATACCCGGCATGGAGGCGCGGGCACCGGAGCGGACCGAAACCAGCAGGGGATTCTTCGGATCGCCGAAGGTCCGTCCCATGATAGCCTCCACCTGCTTCAGGTTTCCGGCCACCTCGGCCGCGAGGGACGCCGGATAAGTCTGGTTGTTGGCGTAGTAGTAGGTGCATACCTCGGTGGTGATGGTGAAGCCGGGGGGAACCGGCAGTCCGATTGCTGTCATTTCCGCCAGGTTGGCCCCCTTGCCCCCCAGCAGGTTCTTCATGTCGGCTTTTCCCTCTGCATTGCCGTTACCGAAGAAATAGACATACTTTTCAGCCATTGCACTCCTCCTCTGTTGTTGTGACGGTTACGCCGCCATTTATTGACAATAAACTCTTTTCGGCCTTATTAAATTCACCTTAAGTGCTACTCAACACAGTTCAGCCGGACTAAAACATAAAAAAAGCCGCCTAGCGTGAGCTAGGCGGCTATCTTGGCGAAGTCGGCCATGGTGCCGAGCATCCTTGCGATCCCTGTCAGGAGCGCGAGGCGGTTGGTCCGCACCCGTTCGTCCTCGGCCATGACCATGACCTTGTCGAAGAATGTATCGACCGGCCCCCGAAGGGCGGCAATTTCGGTGAGAGCGTCCAGGTAAGCCCTCTCCTCGATCTTTTTGCGCACGGTGGCTGCAACAGCCTGGACCGCCTTATGAAGCCCGCCCTCGGCGGGGTCCTGGAACAATTTCGGGTCCACGGGCACATCTACGCCGTCCTTCACGATGTTGCCGACCCGCTTGAAAGCCACGGCAAGGGGCTCGAAATCGGAATGCAGTTTAAAGGCAGCCAGGGCGGCAATCCGGGCCTCGGCATCCACCAGGTCGGAACAACCGGCCGAAACGGCCGCCTCGACCGCATCGGCGGCATACCGGTCGGCCATGAGGTTCACAAAACGCCCCCGGAAGAATTCAAGCACGTCCGCCTTGACCTCGGCAGCAGGGCGGGTGAGCTTTGCGGCCAACAGCCCCAGTGCTTTGTCCACCTGCTCCTCAAGGGAGATGCGGTACTCCTTGTCCAGGATGATATTGATGATGCCCAGGGCCGAACGGCGCAGGGCGTAGGGGTCGGCGGAACCGGTGGGGATGAGTCCCACGCCGAAGCAGCCGCAGATGGTATCAAGCTTGTCCGCAATGGAAACGAAGGCCCCGATGTCCGACGCCGGAAGCTCGCCACCCGCCTGGGTCGGGAGATAGTGTTCAGCAATGGCTGCGGCCACCTCCGCATCCTCTCCTTCGAGGAGGGCGTACTCGCGCCCCATGATCCCCTGCACCTCGGGGAATTCGCCCACCATGCCGGAAACGAGATCGGCCTTGCAGAGGAACGCGGTCCGGCTGGTCTTATCCTTCACCGCCGGGTTGAGCAGGTCGGCAAGCCCCTCAGCCAGAGCCCGGAAGCGCTCCATCTTCTCGAAGGAGGTACCCAGCTTCTGCTGGTAAACTACGCTTTTCAGCGACTCCACCCTGGTTTCCAGCTTCACCTTCTGGTCTTCCTCGAAGAAGAAGCGGGCATCGGAAAGACGGGCACGGAGTACCCGCTCATTTCCCTTGATGACCACGGAGGGGTCGTCAGTCAGGGTGTTGTTGATGGTGATGAAGGCGGGACGGAGCTTCCCGTCCTCGTCGACGACGGAGAAGTAGCGCTGGTGGTTCCGCATGGAGGTGATGAGGACTTCACGGGGAACCTTCAGGAACTCGGCGGAAAAGGTGCCGTGAACCGCGCTCGGGTATTCGCAGAGATATGCCACCTCTTCCAGGAGCCCCTCATCGGGGAGGACATGACCGCCGGCCAGCTTGGCCACCCGGTGGACCTCCCGGCGGATGATCTCTTTGCGCCGCTCAGGGTCGGGGATGACGAAGTGGCGCTCGCACTCTTCGAGATAGTGGGCGAAGTCCCGCACCGGAAAGGGCTGGTTGGCCATGAAACGGTGCCCGCGGGAGATGGTGCCGCTCTCGATATTGCCGAAGCTGAAGGGGACCACGACACCGTCAAACAGGGCAACGATCCAGTGGATGGGCCTGGCGAAGCGTACATCCAGGTCACCCCAGCGCATGGACTTGCGGAAGGAGATGTTCGCCAGGAGCCGCGGCAGGATCTCGCCCAGGAGATCCGTCACCGGACGGCCGCTTTCCTTGCGGACGGCGGCCACATACTCACCCTTCTCGGTGGTCACCAGGGTAAGCGAAGCAACGTCCACCCCCTGCCCGCGGGCGAACCCTTCGGCAGCCTTGGTCGGTTTTCCCTCGGCATTGAATGCCACGTTCTTTGCCGGTCCGAGGGCGGTAATCTCGGCATCGGGCTGCACCGTCGGGAGTCCGCTGACCGCAACCGCCAGGCGGCGCGGCGTGCCGAGCGTACGGATTTCGCCATAGGTCAGGCGGGCGTGTTCCAGCTCCTTCGCGAGAAGGGCCTCCATCTCGGCCATGGCCTTGGGGATGAAACCCGACGGAATCTCTTCGGTGCCTACTTCAAGGAAAAGTTCCCTGCTCATGCTAACGGCCTCCTTTCAACAGCGGGAAGCCGAGGCTTTCGCGTAATTTCAGATACCCTTCGGCGCACAGCCGTGCCACGTTCCGCACCCGGCCGATGTAGGAGGCACGCTCGGTGACCGAGATGGCCCCCCGCGCATCCAGAAGGTTGAAAGTGTGGGAGCATTTCATGACGTAGTCGTAGGCGGGAAGCACGAGCCCCCGCTCCACCAGCCGGACGCACTCTTTTTCGTACATGGTGAAGAGCTGGAGCAGCATCGCCACATCCGCCTCCTCGAAGTTGTAGGTGGAGAATTCCACCTCGCTCCGATGGTGGATGTCGCCGTAGCTTACCCCCTTGATCCATTCCAGGTCGTAGACGTTGTCAACGCCCTGGAGGTACATGGCAATACGCTCGCAGCCGTAGGTAATCTCCGAGGCTACGGGCTTCAGGTCGATGCCCCCCGCCTGTTGGAAGTACGTGAACTGGGTAATCTCCATCCCGTCGAGCCACACCTCCCACCCAAGGCCCCAGGCACCCAGGGTTGGCGACTCCCAGTCGTCTTCCACGAAGCGGATGTCGTGCTTCTGTGGATCGATGCCGAAGGCCCGCAGCGAATCCAGGTAGAGATCCAGGATATTGAGGGGAGACGGCTTCATGATGACCTGGAACTGGTAGTAATGCTGGAGGCGGTTGGGATTCTCGCCATAACGGCCGTCGGTGGGGCGGCGGGAAGGCTCCACATAGGCCACGTTCCACGGCTCGGGGCCGATGACGCGGAGGAATGTCGCAGGATTGAAGGTACCGGCACCTTTTTCGGTGTCATAGGGCTGCTGAATCACGCAGCCTTGCTTGGCCCAGTACCCCTGGAGGGAGAGAATCAGGTCTTGAAACGTCAAAACGGCTCCTCCGTCGGTAAAAATAAAAAATTCTTTACCCTTTATAAACAGTGTTTGACGAAACTTAAAAAGAGTCCAAGTTACGCACAATTAGAGTCGGAAAGATTACATCTTCCGGCTGAGCGTGTCAAGGATTAATCGGGCTCAATCTGTTTAAGGAAGGCAATGGAGTTGAGGGGACGGGTCAGGTGGACGGCGATGGCGCTGTCGAGAAGCGCCCCCGCCTCACGCAGGGCGGCGGGCGAAAAGTGCACGGTGCCGAACCGGCCGGTTTCGAGGCATCGCCCGAGAAGCGCCACCGCCTCCGCACCCAGAGGAATGCCGTGGCGGCCGCAACCGTTACAGAGCACCATCCCTCCCCCTCCAGCCCGCCGGGAGGCATCCGGCGGAAGGGCAACCCCGCACGACGCGCACTGGTCGAGCGAGATGCGATACCCGAGGATATTGAGGAAATTCGCCTCGAAAAAACGGCGATCCGAAGCGGCGGCTTCCCCGGCGTCGAGCCGCTCCAGGTAAGCGGTCAGAAGCCGGAAGAGCCGTGGGCTCGGCGCCCCATCAGGAAGGTAGCGGTCTGCAAGCTCAACGGCATAGCCAGCCAGGCCTATGGCGTAAAGATCACCGCGAATTCCGGTATAAAGGGTAACCACGTCGGCCCCCCGCACCGATGAGAGACCTTCCCTCACAACCATTTCCACGCGGATACGCGCAAAGGGCTCCAGCGCCGGGCCGAAACGGCGGGCGCTCCGCTTGGCCCCCTTGGCCACTCCCCGCACCTTCCCATGCTCCAACGTAAAGAGGGTGACGATGCGGTCGCTCTCGCGAAAATCCATGGAGGCAAGAACTATGGCTTCGGAACGGCTAGTTTCCATGGCGGACAAGGTAGCATCGGACCCCATCCCAGTCAACGGCCGCCAAAACATTGAAAATAAATAATACACTCATCTCTTGACCCTGACGGCAACATCATGGTAGTTGAAAAAGACTTTCATTTTTACCAGAAAACAGCGGCTACAGACGGTTTAGCTTCAACACTACCAAACGCGCCGCATGGGGAGAAGTGCGTCCATTGCTTGAATTTGATTTTCAATTTCCCGGAAAGTTCCGCCATGGAGAGCTTCCTCTCCCCGGCGGAACTTTCCGGAATCCACAACAACAGGAGGAAACAAACCCATGAAGAAACGCCTCATCATTCCTGCCGCCGCAACGGCACTGCTCACCGCCGCTTCCATAGCCGGAGCCGCAACCGCTGACGAACTGCAGCGCCAGCTCGACGACCTGAGCAGCCAGGTCAAAGCCCTTCAGGCCGAAAAAGTCTCCCAGCCGGCGGCACCTTCCACCCCGCCGGAAGGCTACCTGAGCAAGGTATTGGAACGGACACGGTTCGGCGGTTACGGGGAGCTCGACTACACCATGAAACGCGAAAACGGCAACGGCAAGGGAGGAAATTCTTTTGATCCCCATCGTTTCGTTCTCTACGTGAACTCCGACCTGGCAGACTGGATTACCCTCAACACTGAACTGGAGTGGGAGCATGGCGGGGTTAATGAGGATGTGGACGGGGACGAACTCTCGGGAGAAGTGGTCGTGGAGCAGGCATTCCTCGATTTCAAGATTGCCTCACCCTTCAACGTAAAGGCAGGAATCATGCTGGTGCCGCTGGGGGCCATCAACCTCTACCACGAGCCGCCCAACTTCAACTCTTCCGAAAGGCCGGACCTCGACAAATACCTTATACCTTCCACGTGGCGGGAAATGGGGATAGGAATCCACGGGGCGCTCGGGAGCAGGGCCGATTACCAGCTTCTCGTCATGAACGGCCTTGACGGCGAAGAATTCTCGGCCAAAAACGGCCTGCGCGGCGGCCGGCAGAACCTGAACAAAGACAACAACCGCGGCAAGGCCATCACGGGACGCATCGAAGTGCGCCCGATCACAAATCTTTATACCAACTTCTCTTTCTACACCGCCGACTCGGCGCCGAAAGACGCGGGCAATGCCTACACCACCATCCTTGCCTTTGACGGCAAGTACCGTATCAGCGACTTCGAAATTGCCGGAGAGTACGTCCAGGTCATCCAGGACAATCCAGGGCTTCTGGCAAGCGACATAGGCCACCGCATGTCGGGCTACTGGGTCGAAGGTGCTTACCACATCATGCCGGAAACCTTCAAGAAGGGGAAACTGGCCGAAGCCGACCTGGTCGCCTTTGCCCGGTACTCCGAATTCGACACCCAGCAGGGGAGCATCGCCGACCCTTCCAGGGCGAGCGGCAAATACGACCGGAACTACACAACCTTCGGCTTCTCCTTCAAACCGGTTCCAACGGTTGCCATCAAGGCTGACTACCAGATTTACGACGACCATCGCCGTTCAGGGGAAACAGCGCTGGACAACGACAAATTCCAGGTCACCCTCGGCTTTGTATTCTAGGAACCTCAAACTGGAAAGGGCGCCCGGTTATCCGGACGCCCTCTCTTTTCCCATAATCAATACCTATCGCAGCTTGAGCCGCGCCAGCAGAATGCCGGTGTACTTGTTGAGGAAATGGTTGCGGTGCAGCCAGCGAAAGGGTGGCGGCTTCCGGGTACCAATCCGCTTCAGTTCGTTCACCGCATTTTCGCCGGCTCCGCGCCTCACTCCCTCGCGCAGGACTTCCACCGCCTCGAGCCGCATCCCCGCCAGATAATAGATTCTTCCCAGATTCTCGTACAGGCGGGGGTTGTTCGGTTCGCGGGCAATGGCGCTGCGGGCAAGGGATATGGAGTCGCTGAACTTGCCGCGGGTCTTTGCCTGGCAGAGGGCAAGATAGGAGAAGGCCTCCGGATTTGCATCCACCCGAGCCACATGTTCAAAACAGGAGCGCGCCATATAGACATTACCGTTGTCCAGCGCCTCGACCCCCCGTTCAAACCACTCGTCGTTATGTAATGCTTGCATGGTGCGCCTCGCGAACCCCTTAAGAACTGCCGTCCATCTGACCCATCTATTTTCAAGATTCGAGCCAGTTATATAACGGCATCGCGAAGCGATGTAAGAGACTACAATTAATCAAAAATCCCCAACAAACAAAGATAAAAAAATGTCACCACAACAAATTTCGACAATTCATGCAGTCATTTAACAGAAAAGAGTTTACAGCTTACGTCACCACCAGGACCCCTGCTCCCCGGATCGCTCCATGGCGCAGATCGCCCAGGGCTTCGTTGGCAGCCTCCAGCGGATAGGATTGAACCTCGGTCCGCACCGGCACCCGCGGCGCGAGGGCAAGGAATTCCTCGCCGTCCCGGCGCGTAAGGTTAGCCACGGACTTGATGCTCCGTTCCCCCCAGAGGATGTCGTAGGGGAACCGCGGGATATCGCTCATGTGGATGCCGCCACAGACGACGACGCCCCCCTTCCCCACCGCCCGGAGCGCGGCCGGCACCAGCTCTCCCGCCGGGGCGAATATGATGGCGGCATCCAGCTCTTCGGGGGGCAGCTCCGCCGAATTCCCCGCCCAGACCGCCCCCATCTCCCGGGCGAATGCCTGCCCCGCATCGTCTCCGGGCCGGGTGAACCCAAAAACCTTGCGTCCCTGGAAACGGGCCACCTGGGTAACGATATGCGCCGCTGCGCCGAAGCCGTAAACCCCGAGGCGCTCCGCATCGCCGGCCATGACCAGGGATCGGTAGCCGATGAGTCCGGCGCAGAGGAGCGGCGCCGCCTGCAGGTCCGGGTATCCCTCGGGGATCGGGAAGCAGAAGCGGGCATCGGCCACCGTGTACTCGGCGAAACCGCCGTTTCGCTGGTAGCCGGTAAACAGGGCGCGGTCGCACAGGTTCTCCCGCCCGGAGGTACAGTGGCGGCACGTGCCGCAGGTGGCCCCCAGCCACGGCACCCCCACCCGGGTTCCCTCCGCGAAGCGATCGACGCCGGCACCCGAGCGCACCACGCTCCCCACTATCTGATGTCCGGGGATGAGTGGGAGCTTCGGCTCCGTCAGCTCCCCATCCACAATGTGGAGGTCGGTGCGGCAGATGCCGCAGGCGTGGACCTTGAGGAGCACTTCACCGGCACCCGGCTCCGGCACCGGCACATCGGCAATACGAAGGGGCGTCCCCGCCCCGTCGAAAATCATCGCACGCATGTCACACCTCCGCGAACCGTTTGAGCTCCCGCCGCAGCCGCGGTTCGCCGTCAAAAACGATCCCCCGTACCCCCCGGCTCTCGCCCCGGACAACATTTGCAAGCATGTCATCCACAAAGATCGCCTCGCGGGGGTCGATGCCCAGTTCCCGCACCACATCATCGAAGAGGGACGGATCGCGCTTCCCCTTGCCAAGGCGGTAGCTGTTGAATACCCGGTCGAATTCCCGGAAGAAACCGTCACGCCGGTCAAGCCATTCCAACCAGTCGGTCTGGTCGCTGACGATGGCTGTGATATACCCTTGCGCACGAAGTGCCCGGACAATCTCCAGCATCCCGGGGCGGAGAACGAAGCGGTCCAGGATGACCGATGTCAGCTCCCGGTCACTTCCCCGCAGGCCGGTCCGTTCCCGCACCATGCGCCAGAACGCACTCTCGCTCCCGGCCCCCAGGACGTAGCCGCTCTCATAGACCGCCTCCATTGCAGCACCGTGAAGGGCAATGGGATCCAGCCCCTGGCGCCGGGCGAGTTCGAAAAGCCCCTCCCGGAATCCTTCCTCGGCCAGCACCCCGCCATAATCGAAGAGGACCGCCCTCACCCCCTTCACCGGCTCCCCGAGCCGCACCCGAAAGAGGGTCTGCCACCTCCGGGCGTCGCTCCAGCCGGCCACCGGGTCGGGAGCAACGATCTTCAGCTCATCAAAGCGCATCTCCTGCTTGTCGAGGGAAATCGTGCGCGCCGCCATCTCCTTTGCCGTCAGCGGCATGTCGGCATACAGCAGCGAAAGGTGCGGCATGAGCACGTACCCCGAACCGGCGGCCACCGCCCCCTTCACCAGTTCATATATCCGGCTCAAGGCAGGATCATCCCCAAAGGCAACAAAAAGGGACCGGAAGTACTCTTCCGTCACACCGAGCCCCGTCACCCGCAGGGTAATGGGACCAGTTCCGGCCGCCGCCTCGGCAAGAGCCCGGCGCACCGGCTCCAGTTCGGCGTCCGTTTCGTAGCTCCCGCCATAGACGGTGACGTGGGGCTCGAAGCCTGGCGCTCCATAGCGGGCGGCAAGCTCACGGATCACCCCTTCGGCCCAACTGCGGTCGTTCGCAGCCGGAACAAGAAATACGGAAAAGCGGCGGCCGGTCATGGCGTCAGCTCCCGCCGGCGCACAAAGGTGACAAACTCGTGGAACGGCTCGCCCTCACCGGAAATCCGTTCCGTTTCCTGAAAGTCCCCAGGGATCTCCGGGAAAACCGTATCCCCTTCGTAGTCGCAATGGATAACCGTGAGAAGGATGCGGCCGGCAAGCGGCAAAGCCTCCCGGTAAACCTCGCCGCCGCCGCAGATGAAAACCTCGCGGGCGGCACCGGCCAGCTCCAGTGCCTCGTCAAGGGTGCGGGCGACGATCACCCCCTCGGGGGTATACCCCTTCCGGCGGGTGAGGACGATATTCTGCCGCCCCGGAAGCGGACGTCCGAGGGACTCAAAGGTCTTTCTTCCCATAATGACCGGGTGCCCCGTGGTTATCACCCTGAACCGCGCAAGATCGTCGGCTAGGTGCCACGGCATGGCGCCGTCCTTTCCGATCACGCGGTTCTCGGCCATGGCGGCGATGATGGTGACGGTCATGGCAAGGCTACGCGGCATCCTCATACTCCAGCACCTCACTCGTGGTGACTGGCCTCTTCTCGGTGAGGTAGCCATACCACTTGTAGAGCATGTCGATCAGGGTCACCACCGCCAGGACGGCCATCACCGCCACCAGACCGGCATTCATCCTGAAGGTCAAGGCTTCCGATGCCGCAGGAGCCGTGGCAGCCTTGCCGAGGAAAATACCCACGAGATCCCACGCGGCAACAAACGTCGTCACGTACATGAATGCCATGGGAATCACGGTGGTCCAGGCATAGCGAACCTTGCCCGACTTGATGAGGATCGTGGTGCCGACCCCAAGGGCAATGGCCGCCAGGAGCTGATTGGAAACCCCGAACATGGGCCAGATGGTGGCAACGTTGCCGGACCAGATGAGGTACGACCATGCAGCCACCACGACAGCGCTCGTGAAAATGATGCCGGGAAGCCAGCGCTGCTGCCCCAGGGGCGCATAGATCCGGCTCCCCAGCTCCTGGAGGAGAAAGCGGGCCACCCGGGTGCCGGTATCGACGGTGGTGAGAATGAAGAGGGCCTCGAACATGAGGGCGAAGTTGTACCAGTAAGGCATGAGCCCCTTCATGCCGGGGAGCGACGACAGGATGGAGGCCATCCCCACGGCAAGGGAAACGGCACCGCCGGGGCGCCCCACCACGTCGGTCCCCACCATGGCCGACAACTCCCGCACCCGGTCGACTGGGAATCCCAGGGCCGCGATGGCGTCGAAGGAGAGTTTCGTGTTGATGGCGAAGTAGTCGCCCGGAATGAGGATGGTGGCCGCCACCAGCGCCATTACCGACACGAACCCCTCGGCCAGCATGGCCCCATAGCCGATCATCGGAATCTCACGTTCGCTCATGATCATCTTCGGCGTAGTCCCCGATGAAATGAGGGAATGGAACCCCGAAACCGCGCCGCAGGCGATGGTGATGAACATGAAGGGAAAGAGCTTGCCGGGGATCACCGGCCCGCCGCCGGAAATGAACGAAGTCACGGCCGGCATCTGGATGGTGGGGGCCATGAAGATGACGCCGACCGCCAGGAGGCTAACGGTGCCGATCTTCATGTAGGTGGAGATATAGTCCCTGGGGCAGAGGAGCATCCAGACCGGGAGGATGGAAGCGATGAGGCCGTAGGCCGCCATGGCAAGGGTAAGCCCCCCCTTCCCGAGGCTGAAATAGGGCTCCAGGGGAGAACCGGGGATAAAGTGGCCGCTGAATACCGCCAGCAGGAGAAGCACGAAGCCGATGGCGCTCACCTCCCCCACCCGGCCGGGGCGGAGCTTGTAGAGGTAGAGCCCCATAAAGAGGGCGATGGGGATGGTAAGGAAGATGGTGAACGTCCCCCAGGGGCTCTTGGCCAGGGAGTTCACCACCGCGAGCCCGAGCCCCGCCAGGGCCACTATCAGGATGAAGAGGATTGCCAGCGATGCCGCCAGCCCCCCCACCGGCCCGATCTCGTCCTTGGCGATCCGGGCCAGGGAGCGGCCGTTGCGCCGCACCGACGCCGCCAGGATCACCATATCGTGCACCGCCCCCACCACCACGGCCCCGATGAGAATCCAGAGGAATCCCGGCAGGTAGCCGAACTGAGCCGCCAGCATCGGCCCGATGAGGGGGCCGGCCCCGGCGATGGCCGCAAAGTGGTGGCCGAAGAGGACCCAGCGGTTGGTGGGATGGTAGTCCATGCCGTCGGCCAGGCGCCGGGCCGGCGTTTTCAAGTGGGAATCGAGGGAGAGGACCTTAGCCGCCAGGAAGGCGCCGTAGAATCGGTAGGCAACCAGGTAGAAACAGGCGGCGGCCGTCACCAGCCAGAGGGCGTTCACCTTCTCCCCCGGATTTGCTATCCCTGCCACCACAGCAAGGGAAATTGCCGCAACCACCGAAACCAGCAACCAGACAAACTTTCCGAACATTCTGTTCGCCTCCTTTGCCGGCACATGGGCACGGGTCGAACCCTTCTCCCCACGCGCAGCCTCGAACATGCAAAAAACTTAACAGAAAGCCGACCCAGCCTCAAGAATTAATACAATAAGTCGATTTTATTATGATTTTTAAAATTGTTATTCGAAGTAAACAAAACACTATTCTTGCCGATAAGACATAAAGTGGGCTGCAATAGAGAACACAAAGGCCATCTGAACCATGGACAACCCGAAAATCCTAGCGGTAGACGACCAGCAGATTTTTCTGCTTCTCCTCGAAAATCACCTGCGCGAGGCTGGCTTCACTCCCCTGACCGCGTCAGTCGGACAAGAGGCATTGGCCATCCTCGAACAGCAGGCAGTCGACCTGCTCATCTCCGACCTGATGATGCCGGGGATGGACGGGCTTGAGCTCATTGAACAGGTTCACACGCGCCATCCCGGTCTTCCCATAATAGTTCTCACCGGCCACGGGAGCGTCGAAAGCGCCGTGGAAGCAATGCGACGGGGCGCATACGATTATCTGGAGAAACCTTACAACCCCGATGTCTTGGGTATCACCATCCGGCGCGCCCTAGACCATCATCACGTCATCCGCGAAAACCAGCAGATCACGGGATTGCTGAGGGAGCGATTCACCTTCCAGAGCATCGTCACCGTCAACCCGGCCATGAAGGACCTTCTGGAACTGGCCGCCAGGGTCGCGTCGGCCCGGCAGACAACGGTGGCCATATACGGGGAGAGCGGCGCAGGCAAGGAAGTGCTGGCGCGCGCCATCCACTTTGCCGGGAACGGGCTCCCTGCCGGATTTGTTGCAGTCAACTGCGCCGCTATCCCCGAGCACCTTCTGGAAAGCGAGCTCTTCGGCCATGTGCGGGGCGCCTTTACCGGCGCCGACCGGGACCGGGAAGGGAAATTCAGTCTGGCCCGTGGCGGAACGATCCTCCTGGACGAAATCGGCGACATGCCCCTGCCGCTCCAGGCAAAGCTCCTGCGAGTCCTCCAGGAACGGGTCTTCGAGAAGATCGGCAGCAACACTCCCCTGCAGGCCGACTGCCGGATCATCGTGGCCACCAATCGCAACCTTGCCGAACGGGTTGCCTCCGGCCGGTTCCGGGAGGACCTCTACCACCGGATCAACGTCTTTCCCCTTACCATCCCCCCCCTCCGGGAACGCAAGGACGACATCTCCCTGCTGTGCGAACATGTTCTCGACCAGTTGCGCCAGCACCTGGGCAAACCGCTCCCCGGCATATCCCAGAAGGCCATGGATGTCATGCTAAATTACCATTGGCCCGGCAATGTCCGGGAACTGCGCAACTGCCTGGAGAGGGCCGCCATCCTAACCGACGGCGAACTCATCAACCCCTCCCATCTGGGGATAGGAACGGGGCCAGCCGACGATATCCAGACCGCAAGCAGTGCCGGCACCATCACCTACAACCTGACGCTCCCATCAGACCTGCTCTCCCTCGATGCCCTCACCGACCGCATTCTCGCCATCACCCTGGAACGGTGCGGCGGAAACAAATCAAAGGCCTCCCAACTCCTTCGGATAAACCGCAAGGCCTTCTACCGCTCCTGAAACTCTCCTGGACCATTTTCCCGCCCCACGTGTCCCCTGACAGGCCACATTGTCCCCACAGGGGACAATCCAGAAAGCACACAACCCCATAACCACCCGTAATCATTAACACCTACAAATTGGCACCACTCCTGCGACATTAAGGGTAACAGCACTGGCAACTGTCCCATTGCGGGACAGAATTGGATAACAGGCAAGGGAGCAAGCACCGCGCAACGCAGCAGATGATCCCCGCAGCAGTTTTTCAACAAAAATACACTTAATATCATCAGGAGGAAGCGGCATGAAATGGTTCAGCAATTTCAGGGTTGGCACAAAGCTCATAGCAGGATTTGTCTCGGTGGCCATGGTCGCTGCAATAATCGGCTCCATCGGTATCTGGAAGATCCACCAGGTGAACGATGATGGTGCCAAGCTCTACGAAAAAATAACTGTTCCACTAGGCGACCTGGGAAGCATGTCGGTTGCCTTCCAGCGAATCAGGATTAACCTGCGCGACGCCGTGGAATCGAAAGACCCCTCGGAACGGCAGCGCTACATTGAAACAATCGCGCAACTCCGCCAGACAATAACCGAAAGGGGAGAGAGGTTTGAAAAGACCATTCTGACCGATGAGGGGCGGAAACTTTTCGACGAATTCAAGGAAGCCAGGAAGATTTATGTTGAACAGTACAACAAAGTGCTGCAGCTCGACGAAGCCGGCAGGGATGCCGAGGCGGTGGCTCTGATGCATGGCGACGCCAAGAAAGCGGCATTTCACGAGCAGGAGCTGCTGGACAAGCTGGTGGAGTCGAAAGAGAAGCAGGCCAACCTGACCGCGGAGAATAACAATGCCGTTGCCACAACGGCCTCGCGGCTCATGACCACGCTCATAGTGATCGGCGTGATTATGGCCGTCGGTCTCGGATTGATCATCTCCCGGATAATCACCACCCCATTAAGCAAGGCAGTCGAAGTCGCCAACCGGTTAGCCGACGGCGACCTGTCGGTTGATGTCGTCGCCACGTCGGGCGACGAGACCGGCCAGATGCTCTCCGCTATGGGAAACATGGTGCGGAGCCTCCGTGACATGGTAATCCAGACCGTAACCATATCCACCGGCATCGCGGCCGCCTCGTCCCAACTCCATGCCACGTCGGAACAGATCGCCACCGGCGCCGAAGAAGTGGCTTCCCAGAGCGGCACCGTTGCCACGGCGAGCGAAGAGATGGCCGCCACCAGCTCGGACATCGCCCGCAACTGCAATGCTGCGGCTGAAGCCTCCATGCAGTCAACCGCATCGGCCACCGCCGGTGCCAGGATCGTTCAGGAAACCATAACCGGCATGGGGGTTATCGCTGACCGGGTACGCCAGACATCCAGGACGGTTGAAGCCCTGGGAACCCGTTCTGAGGAGATCGGCGAAATCATCGGAACCATCGAGGACATCGCCGACCAGACGAACCTCCTGGCCCTGAACGCCGCCATTGAAGCTGCCCGGGCCGGCGAGCAGGGGCGCGGTTTCGCCGTGGTCGCCGACGAGGTGCGGGCTCTGGCAGAGCGCACCACCAAGGCCACCAAAGAGATCGGCGCCATGATCAAGACAATCCAGAGCGAGACCAGGGATGCGGTCCGTGCCATGGACGAGGGGGTTCAGGAAGCTGAAAAGGGTGCCGTGTCGGCCCAGAAATCGGGTGAAGCGCTGGAGGATATCCTGAGCCGCATCAACGAAGTGGCCATGCAGGTGAGCCAGATAGCCACGGCTGCCGAGCAGCAGACCGCCACCACCAGCGAAGTGACCACCAACATCCAGCAGATCACCGAAGTGGTGCATCAGACGGCAAACGGCGCCGAGGAGACAGCCGGAGCGGCGGCACAGCTTGCCCGACAGGCTACCGACCTGCAGACCCTCGTGGGCCGGTTCAGCCTGGCGTGAAACGGCCGGCAGTGTTTCTTGGGGGGGATGCGGACATGGTGACGCCCCCCCTTTCAAAACAGGAATAAAGGGAGAAAGCCATGGCAAACGCCCTTGTCGTAGGGGAATCTGCAGCGGTGAGCGACGAACGTATGCAACTCGTCAGCTTCACCGTAGAGTCGGAGCAATTCGGGGTCGACGCATTGAAGGTGCGTGAAATCATACGACTTCCCGCTATTAATCACGTTCCAACCGCTCCACCGTATGTGGAAGGGGTCATCAACCTGAGGGGAAGCGTGATCCCTGTCATATCCATGCGCGAACGGTTCGGCCTTCAGCTGACGGAGGATGACAGCCGGACTCGGATCATCGTTATGGCCGTCGGCAACGCCCTGACGGGATTCAAGGTGGATGCCGTTTCCGAGGTGATGCGCATCTCGCGGAGCCATATCCAACCGCCCCCCTCCATGCTGTCAGGCAGCGACAGCCACCAATGCATCATCGGGGTAACCAACCTGGCGGATCAGATGCTGGTCATTGTTGACCCGGAAAGGATGTTTTCAGGTGGGGAGATGGAGCACGTTTTCCTCAAGCAGGAAGTACTGGAAACCGATGAGTAAGACAGGGACAAAACCCGGGCTGCAGAATCATTCGCAATGCCACGGGATTCCCGGGAACTTGGGGGGCAACATGCCGGAAATCAGCGGGGAAGGTCCCGCCACGGGAAATCTCGCGCGCCGGGCACTGAACGGCAAGCGGATACTTCTGGCGGAGGATAACCTCTGCAACCAGAGGCTCGCCATCGCCACCCTGACAAAGGCCGGCATGGAAGTAACCGTTGCCAACAACGGCGCCGAAGTCCTCCAGTTGGTCAGAGAACAGGATTTCGACCTGATAATCATGGATATCATGATGCCGGTCATGGATGGGTTGACGGCTGCCCGCCGGATCCGCCAACTGGCGAAACCGGGTGCCGAAACCCTCCCCATCCTCGCTTTTTCCGCAAACGAAAGGAACGAGGATTTCCGGGCGAGCCTTGATGCCGGCATGAACGGGCACCTCTGCAAACCGTACCCCCCCGCAGCCCTGCTGGCGGAGATCAGCCGCTTGCTCTCCCCACCCGACAGCGATGCTCCGCCGACGGCAGAGGCGCGGGAGTTCGATTCACCGTCAGCCCCTTTGCACGGCACCACCGATTGGGAAGCCGGCATCCGGCAGATCGGGGGAAACCGCGAGCTGCACCGGCAACTGCTGCAGCAATTCGTTAAGGATTACAGGGAAACGGCCGAGGACATACGAGCGGAAATGGAGAAGGGGAACCGACGCCGGGCAGCCGATATCACCCACGCCATAAAGAGCGCCGCTGGCCTGGTGGCGGCGCTGCCGCTTCAGACCATTGCCCGCGACCTCGAAACGGCCCTGCGGGAAGGTTCCGAATACTGCGGCCCGCTCCTTGCCCGTTTCGTTGCCGAAATCGACGCGGTGCTCACAGCATTGGATAATCACCTTGCCGGAAAGACGACGGAACATCCCTTCCCGAAGGCAGGCAGCATTATCCCAGACGTATCATGACGGCCCCGACCAGGATGACGAGCGCCGCGCCGAGACGTATGCGGCCGCACGACTCTCCCAGGAAGAGGATGCCGATGAGCACCCCCATGAAGATGCTCACCTGGCGAACCGGCACCGCATAGCTCATAGGGGAGAGGTTCAGGCCGTAGCGGAAGGTGAGAAACGATGCCATCATAACCGGCCCGCTCATGAGGATGAGCCGCCAGTGCTCCCGCAGCTCCGCCACGATGAGGGGACGGTAGCAGGGACGAAGAAGATTGACCGACATGAGCCCCAGCATGATGAGAACGAGGAAGTAAGTGAAGTAGAGGGGTGAATAGTGCCGCACCCCCACCTTCTCGGCGATGGAGCCGAGGGAATAGATGAACCCTGCCGCCAGGGCATTTTGCACCGTGGCGGAGCCGAGGTTGCGGAAGGGGCGGAGAAATTCGCCCAGGGAGATGCGCTCCATCTGCACCGAGAACGCCCCCAGTATAACCAGCAGGATGCCGGCAACACCCAGCATCGACAGCCGCTCCCCCAGGATGCTCATCCCCCAGATGGGCACGTAGACCATGGAGGTCTGGGAAAGGGGGTAAACCACCGACAGGTCACCCCCCCGGTAGGCGCGGCCGTTGAGGAGGTGGTAGAGAACGAAGCAGACCGCCCCCGCCGTCACCAGCATAAGGGTCTCCAGGTCGGGCCACCGGAACCGCTCGGGCAGAAACGGGATCGTGAGAGTGAAGAGGGAACTGGAGGCCACGAACATCCACCAGATGAAGACGGTCTTGTGCCGGCTCCGCTTCACCAGCAGATTCCAGAGGGCATGCATCACGGCGGATATGACGATGAGGGTAAAGGCGAGAGTGCTCACCGGAGGAGTATAGCGAAACTAAAATTTTAGCGATACTAAAAAATTTAGTTTCGCTATCCCAAAAACAGCCGTCTGCATTCCGCCCTCCCACCGTGGCGCGCCGCAAAACGTTATCCGATCAGCGACCTCCCTGCGCACTATAAGCTTCAAGGATGTTCCGGAGAAGCTCAATCCCCCGTCTGAGGGTATTATCGTTGACTTCCTCTCCCCCCACTTCCAGGTAGTTCAGCCAGAAAAGCGCAATCAGCCAGATTTCCTCGGTCAGCAGCGCCCGTTTCCGTTCGGGAAGCGTTCTGATCACCCCCAACTCTATCGAGCTGTCAACGGATTGCCGAACCAGGGCAAGAAGTGCGTGGTGGGTCTGGTGGAAGCGTTCCCGCAGGACGGGATCGGCCATGATCAGGGCCGTCAGCTCGCGCTTGAAAAAACGGTAGCGCCAGTTGTACTCCTGGATCATGACGAAGGTCCGCTCCATCGCCTCCAGGGTGCCGGGCCGGCATTCGTCGGTGATGAGCCGGTACTGCTCCAGGCCGTAGGCGTCCATCTGCTCGAAGATGGCGCGGATGATGTCTTCCTTGTTGCGGAAATGATAGTAGAGGTTGCCGGGGCTGATACCGACGGCAGCGGCAATGTGGTTCGTGGTCACCGCCTTGGTCCCCTGCTCGTTAAAGAGTTCGATGGCGGTTTCGATGATCCTGTCGCGAGTTTTCATGGACGAAACTTTAGCAGATGGACAGAGCGATAGCCACCGTGAAAAATCCCCGCCCCCCAGCGGCTTCTCAGTAATCCAAATGCGCCATGCGGGCCTTTTTCAGAATGCGGCTGAACAGCCTGACCCGCATCAGCATGCCGCGCAGCCCAAAGCGGGCAAGGGTGGGGAGAACCCGGTGAAACGGCACCGCCTTGACCCAGAGGTTGGCCAGCTCGCTGTTGAACTCCTGAAGCGGCAGCGTAGTGGGAAAGAGCGCATGGACCATGTCGTACAGCTCCGGCTTTCGGGAAAGGAGCTCCCCTTCCCTAGCCGCATACAACTCGGTGCCGGGGAGCGGCGTCATCACCGTGAAGGTGGCGTACTTGTGCTTCAGACGCCGCACATGGCCCAGAAGATTCCTGAAATCCTCGCGGGTATAGGCAGGGTCCACCATGTAGGACGCATACATCATCACCCCCAGGTCATCGAGGATTTTCACCGCCTTTTCCTGTTGGGCGATGGTCACCCCCTTCTTCATGGCGGCGAGCCGTGCGTCGGAAAAATCCTCCATGCCGACGAACACCTGGGCCAGGCCGATCTTGGCCCATTTGGCGAACAGCTCCGGGTGATCGACAATGGTATCCACCCGGCCGTAGAGGAAATAGTTCTTCCTGATCCCCGCCTCCCGGATCAGGTCGGCCAGCCGGTCCATCCGCTTCACGTCGCACATGGACTCGTCGTCGCAGAAAAAGACGTTCGGCTCGGCGACTCCCCGCAGTTCCTCCACCACCGCTTCCGGTGTGCGCCGCAGGTACTTTCCGCCGGTGATGGACCAGAGGGCGCAGAAATTACAGCGGGCGGTGCAGCCGAGGGACGTGCGCACCGATGCAAGGGGCTTGAACCACTCGCTGAAATAGTTCTTGCGGTATGGGGCCGTCAGGGTCCGGTCGGGGAAGGGAAGCTCGTTCAGATCGGTATAGGGGCGGGACTCGCTGAAGATCATGCCGCCGTGGCTCGGAATGGCCAGACCCTTGATGTCGGCCAGCCTCCCGCCGGTTTCCACGGCCCGAACGATCTCTCGAAGCGTGAATACCCCCTCGCCGATCACCACTACATCGATGCTCGGGTCGTTGAAGTCAGCGGGTTGCACCGTCGCATGGTGGCCGCCAACCACAACCAGGGTATCCGGCGACCGTTCCTTGAGACGGCGGGCGATATTTTTGATGATATTCACGTGGCTGGTGTAGCCGGTAAGACCCACCAGATCGGGCCGAAAACCGTCGAATGCGCTATCGATGTCCGGTTCGAGGCGGGCATCCAGCAGCCGGACTTCGTGACCATCCAGCTTGAGGCCGGCGCCAAGGTACTCGAGGGCAAGGGGCTCGAACAGGAAAATCCGATCCGTCAGGGGATCACAGCTTGGGGGCTGAATGAGGAGCACGTTCATGATGATTCCTCCCTTCCCGACACAAATTAGAGTTTTTATTCTAATAGAGTAAAAGCTCTAGATTTGCAAGCTTTAAAATTCAGGAATCACCGTATGTCCCGTGTCGAGGGACACCCCCGGTAACCGCCTTACCCCTGGCTCAGCCCTTCTTCCCGGCCAGAGAGGCGACCCACGCCGCCGGATGGGTCACCGGCAACGCGCCGGTGAAGTATTCGTTCTGCACGTCGATGACCAGCAATGCCTTTTTCATGATCCTCTTCCCCGCTCCTGCTAGAACTTGCTCCGGTCACCGCCCGATGAACGCTCCAGCCGCTTCTCGCGGACTTTCCGGTCTTCAACCGCTGCCTTCTCGGCCAGTTTGTCGTTAACGTACAGAACGACCACCTCGCCGTTGACCATTTTCCAGTGCGATTCCATCGTTACCGTGTCGCCGCCCCCCTTCCAGCTGCGGCGCTTCACGTCACGCGCCTTGTCGACCAGCCCTCCGATAAGGCTTTCCGCAGGTGGCTCGCCCTGATCCGCATATTTTTTGTCAAGCTGCCGGGCAATGGTGTCAGCCAGCACATCCATGTCCGCCTTTTCCGAAGAAAGGGGGAGCGTCACCGTCACCCGCAGCGTGTGGAGCACCCGGCTCAAGGGCGAAAAGGAGAAAAGTATCTTCGCATCATACCCCATGAGCTTGGTGTCGCACTGGTATTCAACCTTGACGGCCAGATCCTCGGGTTCCTTTTTCGAAAACAGCCCGCCCCCGGCCGGCTTTACGGCAAGATCCTTCTTTTTCCCCGCTTCAACGACCCGGTCCGGTTTCATGCCCGATTTCCACACATCGAACACGAAAGCATCCGCCGATGCCGTAGCAATCAGCAAAAGTCCTAATGCTGAGATCATGCGTTTGGTTGCTGTCATGGGTGTCATATGGTTCCTCCTGATTGGGTGATAGGTGTTGAGTTACGGCAGTTTTGCGGGGCCGGTAACGGCGGTGAAGCGCCACCGTGATGCCGATGGCTGGAAACCCCGACTATTCATTTGACTCACTGTAAGATATATCTTACAGTATTGTTAATGCAAACAGAACCATTCCGAATTGCGTATTACACCGATGAAAACGGTAACAAACCATTCCGTGAATGGCTACACGGCATAGAAAGCGCCCAACGGTTTTGGAAGAACCATCAGGAGCAACGAAAATGAAACATATGACCGACTACGAATCCGATCTACATGAGTGGTTGAAGTCCCCGAAAAATGCCGCTGCTTATCTGAATGCAATTTTGGAGGAAGGCGACAAATCAGCCATGCTGCTTGCATTGAGAGAAGTTGCACAGGCACATGGCGGCATGGCGGCAGTGGCCGAAAAATCGCATGTGAAGCGTGAAAGCCTCTACCAGATGCTTTCCAAGCGCGGCAATCCGGAACTAACCAGTCTTTTTAATATTCTTCATGGCATGGGGTTGACCATTACAATACAACCGAGGCATGAAATCGAAGCATAGTTCGTTATTGGCCAGGAAGAGAAAGAGGGACCGACTGGTTTTGCCTCAGGCCCTCCCCCCTCAGCGATTCTCAATATCAAGACACCTCGAAAAGTAGCCTGTCCCCTTTTTGCCCCCGGTCTACTGAAATTGTCAATTGTGTTGATCTGCCATAAAGGCTGTTTTGCTTAATTCACGCCTCTGTAAGTATCAATGTTAATCGTAGCGCCAACCTTGCAAAGGAATGCAATTACCTCAGATTCAAATCCGATTGCAGGAGTTGATTTTGTGTCATCAGGGGTGACCGTAAGAACGACCTCCAGTTTTGCTTGCAACCCAAATCTTTCTTTTGCTTGGATGATTTTGTCTGCATGAGGCAATAATGTGGCAATCAAAGAAGAGGACATTTCGTAAACATCAACTACTTCATCCTCAATCATTCCTGTAGAATACTCCCAAAAGGTGTCCCTCGGAATGGGATAACCCTTGCGCCGGGTTTTAGTGGGTTCGATTCCTATGATCTTTGTCACTTCGTCAGGGTCGAACTCATCGGCAAAAAGCGCGAAGTAAACTTCCCCTTCATTCATGTTATTTACCTCTTCATTCGAGCTAACGGCACCAGCCTTGCTCGAATTCGGGGACACCATACTTATCTCGGTTGAATTAGGTATGGTGTTTGAATGTATAAGTAGGAGTTGAGGTGGAAGCCTCCGGTGGTATTGATAGCTTATTAGCGCAAGCGGTCGTATCTGAGAAGGGGACGTAGTTGATTTGTTGATTTATATCTGAGAAGGGGACGTAGTTGATTTGTTGATTTAAGCGTTGAGTTAGTCAACTAATCAACTACGTCCCCTAATAGGCCCCCTATCGCGTTAGGTTAGATTGGCTTCACCGCTCCGGCCAACTCCTTTTCCAACAGGTCGGTAAGAGCCTTACTCCGCGCTGCGTCTTGATGTGACATCTTTAGCCGGCTTAGAGCGCCGTCAATACTTATTGTTGCTGCCGTTGCTACCGTCAAAAAGTCACCGTCGCTGTCAATGGCTTTGATTATTGACTCAAAATCAATTGTTTTTTTGTCTGCCATTAATTTTGTGAAAAAACTGTAGAGAAGGAAAGCTAGTTGATATTTAAATATCTTGTAGCGGGACTTAATCGTGCCTCGCTTAAATAGCCGTTCTAATTTATTAAGTATGTATGCCGAAATATAATATTTTTCTAATTTTTCACCAGAGACAAACATTCGGCTTCGGTTGCTATCCAATATCTCGCCAAAGTATCGATGAGTGCTTTGAGGCTGACCAAGACAAGTCGAAACGTAGGCTTTTATTTGAGCAGATAACGTAATTACCTGACTGCTACGTATTCCGGGCATATTGTCATATTGTTTAGAACGTCGCTCGTAATAGATTGGATGTTCCCTAGAACCTGAACGTGCTTTGTAGTATTCCTCAAGATCCTTGTGAAAGGGTGAAAGTGACTCGAAGGCTTCTACTTTTACTTCGGTTTGACGATTCGTTGCTTTAATAACATTAACAGCTATTTCAGAATCAGTTGTTTCAATTAATTTGACAACTATGTGAGAGCTATCATTTAGTATATTTTTGTTTTCAAACAAAACATGACTTGTTTGACAGCCGTTTACAACTTGAAAATCTGTTAGTTTAACTTTTTCGCTTATTCTTTCTATTTTTTTAGCGATAATTGTTATTCCATTGTTATAAATTGCCAATGCGGCCTGACCGTTTCCTGATTTTAGAGTTTTAGCTATTTCAAGATTTACTGAATTGCTACCTTGGTAATCGCGTACATTGTCATAAAAAAGGTTCTTTTGAAGGTTACCCTCTGAATCGCTGACGAGCTTTATGTACTCTTTTGTTGTCATGCTACCAATGAAAGACTGACGCACACCTTCAATTGCGGGTAACGAGACCAGGCTTGGGAAGTCGATTTCTTTAAGTGACCGCCCTCGAATTTCCCGATACATTTGCTTCAGTTTTTCAGCGTCTATGCACTGAAATTTAATATTTGAAAATAGCCTCCTCGACTTCAATACTTCCAATTCAGAGTTGACAAGTCCTGTTATATGTTCTGGTTCTTTCCATTCGCCAGTAGTTACAAAAAACAGGTCAAGTGAAGGTGCTCCATCAATGTTGATGCTGTTTTTGTATACACACTCTTTAATTGAGCGAAGTTCTGCAACATCATCATTCTCTGGTATCGCGGATTTATCTGAAAAAAAGTTTCTAACTCCAGCCAAGAAATTTAATATTTGGGCGCCGTTAAATTTCGCAGATATTTTCGACTGAATGAATAAAAAAGATACATTGATTGAGCCATTTCTCTTTATGAAAAATTCTATTTCTTCGGGATTCTGAGCAATATTCCCATTGACGATTATTGCAACTCCATCGATTGCAGTGTCTCCGCCACCACCGATGGAGAGATCTTCAAAATTAAAATCTCGTGGATACTGTTTTGATATGATGCAAAAGTTTACGAAGCACTCAAATTGATCTTCGATAGAACAGCCTTCAAGGCTATTTTGTTCAGCGAAATCTAGAATATAACTCTTAAGAATCTCATCTTTCATTTATTGCCTCCCTTATTATTGGATCAACGCCTTGAGGGTCTGCCGCTTGGGCGGCAGCACCCGATTGTTGGGTTCAGCTTACGAGGAGTAGGGTAAGTTCTCAGTTGTTTCTCGGATCGGCTAGAAACAATTTCATGAAATATTTAAGCTCAAGCAACTTTTCAGATCGCGTTGGTATTACTGAGGCAATGCAAATTACAAAAAAAGAGATTACTCCGAAAACAAATATGACCCATATTACATCTGCAGCAGGTAAGTTTTTTGCTGTAGCTGCAAGGAACCCGGCAAAAACAGCCAACAAGTAAGACACTGTTTTCCTGAGATTAGTATTACTTTTTTCTGATATTTCCAGTTTCATATCAACTAGTTCAAAACAATCTGATACATCAGTTTTTTTAACATTATATTTAACAAGACCATCCCTAAAAAAGTTATATCTTACGTCTGTACTTTCATCTTTGTCGCTATAATACGTAGTAAACACCTTATATCTTGTGTCATCCAGTATTTTTATAAATACAACCTCGGTGCAAATTAAGATTATTATTGACACCCAATGCTTTTCTGAAAAGTAGGCAATGAAGCCTGCCAAAATAACTGCCAAAAGCACTAAAGCTACACCAATAATAGTCATCCAGTTCGATTGACGCCACATTTCGCGGAAAATCTGAATTTTAGTTGAACTACTAAAATATTCCTTTAGCACTACATTCCATTGGTTCATTTCAATACTCCTTCCCATGTCACCCAACTCACTATTGACCGGTTCACGCGCGCACGTGCGTGAACCGGTGATCTACCCAAAAGGAACATTTCACCAGGGATGAAAAAAAGAAGTCGTCTCCCACCTGATCCATCCATTCCTGAACCGGCAAGGCTTCCGGGACTGTAACAAGAGCCCCGATGATTAGCAATATCCAATACCAGAAAACTCGCATCCGGGACATTGCCTCCTGTTGTTTCTGAAACAACTCGACGCATCCCGCTACCGGCCATGATCGGCGCCCTCGGCCAACCCGTTCAGCGCAGCCGCTTCCCGTCCAGAAGGAGACCGGTTATGGTCCCCTTCCCGTCCCGGCGAAGGCTCACTTCCACCCGCAGGTCCCGGGCGTTGCGGGCGGCCTCGATGGCCCGTCCCTTCCCCTCTTCCACAAAATAGTTCTCGATGCCGTAGTTTACCGCTAACTGGCGGACCCGCTGCTCCCGCACTTCCTCCACGGTGCCGACCACCTGGCGCCACTCCTTGTTCCAGCAGCCGTCGCCGGAGTCGGCCTTGCTCATGTTCATGACGGCATCCTGGGCATTGAGGCATATGTGGAGGCGATCCCCCTGCTTGAAGTTAAACCAGCGGGGGCGCAGCACCTGTATCGCTCCAGTGTCGTCGCGTACCGTCACCTCCCAGCGCGAAACCTGGGTCATCCCCCTCAGCACCCGCCCCTGGATATAGGTGCCGGATGTCGGTTCGATCGTGCGGAGGGCTGTGGGGCGGTATGTGCCGTCGGTCTCCCGTTCAAGCAGGACGTAGACCCGGTCGTTGCGCCGAAAATCCTCCCGCGCTCCGAGCTGGTCGACATCAAGGTTCGTGATGCCGTAGGTGAGCTGCACGTAATCCCCCCGGAAGAGGTCACGGGGGTCCACCGGTTCGGTGCGGAGCAGGACGCGGGTTCCCGTGGCGACCCACCACTGGCGGTACCCGGCGATCCCCGCAAGGAGAAGAAGCTGCAGGAGGACAAGGGCGATGAATTTCACGCGCATCAGGCCACCTCCCCTTTGTGGAACGACTCGATGACACTGCGGCGCTTCCGTTCGAGGAAGACTCCCCCCGCCAGCAGGATGAGCCCGCCTGCGATGAAGAAGAGAGAGCGGGGGAGCAGTTTCCAGAAGAAATCCACGTAGCGGGCGATGATGTCGATGACGAAGAAGATGAGCCCCAGGTTGATGTAGGCGGTCATGCGGCGCAGGTAGCCGAGGACGATGATACCTATCAAACCGGCGGCGTAGATCAGATTGGCCGCGATGGCGACGGTGCTTGCCCCGCCTTCGGTCTTCACGCCGGTGAAGGAGGTGGCGAGATAGATGACGCCCACCATGGCGGCGCACAGGATGAGAAGCTCGGCCTGCCACCCCTTTTCCGGCTCCCGGAGCCGCGCCCGGAGCAGGACCGCGCCGCAGAAGAGGACCCCAATCACCCCCAGGAAGGGAATGAGTCCGTCAGCGGGTCGCCAGTGGCGGAAGACCTCGGCAAAGGTAAAAATAAAGGCGCAGAGGAAGGTGACGGCAACGCCCAGCTGGAGCCAGGGAGCCGCCATGTCGCGAAGCGCCGGAGCGCCCCGGTGGGCGAGCCCCACGCCCCATAGGAGAAGCCCGGCGGCAAGGAAGAGCGAGATCATCTCCATCCCGCCGGAGCCGTACTCCCCTTCGAGGTGGAACCCGGCCTCCGTGCCGAGCCAAACGAGCAGCACGCCGATGGCCAGGGTGAGGATGCTCTTGAACCGGAGCAGGTAGGCCAGGGGAAGGATGGCGAGCCCCCACATGAGGGGGCCGTTCGGGTAGTGGACCGATACGTGGAAGATCTGGGCGATGAGGAAGATGCCGCCGCCGAAGATGACGGTGCCGAGGAAGATGAGGGAGGCCCCCACCTTGGGGAAGGTCCCCCCCTCGTAGCGGAGCCGGTAGCCGACGCCGTAGCTCCCGAGCATGGCGGAGAAGATGATGGCGAGCTTTCCCCAGCGGGGAATCTCGGACCAGTTGGAGGAGATGAAGAGAAGGATGCCGACCCCCACGAGGATCGAGCCGAGCACCGAGATGACCGTCACCAGCCTCCCCGGCCCCGCCTTCTCCTCCACCTCGCGAAGCCGCCGGTAGCGGGCCATGATGCGGCTCCGCTGCCCCGCGTCGATGATCCCCTCCTCCTGCCACGCCGCGGTCTCCCGTTCGAGCTTCCGGACAAAGGATATCCCCTCGTCGTGCGCCCCGGCGGAGGTGACGCCTCCGGCGGCCGGAGATTTTTCCGCGGCACGGGGCGGCGGGGTGGCAACTGGCGGCGGGTCTGGAGGCGACGCCTCCTTCGCTACGAAGAACCGCTCTTTGCAGCGGGGGCAGGTCAGGTGCCCGCCCCGTCCGGGGAGGCGTGCGTCGTCCACCTGGCCGGAAAAGCCGCACTTCGGACAGATTATCTGCATGGGTTCACCCCCCTCACGGCTTGCGGGCCACCACCTGCACCACGGCGCCGCGCCCCGTGTGGAGCCGCCCCTCCACCACGTCCCGTTCGATCTCCCGCCCCTCCACAATCTCCAGGCCCATCAGTTCCTCCCGGAGGCCGGCCAGGGTCATCATCAGCTCCTCTGCCGGTGGGCCGCCGGTCCGGAGCGCCAGTTGCGCCGGCGTGTACGCTTCCAGAATGAAGAGTCCGCCGGGGCGAAGCCCCTCGGCCACCTGGCGGTGGAGTGCCCGGCGCACCTGTGGCGGCACATGGCAGAAGATGGAGACAATGGCGTCCCACCGCCCCGGCTCGATGGCGTACCCGGCCAGATCGGCGGTCATCGTTTCGATCCGCACGCCGTTATCCTCGGCCAGCCGCGCCGCTTTGGCCAGCCCCACGGCGGATGAATCCACCGCCACCACCCGGTGCCCCTGCTTCGCCAGAAAGACGGCATTCCGCCCCTCCCCTTCCGCCAGGCAGAGGACATCCCCCGGCGGAATCATCCCGCTCTTCCCGGCGAGGAAGGCATTGGGCTCCCGCCCGTAGGCGAAATCGGCCGTATCGTATCGTTCATCCCATGGTGTTCTCTGGCTGGTCATTGCTGCTCCTTTACAATTCAATTCCAATCAATTACTGTCGCCGGTGCCGCCGGCAGCATCTACCGCAGCATACGGAGGAGTGAAACATGTGGCAAGTGCTTATGGATGAAGTGAGGGACCAGCAGGCGCTGTTCGACGTTGCCGTCAGGGACTGGATCGCCGGCTATACCCTGAAGAGGGGAACGATTCATTGCGGAAAGGGGTGCCGTGCCTGCTGCAGCCTGGCGGTGAACTGCACCTTCACCGAGGCCCTTGCCGTTTCAGGTGCCCTTACCGATCGCCATGCCGCCGCCCTTGCCGGGCACGTTGCGGATATCCGGGCCGCAGCTTTCGCCGCCCCCGATTTTCCTTCGTTTCTCCGGGCGCGCCGCGCTCTGGGGGGTTGTCCCTTTCTCGACGGCGACGGAGCCTGCGGCGTCTACGACCGGCGCCCCTTCTCCTGCCGCTCACTCCTTTCCACCAAGGAAAGCCGCTGGTGCGGCGCCGACTTCTCGACCCTTTCACGGGAGGAAAAGCAGAGTTTCGTGGAGAGCCTCGACCAGAGCGTTGTGGCGTTTCCCATGCACTACGTGAAAGCAACCCAGGACCTGGGGCAGGACTTCGAGAACTGTGCCGCCGGCCGCATGGCGGAGACCTTCGGCTTCAGCCTCTACGGGAACCTGCCGGTCCTGGTCTTTCTGGAGCGGGAGCACAGGCTGAGCGAGGCGGCCGCCAGGGGAGTTGATGCGGTGCGCGATCTGGTGGAGCAGGCCGGCTACAACCATCCCTTCCTCGTGTCATTTCTCCCCTGAAACCCTCAGGGACCGGTACAGCAATTACTCCGGCGCAGCGGGTGAAAGCCCGGTCCGGCAGTCACTCCTTATCCCGCTGCTGCGCAAGAAGGGCTTCAACCATCCCATGGAGGTCGGCAATGGCCACGTTCTGTGCCTCGAGGTTCTCCAGCATTTTCTTGATTTCCACTTCCGCCTTTACGTTGACCTCGTAATCGTTGTGGGCCTCGATCCGGTCCCTGACCGCCTGGCGATTCTGGCTCATCATGATCATAGGCGCCGTGTAGGCCGCCTGGAGGGAGAGGAAAAGGTTCATCAGAATGAACGGATACGGATCCCAGTGCTGAACCCAGGCCGAGACGTTGAGCACCGCCCAGAACGTGAGGAGCAGGGACTGTCCGATGATGAACCCCCAGGAGCCGATCCTGGCGGCGATCCAGTCCGCAGCCTTCTGACCGATAGTCAGTTGCTCACTTACTACCTCGTTAACGTTTTTGACCGGTGCATGATCATGTTTGTAGGGCGCAGGAAATATTGGCTTTTTCATGGTTACTCCTGAAATCTTAGCTTTTTTCCCCGTAGCGATAGCAAGAGGTCACGTGGTCGTTCACCATCCCAACGGCTTGCATGAAAGCGTAGCAGATTGTGGACCCCACGAAATTGAATCCCCGCCGCTTCAAATCCTTGCCCATGGCATCGGACTGCTCCGTCCGGGCCGGCACCTCGGCCAGGGTGCGCCAGGCGTTATGCCGGGGCCGGTGATCCACGAATCCCCAGAGGTACGCATCCAGCGTTCCGAACTCCTCCCGGATTTTCAGGACTCCCCGCGCGTTTTTTATGGCCGACTCGATCTTCAGGCGATTCCGCACAATTCCCCCATCGGCCAGAAGGCGCTGCACCTCTGGCTCGGACCAGGCGGCGACCGTTTCCACATCGAAATTGGCGAAGGCCCGGCGGTACGCCTCGCGCTTGCGGAGGATCGTCAGCCACGAAAGCCCCGCCTGGGCACCTTCAAGAACCAGCATCTCGAAAAGGTGCCGGTCGTCGTGCACCGGAACGCCCCACTCGTCGTCGTGGTAGGCAACGTAGAGGGGATCGGTGCCGCACCATGCGCATCTGGTTTTCATATCATGCTCCGGTGAAAGGTCAGGGAGTCCGGGCCCCAAGCGTCAACTCCCGCATGAAGTTGTGGAGGAACAGGTTAACGCCGGGCTTGCCGGCATTGCGATGCTGCCGACCAGGCGGATGAAATAATCGGGGATGCGGGTTTCAAAGGTCAGCCGTTTGCCGCTGACCGGATGGGTGAAAGAGAGCGAACGGGCATGGAGCGCCAGGTTGCCATGGGCCTCGCTGCCCCTGCCGTATTTTCTGTCCCCTACGACGGGGTGGCCCATTTCCGAGAGGTGCACCCGTATCTGGTGCTTGCGTCCGGTAAGCAGATGGATTTCCAGCAGGCTGAACCCTTTCGCCTCCTTGATGACCGCATACTCCGTGTGGGACAGCTTCCCCTGCGCCGGATCAGGGGTCGAATAGACCTTGAAGGCGCTGTTCTCGGTGAGGCAGCTGCTGATCGTCCCCGATTTCACCGCCAGCCTCCCGTGAACAACCGTCAGGTAGCGCTTGTCAGTGTCCTGCCAGTGCTCCTGCAGATACATCTTGGCGGCTTCGCTCTTGGCGAAAACCAGAATGCCGGAGGTCTCCCGGTCGAGGCGGTGGACGATGTAGACCCGGTTTCGGGAGCGGGGATCACCCTTGCGGACGTAGTCGTTGAGAATGGTATGAACCGTTCTCGACTTGTCCCGGTCCGTCCCGATCGTCAGCAGGCCGCACGGCTTTTCCACCACGATGACATCCCTGTCCTCGTAAAGGACCGTAACCCCTCTGGGCTGATGTTTGGCCGGCAGGCGTTTGGCGGACATGGCTTCTCGTTATTTCCCGGCGCCGCGGGGCACCGGCATTTTGTGCGCCAGAGGGAGGGTCAGGGTTTCTCCCACCTGGAGAACCTTCACGGTGGTGCCGGGGCTGGCCTTTCTCGTCTCCTCGGCAAACTCGCCGGTGGTGCCGGTCAGTACCGGAAAGGTGCCGTAGTGCATCGGCACGGCAACCCGGGCCCCCGTCAGCTTCACCGCCTGGGCGGCCCGCTTCGGCCCCATGGTGAACTTGTCTCCGATACAGACCAGCATCAGGTCGATGGGGCCGAAATCCTTCACCAGCGCCATGTCGCCGAACAGGTCCGTGTCGCCGGTGTGGTAGATGGCTGGGCCGTTCTTGACCGAGATGACGAAGCCCCCCGGCTGCCCCCCATACTGGAGGCTTTTGGCCGGCACTGCCGATCCTTCCACCGCTTCGATGCCGGAACCGTGCACGGCCGGAATGAACGCCACCTTCACCTCGCCGTCAAGGAGCGCAATCTGTCCGCCGAAATGGCCCGTGGTGGCGAAGCCGAACTGCTTCTCAGGAAAACCGCCATACTGCACCATGGCCTTGCCCAGATCAAAGGTGGCCACCAGATGGGCGCCGGTCTTTTTGGCAATTTCCACCGCATTGCCGATGTGGTCGCCATGGCCATGGGTGAGGAGGATCAGGTCCGCCTTGTCAATGGCGGCAAGGGTTTTCGCCCCCTTGGGGTTCTTGGGATTGGCGATCCAGGGGTCGATGAAGAGTATCCTGCCGCCGGGGGTGACGATTTTGTAGGCCGATTGGCCGAGCCAGTTGACCTGGGTCAACGGCACGGCCAGGGCAAGAACCGGGAGAAGGCTACAAAAAGCAGCGGCAAAGATTATGCGGAAAAGACGGCGCGGGTTCATACGATGTCTCCTCTGTAGTGTTGGCTTAATTGGCTTATTACTACTCATCTTCCCAAATGGAACATTTATCAGTGGCTGGAAAAAACCTCTCCCCGTAAGGGGGAAGGAGACTTTCGGAACTGTAACAAGAGCATAGACGGTTAGCAATATCCAATCTCAGCCACCACATTCTCACCCCCGCCGCAGCACATTGAGCCTCCGTCCCGCATCGAGCACAATCCCCTCCGGCGTCCGGTGCCTCGCTAGAAATTCCCGCACCTCCCGCCGGTACGCCTCCGGCTTCTCCCCGAAGCCGGGGAGCTTCGTGGCGATGAAGTCATCCTCGTCGGCGAAGAGGAACTGCACCCTGAACAATACCGTTTCCCCCACGGTCCAGCCGGCGAGCCCGTGCATGGCCCGGATGGCGGCCTCCCGGCCGGGGCGTTCGTCGCCGCTGCCGGCGCCGAAGCGCTCCTTGATATCCATGAAGGAGCCGCCGTCGCCGGGCTCCACCACGGCGATAGCGCCCCCTCTCCGAACAAGGCCGGCGGCGGCGCTGAGGCTTTCATCCATCTGGTCAACTGGAACATGGTGGAGGGAGAGGGTGTAGATGACAACATCGAAGGTGGCGGGGGGAAAGTCGAGGACGCCGTCGGGCATGGGAAGGAAGCGGACATTGGAGGCGGGGACGGTGGAGCGGGCCTTGGCCAGAGCCCTTTCGTCGGGGTCCACGGCCACGACCCGGAGGGCATGGCGGGCCAGGTCTCGGGTGATGCGGCCGGAACCGCAACCCACTTCGAGGACATCTTTCCCGGCCAGGTCGCAGTGGGCGGTGATGACGCGGATGTACTCGTCGGTCGGGTCCTGGATCATGGCGATCTTCCTCCCTTTACCCCTTTTTTACATAAAAATTACAGTACAACAGGCTGCCGGCGGGTACAATTGCACATCAAGCCGCCCCCACCGGACCGGGAATTCATGGATCACGGAGGATACCATGAACGTTCTCCTCGTCTACCCCCGCTACCCCGATTCCTTCTGGAGCTTCCGCCACGCCCTGAAATTCGTCGGCAAGAAGGCGGCCTTCCCCCCCCTGGGGCTCCTGACCGTTGCCGCCCTCTTCCCAAAGACATGGGAAACGCGCCTGATCGACCAGAACGTGCGTGAGGTCACGGACCCTGATCTCGCCTGGGCCGACCTGGTCTTCGTGAGCGCCATGACCATACAGCGGGATGCGGTGCGGGATATCCTTGCCCGGTGCCGTACTCTCGGGGTTACCACTGTTGCCGGCGGGCCCCTCTTCACCAGCGCTCCCGAAGAGTTCCCCGAGGCGGACCACCTGGTGCTGGGGGAAGCGGAGCTGACCCTGCCACCCTTCCTGGAAGACCTCGCTGAGGGGCGCGCCCGGCACTGCTATAGTACCGACGGGCGGGCCGACCTCAGCCTGACCCCCCTCCCCCGGTGGGAGCTTCTCGATATCCGGGATTACGCCGCCATGAACATCCAGTACTCCCGGGGGTGCCCCTTCGACTGCGAGTTCTGCGACATCACCCAGCTCTTCGGCCGCAGGCCCCGCACCAAGTCCCGGGAGCAGCTGGTGGCGGAGCTGGATGCCCTCCACGCCCGCGGCTGGCGGGGAGGCGTCTTCTTTGTGGACGACAATTTCATCGGCGACCGGAACAAGCTGAAGCGGGAGCTCCTCCCCTCCCTTATCGCCTGGCAGGAGGCCCACGGCCGCCCCTTCTCCTTCTTCACCGAGTCGTCCATCGACCTGGCCGACGATCCCCGGCTCATGGCACTCATGGTGGAAGCGGGGTTCACGGAGGTCTTCATCGGCATCGAGACCCCATTGGACGAAGGGCTCGACGAAAGCGGCAAGGTGCAGAACCGCAACCGCGACCTCCTGGAGAGCGTAAAACGGATCCAGCGGGCAGGGCTTCAGGTTCAGGGGGGGTTCATCGTCGGGTTTGACAGCGACCCGGCCTCCATCTTCGAGAAGCAGATCCGCTTCATCCAGGAGAGCGGCATCGTCACCGCCATGGTGGGGATGCTCACGGCCCTGCGGGGGACCCGGCTCCACCGGCGCCTGGCCGAGGAGGGGCGGCTGCTGCGGGACACCTCGGGGGACAACACCGCCATCGCCCTCAACTTCGTTACCCGGATGCCGGCGGACACCCTCATCCGGGGCTACCGGCAGATTCTCAAGAGCATCTACTCCCCCCGCCCCTACTACCGGCGGGTCATCACTTTCCTGAAAGAGTACCGGACACCGCCGGGGGGGTTCCAGCCGAACCCGGCCCACCTGCG
>MTLE01000503.1_pt1 | contig 76961 bp, 68 predicted proteins | sample 1982461 | NCBI WGS metagenome assembly MTLE01 (sample SAMN05712605, study PRJNA340218) | biofilm metagenome | isolation source: sample SPL anode biofilm adapted to -200 mV | place: USA | collected 2012-02-03 | reverse complement strand
GAGGTCTATACCAATGCTGGCAGATATTGGAAAGACTCAAATGAAAATGATATATATAAATTGATATTTTATTAATTAACTTTATGCTTTAATTCTATGGAGTATAACTCTAAATCTAATTTTATGAGTTCAATGAAGCGAATATTGCTATCATTGTTATTCATAATGGCGCTACCTGTAATGGCATATGCGCAAAAGGCGATTAAGGGGACTGTTACCGATGTAAAAGGTGACCCCCTTATGGGTGTAACGGTGTTTGTGAAAGGGACATCAAACGGCGTAAGCACCAATATGGATGGAAAGTACACTATTCAAGCAAAGAATGGTGAAACTTTGAAATTTTCATATATCGGAATGGCTTCTCAAGAAATTAAGATTTCTGGGGATCGCCCGATAAATGTATCATTAAAAGAAAACGACACAAAGCTAGACGAGGTAATCGTGGTAGGTTATGGAAAGCAAAAGAAATCATCTTTGACTGGAGCTGTTTCGGCAATCAAAGGTGATGAATTATTGCAGGCTCCATCAACAAATGTATCACAATTACTTGGAGGTAGAGTGCCAGGTATTTCTTCCGTACAAACTTCAGGAGAGCCGGGTTTAGACCAGGCTTCATTGAAAATTCGTGGATCAGTCTATGGTGTGACTTATATTGTAGATGGTATTCCACGTAGCATTAATGATATAGATCCAAACGATATTGAAAGTGTATCAGTGTTGAAAGATGGCTCAGCTGCAGCAGTTTATGGATTGAAGGCCGCTGGAGGTGTGATCATTGTGACTACAAAAAAAGGCAATTTAGGTTCTCCTAAGATTACTTATGATGGTTCAGTGGGAGGTTCATTTAATGCTAATTTCGCCAAATTCATGGATGGAGTTCAATTTATGAATTACTATAACATGGCTGATATGATGGACCAACTAGCTAATGGTGTGATAACAGATCGTTCTAAATATTCGCCAAAATACACTTCACAGATGCTTGAGTTGGTGACTAATGGTGATGCAACAGATGGTTTTGATAATGTGAATTATATTGATAAAGTATTTGGAACAGGAATTAACACAAAGCATAACTTGAAAGTTTCGGGAGGAACTGAATCTACTAAATATTACGCATCATTAGGATATCTAGGACAAGAAGGTAATATTGATAACTTCAATTTCAACCGATATACATTGAGAACTAATTTGGAGTCTAAAGTTGCAAAGAATTGGACAATTAGCTTAGGCGTTTCGGGAAATGTCTCAGATCGAAAGACTCCTGGTTTTGCAGCCGGAGGAGCTGATAATGGTTCTTCTGAAGCTGGATATTTTTCAATAGCTCATCAAGCAATAGGAATGCATCCATATTTAGCTGAAAAATATAATGACTTATATACAGGTGTGAAGCCCGGAAATAATTCTTCACCAAATAGTCCATTAGCAGCTATTTATGAGTCAGGTTACAAGAAGACACATTCTATTGATATTCAAACCAACTTAGGATTAGAATTCAAATGTCCCTGGGTGACTGGATTGTCCGCAAAATTTACAGGAGCATTTGACTATTCTAATTCATATAACAAGAATCTAGATGCCCCTTATTATGTAAGTCGCTATGACTATGATAATACAGGTACTTTTATTGAAACAATAGATCCTAGAGGAAATACATTTATCAAACTAGGCGAAGGACAATCAACATATCAACAATTACTTGCAGATTTCCAAATTAATTATGCAAGAACATTTGGAAAAAATAATGTTGCTGCATTAGTTTTGTTTGAAGCACGTGATAATAAATCTAATGGATTATCTGCTTATGCAAAAGAACTTAATTTTGCCGAACTCCCAGAACTTAATTTTGGAAAACCAGACGATTCTCCTATTGGAGGTTGGAGCTCGCATTCACGTTCAGCAGGTTTGGTGTTCCGTTTGAATTATGATTGGGATAGCAAATATCTAGCTGAATTTACTGGCCGTTATGATGGTTCATATAAATTTGCCGGAAACGTAAGCGGAAAACGTTGGGGATTCTTCCCTTCAGGATCTGTAGCATGGAGAATTTCGAAAGAAGACTTTATGAGCGACCTTACATTTATTAATGACTTGAAATTAAGAGCATCTGTAGGTTTATTGGGAAATGACTCAGTTTCGCCATTCGCCTTCCTAAATACTTATGCTTATGGAAATAAAGTGAATATAAATGGAAGTCTTGTTAATTCACTTTATACAGCGGTATTGGCTAATCCTAATCTTACATGGGAAAAGACATTATCATATAATGCAGGATTTGATTTGACAATGTGGAGAGGTTTATTGGGTGTAGAATTTGATGTATTCTATAACTATACCTATGATATTTTGACTTATATGGGTGGCGATTATCCACCATCAATGGGCGGATATTACCAAACATATGCAAACCACAATGCAGTTGATGCTAAAGGATTTGAATTAATCTTGAGCCATAAAAATCATTTCTTATTGGGCGGAAAGCCATTTAATTATTCAATTCAGGGAAATGTATCTTATGCTAAGAACAAATGGATAAAATATATTGACAGTCCAAATATTCCAGAATGGCAAAAAGTTACAGGTACGAGTGTATATGCTAATTATGGTTGGGTTGCTGATGGTTTGTATCGTACAGAAGAAGAAATTGATAACTCAGCATGGTATGGCACTCGTCCAAATTTAGGCGATATCAAATATGTAGATTTAAATGGTGATGGTAAGATTGATTCACAAGATCGCGCTCGTATTGGTCGTGATAGCCGTCCGGCATTAACTTTTGGATTAAATCTAGGGGCAAACTGGAATGGTTTAGACTTTAGTGCTCAATTTACAGGCGGTGCAATATTTGATGTATCTATGACTGGAACATATTATAATGGATATGATGATAATACAGTTTGGACACAGACATTTAAAGAAAAAGGGAACTCACCTCTTTATTTGGTCCAAAATGCATGGAGTATAGATAATCCAAATGGAACAATGCCACGTATAACTACAGGAAATCTAACTCATGGTGGAGATAACGGCCTTGCTTCTACATTCTGGTTCCGTGATGGAAAATATATTCGTTTGAAATCAGCTCAACTAGGTTATACTCTACCATCACAATGGATGAGCAAAGTTGGAATTGAAAGATTGAGAGTTTATGTGGAAGGTTCAAACTTGTTCACACTTGATGGGCTACCAAAGGGATTTGATCCAGAATCTCCAGAAGTAAATAATGGCTACTACCCACAACAACGTACATTTATGGGAGGTCTAACATTAACTTTCTAATAAAAACAAGATGAAAACAAAATTAATATATAATATATTATTAACTGCAGGAGCTGCCGTAGTGCTGTCGTCTTGTAACGACTTCCTGGATATGACTCCGACAGATGCAGTCTCAGATAAAATTATCTGGAGCAATGTGATAAATGCAGAATTAGCTGTAAATAATTTCTATGAAGACTTAGCGACTTTAGGAAGTTATAATGATATGCAATGTGCGGCAGGAATGACCGAGGCATTGACTGATGCTATGAAATATGGCTCGACATTATTTAATGCAAGATGTTATATTCCAAGTGAAATTGCGTATGGAGGTTCGACACTTACGCCAACATATGTAGATGTTTATTTAGGAAGTTGGGGTAGACTATATTCATGGATAACCAATGCAAATGAAGCATTAAGCCTATTGAAAAAATATGGTGGCTCAATGGCCCAAAAAGACCAAGAGCGTTTAGAGGCTGAGTTGAGATTTTTCCGTGGCGTTTATTATTTCGAGTTAATAAAGAAATATAAACAAGTAATTCTTTATAATGAGAATATGGATGAATATACTCGTAATAAAGCATTATCGAGTGAAGCAGACGGATGGGAGTTCGTATATCAAGATTTAAATTATGCTGGAGAGCATCTACCTGAGATGACTGCGCCAAATGCCCGTGTATCAAGTGGAGCAGCTTTTGCTTACTTATCCCGTGCTATGTTATACGCAGAAAGATGGGCAGACGCAAAGACAGCCGCAGGAAAAGTGATAGATTCAAAAAAATATGAGCTAGAATCTTCAAGTGAATTGAATTTACCATTTACAGTTGGTGGTAAAGGTGCAATTTTCCAATATTGCTATGATTTAAATGGAGTAACTCAAAACTTTGACAACTATTATGCACCTGGAGGTGACCGTTCATTAGATAAAAATGATATTTCTGGAGGTTATGGAACACCAACCCAAGAAATGGTTGAATCATTTGAATTGGCAACGGGTGGTTTCCCTGATTGGAGTGCATGGCATAATACAGAAGGTACTACAGAGAACCCTCCATATGACAAGCTTGAACCACGTTTTGCCAATACGGTATTATACAACGGAGCATCTTGGAAAGGGCGTACAATAGAGAGTTATGTTGGAGGTGTAGATGGATATGCTACATGGAAAAAAGATCCTAGCCCAGACGGACGTTCAGTGACTGGATATTTCTTGAAGAAACTTGTAAACGAAAAACATAGTTTTGCAACAAATACAAAGAGTACCGCACCATGGACATCGATGCGTTATGCAGAAGTCTTATTGAACTATGCAGAGGCATGTTACCACACTGGTGATACTGAGTTAGCATTAGGCGCTCTAGAAAAAATTAGAACTCATGCTGGTCTTCCATTCCTTAGATCAAATGGAGATGCATTGATCTCAGCTATACGTCAAGAACGAAAAGTTGAATTAGCATTTGAAGGACAATATTATTGGGATATGCGTAGATGGGGTTTGGCAGAAAAACAATTCTCAAATTACCGCGTACATGGACTTAAGATTGTGAAGAATGCAGATAATACTTTCACATACTACTACGTGGAATGTGATACAGAGGATCGTCATTTCCCGGCAAAGATGTTAGGCAGTTTCCCACTTCCAACGTCGGAATTATCAAACAATAGTGAAGTTGTGCAATTCCCAGCATGGAACTAACTTTAAAATTTTAATAAAATGAAGAAAAACGTATTATATATATTGACAGCACTGTTATTATTAGCAGTGACGTCTTGCCATGATCCTGAATACGTGGATCCTACTGTAAAGCGTCAAGGTATTACGAGTATAACTGCATATTTCACTTCAGGCCCATATAACAATATGGAGATGGTAAAATATGATGTAGCTGATCCATCAGCTTCAGAATTTGTGGTTCCAATTCCTTGGTTCTATCCAGAAGACTCAAATAATGAGACCACTGATTATATGAGTAAAGTTAGATTGAAAATTGAAATAGCTAACAATTGTATAATTACTCCACCGGTGACAGTTTTGGATATGAATAAAGCAAATTATTTCACATTCACGGAACCAGATGGTACTCAAAGACAAATAAGTATTCGTGGAGAACGCACAAAATCAAATAAGTGCGAATTAATGACATTTGATTTGAAACATCCTGAATTATCAGGTGTAGTAGATAATGACGCTGGCACAGTATCAATTATTTCTTCTACAGATATTAAGGATGCATTAGCAGATGTAACGATGTCAGCTCATGCAACCATAACACCAGATCCATCAAAGGTAGCATTTGACGTAACATCTCCAGCAACAGCAGAATTTACTGTTGTGGCACATAATGGAGTTGATAAAAAGACTTACAAGGTTGTTAGAGCAGTATTGGATAAGGTGGATACTGGTATTCGTGAAGGAAGTCAGCGCGATTTATTCAAGACTGACCTAAGTTTGTTGGGTGTAACAGATGCAAACGCAATTCATCCAACGTTGGCAGTTGTAGGATCTAATTTGGTTGTTAATTTTGGAGATGGTTCAAAACCAATTTATTTGAATAAGATAACAGGAAGTAAGAAGGGCGAGATTAACTTGGGCGATGCTGATCCATCCGGTTCAGTAGCAAGTGATTGTTACGGCAATATGTTGATTTGTAACTATGCTCCAAGTGGTTCGACATTTAAGGTTTATAAGACAAGCTCCGTAGAAGAAGCACCAACTTTATATTTCTCAATGCCAAATTCTCTAGGCCTTGGATTAGGGTCAAGAGTACATATTCAAGGAAATCTTAATGGAGATGCAATTATATCGGTAACTTGTGAAGGTAATTATGCACAACACTTTGTAAGAGCAATCGTAAAAGATGGTGTAGTAGGTAAGCCTGAATTAGTAACTGTTAATACTCCTCAATGGGCAGGCCGCGACGGAAATGCAAAGGTTGTAGCAAAATCTACCAATGTAAATGACGGATATTTTGTAGGCTATTATGCTGGAGGTGCTGACTTATTCTACTATGTCGGAGCAGATAATAATCCAGTGAGCTATATCGAGCCAATTGGAGACGGTACTTCATGGGGTAAGAATAACAATAGTTGTGATACAAGATATTTCAATGGAGCAAGCTATACTGCTTTGTTGTCGCAAGGTTATTGGCCAGACTGGGGAATGCCAGGTATCTTAAGCATATTCAGCACAACTTCGACTGCAAACTTTAGTGGAACAATGGATGCAACAAAAGCTTTGTATTACACAACAACAATTCCAGATTATACTTCTATTCCTTATGCAGGTGATGGTAGAACTGGAGATGTAGTAATGGCACCATCAGTTGATGGCTACAAGCTAAATTTATATTATATATCAAATACTCACCTAGGTATAGGTGGTATGGAATTTGATTGTATAAAAAAGTAATTCTACAGATGTAATGTTCAGGTTCTCCGTTTTTTGCGGGGGACCTGGATATTTTTATAAACAAGAAATATATTTCAACGTGAAAACATATAAATTCCTATTAACTTCAACTCTACTCATAGCTTTTCTTATTATCACAACCTCATGTGGTGGTGAAAAAAAAGATATGGATTGGAACTGGGGAGATACTCCAGAAAATCCATCAAAACCAACCCCTACGCCAGAACCAGAAGTTGACGCAAATCAATATATTCTAGATGCTGGCTGGACAAATGTTACGACTTTAGGCACATTACCAGATTATATCAAAGTATTTAAAGCCCCTACACAATTAGAATCGAAAAATGCTGTCGCATATATAGCGGTAGCAGATATGAATAAAGCGACGTTTAATGTGATAGGAAAAGATGGAGAGAGTAAAACACCATCTGAGTTCTATTCGCAAGATAAAGCATCCGTTATCATAAATGGTGGTTATTTTTATTGGGATGACACAAATAACAAAATGGTAACGGCAAGTATGATTTGCCGTAATAGTGTGGTAGAAAATCCGAATATCCAATATGACGGTAGGGATAATTGGGCAACCCTATATTATCCTACGCGTTCAATATTCGCAAAATCAATAGAAGGAAAATTCAGTGCTGAGTGGTGCTATACTACTACTGGAAATATAACCTATACTTATCCCCAACCAGCACCAAATAAGACAGGAAATACCCCATTACAAGCACCATCGGTGGCTTTCCCTGCCGGAGCAAGTAGATTTGCCGGTGTGACAGCAATTGGAGGAGGACCGCTGCTACTTAAAAATGGAGAAATAAAAAATACATATTGGGAAGAAATATTTGATGAAGGAGGAGTCGGTCCTACATCAAATAATCCTCGCACAGCAATAGGTGTAACAAAAGATAACAGAATCATATTGTTTGTGTGCGAAGGAAGAAATAAGACGCCTAATGTGCCGGGATATACTACAGAGGAGGTTGCAAAGATTATGAAATCGCTTGCATGCGTTGATGCATTAAACCTTGATGGTGGTGGCTCTAGCTGTATGCTTGTGAACGGAAAGAGCACGATAAAAGAAAGTGATGGCTCTCAACGCTCCGTTGTGACTGGAATATCTTTGAAATAAAAGAAGGGAGAATTTAATTATGCAAAAACTAAAGTATTGTAAATTAATATTAGGCTTACTAAGCGTTTTATCGCTTAATATATCATGTTCAAAAGGATCAGATGTGCCTGATGAATGGTGGCCAGATCCAGATAAACCATCTACACCAGATGTGACTGTGACCGAAAAGCCAAGATATATTTGGATAGATGCGGCAGCCAATTTCCCGGAATTTGCGAATAGCAAAGAAAATATCCGTAGAGATTTGACTAAGGCAAAAGATGCTGGTTTTACCGATATAGTAGTGGATGTGAGACCCTCAGAGGGAGATGTTTTGTTTAATACTACAGCCGTCAATCAAATTAAAAAACTTGATTATTGGAGTAAGAGTGGTTATACATTTTATGAACGTACTGAGACTTGGGATTATTTACAGGCTTTTATTGACATAGGCCACGAACTTGGTCTGAAAGTTAATGCTGCAATTAATACATTTGTAGGAGGATGTAAATACTCTTATGGTTTAGGTCAACAAGGAATGCTTTTTAGAGATTCCTCAAAAAAATCATGGGCAACAACTTTGAATTTGAAGGGAGGACTTTGCAATGCCATGGATTTAACGTCAGTAACTGATCCAAATAATGATTATGGCACAAAGTTCTTGAACCCATCGAATACAGAGGTGCAAGAATTCTTGCTAACTATTCTTCGTGATTTGGCAAAATATGATGTAGATGGTATTTTCTTAGATCGTTGCAGATATAACGATTTTCAGGCCGATTTTTCAGAAGAGTCTAAGAAAGCATTTGAAAATTATTTAGGGAAAACTGTATCAGATTTCCCTAATAGTGTAATTGTACCCGGAACCTCATATTATCCTCTGCCAGCAACGCTACCAGTTTATTTTAAAGATTGGATGGCATTTCGGGCAAAGACTATCCATGACTTCATTGTTAAAGCACGTGAGACCGTAAAAGTGGTAAATTCTAAAATAAAATTTGGAGTATATGTAGGCGCATGGTATTCTACTTACTATGAGGTGGGTGTTAATTGGGCAAGTCCTAAATATATGACTAGCGTATATTATCCTAAATGGGCTAATACCGATTATTCGAAATATGGATATGCAGATTCTTTAGACTTCTTATTGCTAGGAGCCTATGCTTCCACAAGTAGTATCTATGGAAGTGGGGAATGGACAATGCAAGGCTTTTGTACAAATGCTAAGAAATTGCTAAGTGGAGATGTGAAATTTGCTGGAGGTCCTGACGTTGGCAATCCTACAGGGTGGCCAGGAGGTGGTCAAGGCGCAGCAGTTACACAGAGTGTTGATGCATGTATAAACGCAAGTGACGGATATTTCCTATTTGACATGGTCCATGTTCGTGATTTTAATTATTGGGGAGCCGTGAAGCAAGGAGTTGATAAATATCTGAATTCAATAAAAAAATAACATGAAAGGTGTATTTCATATTGTGGCAAGCTTATTGCTTGCCACAATATTACTCCTAATATCGCTACCTGTAAATGCTCAGGGAGTAAAAACAATAGAGCTCGAGGGGTGCGTAAGAAGCGAAGGAAAAGGGATTCCGTCGGTGGTAGTTACCGATGGACTTAACTGTGTGGTTACCGATAAGGATGGAAATTATAAGATAAATTCTCTTGAAAGCTCAAAATTCGTATATATAACTGTGCCCGCAGGATATTTAGTTGATAATAAAGAAAACAAAATACCTCAATTCTTTCAATTAATTGAAAAGGGAAAGACTAACTATAATTTCAATTTAAATAAGAATAAGAGGGATGATAACCGTCATGTTTTTGTAGTACAAGCTGATGTGCAAGCTACATCGAGTGAAGATTTAAACCAATATGAAAGTATCATAAATGATATGGCTGCGACATTAAAAACAAAAAGAAATTATGATGCTTTTGGAGTTGATTGTGGTGATATGGTAGGTGATTGCCCACACCTTTTCCCAGAATATATTGAAAAAATGCGGTCTTTGAATATTCCATTTTATCGAGCTATTGGTAATCATGATATGACATATGGTGGTCGTACTTTTGAATATTCCTATAGCACTGTGGAAAATTATTTTGGGCCTACAAATTATTCCTTTAATAAAGGGAAAGCGCATTATATTATATTAGATAATTGTTTTTATGTAAATCGAGACTATCAATATATAGGCTATATACCAGAGAAAACCTTGGCGTGGATGGAGCAAGATTTGGCCAATGTGCCAAAGACAAGTATTGTTTTTGTGGTGATGCATATCCCGACTTCTTTGAGCCCAAAATTGAAATGGAACGTACTTCAACAAGACGAAACAAGTAATGCCGCAGGCCTTTACGACCTACTAAAAGGTTATAATACACATATAATTTCTGGACATACACATTTTAACTTGAATGTAAGTTTTAATGACAGTTTAATGGAGCATAACACTGCGGCTGCATGTGGAACTTGGTGGCAAGTGCCTGAATGTTTAGATGGAACTCCTAGAGGATATGCAGTATATGATGTGTCAGGAGATAAAGTGACTTGGTATTATAAAAGTGCTGGGTATGACCGATATTATCAGATGCGCGTTTATGGATTGGGCGAAGATAAAGATAATCCAGACTATGTGGTAGCCAATGTATGGAATTATGATGATAAGTGGAAGGTTGAACTTCTAGAAGATGGCAAGAAAACCTGCGATATGGATAAGTTTACAGGATATGATCCACTTGCAAGAGTGCTTTGTGCCGATAAGAATAAGGTTAAGTATGATTGGATCTCACCAATTCCAAATGAACATATGTTTAAGGCTAAACCAAAAGATAGGACAGCAAAATTACAAGTGAGAGTATATGACAGATTTGGGAACAAATATGTGCAAGATATAGAATAAGATAACACTTAGAAGATATATGAGATTGTTAAACATAGTGAAAATAGGTGCGCTCTTGGGACTTTTATCATTGACGCAACTATGTGGAGCAGAGGTTAAGTTATCCCCAATATTTGGGAGCGGAATGGTACTTCAGCAAAATGCTGAAGTGTATTTCAGAGGTACGGCAAAGTCTAATTCAAAGATTACACTAATCGCAAGTTGGAATAATGCAAAATTAACAACCGCTTCAGATAACGAAGGCAAATGGGCCGTCGCTGTCCCAACTCCTAGCCATGGAGGCCCTTATAAGATAGTAATATCAGATGGCCACGCAATAATACTAGATAATGTCTTGATAGGAGAAGTATGGCTATGCTCCGGTCAGTCGAATATTGAAATGCCTGTTAAGGGGTTTGCTGGACAGCCTGTAACAGGAAGTCAAGAATATATTGCCTCGGCCTCTTCACGAAGAGCCATACGACTATATAAGCAGCCTAGGGATTGGTCAACAACAGAGAAAACTGAAATAAAAGGAGCAGAATGGTCTTTATGCACCGCTGCAAATGTGTCGGAATTCAGCGCAGTAGGGTATTTCTTTGGAGAAATGCTTGAAAAATCTATTGATATACCAGTGGGTATTATACAATGCGCATGGAGTATGTCGAAAATAGAGGCTTGGATGTCGAGATCTACATTGGAACGAGATTTCGAAAATATAGCCGTTCCCGATGTGAATCAAAAAGAATTTGGATGGACTGCAGGAACGCCAACATTATTGTGGAATGCAATGGTGAAGCCATGGAAAGGTTTCCCAATTAAAGGAGTGCTCTGGTATCAAGGGGAGGCAAACTCAGAAAATCCCGAAGAGTATAAAAAACTTTTCCCCGCCATGGTGAAAGAATGGCGCGACCTTTTTAAAAATCCTGATATGCCGTTTTATTACGTACAAATAGCACCTTGGAAATCATCAGGTGAAGACAACCAGGATTGGGCTGCATTTCGTCAAGCCCAATTAGAACTGCTTGATTTGGTCCCAAACGTGGGGATGGTATCAACGGCTGATATTGGTGACAAAATATTTATTCATTGTCCCAAAAAGATAGAAGTTGGGAAACGGCTAGCATATCTTGCCTTGAATAATTTATATGGATATGACAGACTCCTGGCAATGGGACCTATAGCAAAGAAGTGTGTGAAAGATGAAAATGGAGTTGTGACTGTGGTTTTTGATAATGGTCAGGATGGCTTGACTCCTGAGAATCAGAAAATAGGAGGTTTCGAATTAGTAGATAAAGATGGAAAGATATTAAAAGCAGATGCAGAAATCGTTAATAGCTCAAATCGAGTGAAAGTATGGAATGCTGAAATGCCTAACCCGGTAGAAGTTAGATATAATTATAGAAATTATTTTGAAGGTGAATTGTTTAATAACGCACATCTTCCTGCTTCACCATTTAAAATGAAAATACAATAACCAAACAAATTGACAAATGAGATATTTTAAGACTTTAACAGTATTTATCTTTGCACTTATAATGGTGATGCCAATTGGTGCTAAGAATCAGAAGAAGAGCCAACAAAAACCAGCATTGATGTGGTTTGATGCAGAAGCTAACTTTGCTCGATTCAGTAATCCAGATAGTATAGATTTTTATTTGAAAAAGATAAAGAACCTCGGCTTTACACATGCCGTGGTGGATATAAGGCCTATAACGGGCGAGGTGCTTTATGATAGTAAAATTGCACCTAAAATGATAGAATGGAATGGTGTGAAACGACCAAACTTTGATTATTTAGGGAGGTTTTTGACTGTTGGTCATAAGTTAGGGCTAAAGATATTGGCTTCGATGAATGTGTTTTGCGCGGGGCATAATTATTATGATAGAGGATTGATATATAGTGGACATTCCGAATGGACTAGTATGGTTTATGATCCAGAAAATGGCATAATACCTATAAGCCAGCAAAAGCATAAATATGGAGGAATGGTAAATCCAGTGAATGAAGAGTATCAGAAATACATAATTGATGTGATGAAGGAGATAGTCACAATGTATCCAAAACTTGATGGATTGATGCTCGATAGAGTTAGATATGATGGAATTTCAGCAGACTTTTCAGATTTATCTAAAAAGAAATTTGAAGAATATCTTGGTAATGAGGTGGAAAATTTTCCAAATGACATTCTATCATGGCAATGTGTGAATAAACATAAATATCTGCCTGTGCGTGGTCCATTATTTAAGAAATGGACGGAATGGAGAACTAAGACTATAACAGACTTTATGGCAAAAGCAAGAACTGAAGTTAAATCAGCTAATCCAAATACTCAATTCTGTACTTACACTGGAGCTTGGTATCCATCATATTATGAAGTGGGTGTGAATTTCGCAAGTAAAAATTATGATCCTAGCAAAGATTTTGATTGGGCCACACCAGAGTATAAAAATTATGGATATGCTGAACTTATAGATTTGTATGCTACTGGTAATTACTACACAAATATAACCATATCAGATTATAAGAAACACAACAATATTGTTTGGAATGAAACAGATAGTCAGGCTCAACAAGGAACATGGTATTGTGTGGAAGGTTCTTGCCAAAAGTTGAGAGAGATACTCGGTACAAACAAATTTATGGGAGGAATATTAGTAGACCAGTTCTACGGAAATCCTACAGATTTGACGCGTACAATTGTTGAGAATCTAAAAGATTCAGATGGTTTAATGGTATTTGACATTGTGCATATAATCAATAAAAACCTTTGGAAAGAAGTGGAAGAAGGCATGAAATTAGGAGGACAAAAATGAAAGAACGAGCATTGTCATTAGATGCGCTTCGTGGTTATGCTATTATTACAATGGTGCTTTCAGCTACGATAGCAATGGGTATACTCCCAGCGTGGATGTATCATGCACAGGTTCCGCCACCAGATCATGTGTTTAACCCAAATATACCGGGATTGACGTGGGTGGATTTAGTATTCCCGACATTCTTATTTGCAATGGGGGCTGCTTTCCCCTTTTCAATTGGAAAGAAATTTGCAAAAGGGGTATCTAAATTGAAACTCTCATTGAATGCTTTATGGAGAGGTGTGCTACTGACGTATTTTGCTATTTTTATTCAGCATTTCTATCCGTATATGACTGGCGATCCACAAGATATGAGATCATGGCTATTGGCTATATTGTGTTTTGCTATGCTTTTCCCGATTTATATGCGAATGCCTTTTAAAATGCCAACTTGGGCACATTGGGTAATTCAGATAGGTTCGATGATCATAGGAGCTATAATCATGCTTACAATAAAATATCCTCATGGAGATGTATTTGATATGCATACGAGCAATATAATAATCTTGATACTGGCTAATATGGCAGTTTTTGCATCGTTGCTTTATATCTTCACAATTAATAAGCCTAAATTGAGAATAGCGATTTTAATGATGCTTTTCGCCTTGATGCTTTCTGCAAGTGTAGAAGGGAGTTGGAGCGCAAAACTCGCTGCTTATTCACCATTAACATGGTTCTTCCATTTCAACTATTTGAAATATTTGTTTATAGTAATTCCCGGAAGCTTTGCAGGAGAAATACTTGCCAAGTGGATGGAAGGAAGAGCAGGAAACAAGCAAACACTGACTGGGAGGAGAACAGCATGGCTTATGATAATAATTACCTTGTCGTTGGTGATAATAAACCTTTATTGCTTATATATGAGACTTACTGTATTGAACATGATGCTTACTTTGGCATTAATCGCAGTTGGCTTCAGTATATTATACAGGCAAAAAGATTTTGGAGATTTATGGAGAAGGCTGTTTGTCCTTGGAAGTTTTATCTTAACTTTAGGCCTTTTGATGGAACCTTTTGAAGGCGGCATTAAGAAAGATCCAGTAACTTTAAGCTACTTATTTACTACTGCCGGTTTGTCATTTATGACGCTCATATTCTTTAGCGCTATTTGCGATTATTTCAAATGCCATAAAGCAACAAGTTTCTTGGTTATGTCAGGACAAAATCCAATGGTAGCCTATGTGGCTGGGGATTTATTAATTATACCATTGTTGCAGATTTGCGGAGTGTGGGCATATATGGGAATATTCTATTCATCACAATTAACTGGATTTCTGCAAGGGGTGTTGATGACATCGTTAGCAGTCTTAGTGACAATGTTCTTTACAAAGATAAAATGGCTTTGGAGAACTTAATATATTGAAAACAATAAACTAGATATTACAATGAAAACCTGGAGAAAAATTTTGTTATCGTCCTTTTGCTTAATAGGGACTACGTGTGTGGCGGCCACAACCGCTAGCTACAATGTTATTCCTCAACCGCAAGAGGTGAAATTGACTAGTGAAGCACCTTTTATTTTACATGATAATGTGGAGATAGCATATAGTGGAAATACTGATATGAAAAGGTGTGCAGATTTTCTTGCAGAATATATAAAAGAAAATACTGGAATACAACTTAAAGTTACTGATAATACAAACGATGCAGAAAAAATAGTTCTGAAATGTGATTTGGCTGATAACAACAAAGAAGCATATAAAATTACGATTTCGCAGAAAGGGATTGAGATTAATGGAGCATCAGCAGCAGGAGTGTTTCACGGAGTGCAAACATTAAGAAAAGCGGTTCCTGTTGAAGAGAGCGACAAGGTGAGTCTGCCAGCTGGAAATGTTTATGATTATCCACGATTTGAATATCGTGGGACCATGTTGGACGTGTCGCGTCATTTCTTTTCAGTAGATGAGGTTAAGACTTTTATCGATATGTGCGCAATGCATAATCTGAATAATTTCCATTGGCATTTGAGTGAGGATCAAGGCTGGAGAATAGAAATAAAGAAATATCCAAAGCTTACAGAGATTGGTTCGATGAGAAAAGAAACAGTGATAGGCCGAAATCCTGGTAAATGGGATGGAAAACCTTATGGAGGTTTCTATACTCAAGAACAAGCAAAGGAGATCGTGAAATATGCTGCTGATAGATTCATCAATGTAGTGCCTGAGATAGATATGCCAGGTCATATGCGAGCAGCCCTTGCGGCGTATCCAGAGCTAGGATGTACGGGTGGCCCATATGACGTGTGGACCCAATGGGGAGTTTCGGAAGAAGTTCTATGTGCGGGCAATGACAAGACATTACAATTTATAAAGGATGTACTTAATGAAATAATGGATATTTTCCCGTCACAATACATCCATGTGGGCGGTGACGAATGTCCTAAAACACGTTGGGAAAAGTGTCCGAAATGTCAAGCTCGCATAGCTGCAGAAGGCATCAAGGCTAAGAATGGATTTTCTGCTGAAATGATGCTTCAAGCCTATGTGACAAACTTTGCATATAACGTAGTAAAATCACGAGGTAGAACAATGATTGGATGGGATGAAATCCTGGAAGGGGATATTCCACAGGATGCCATCGTGATGTCATGGAGAGGAAGTGCTGGCGCTATTGATGGAGCGAAGAGAGGGAATAAAGTGATTCTTACGCCAAATACGCATCTTTATTTTGACTTTTATCAATCTAAGGATATCCAGTTTGAACCATTTGCTATCGGAGGATATACTCCAGTAGAAAAGGTATATAATTTTGAGCCTGTTCCATCAGAATTGAAAGGGGATAGAACGAAATATGTAATCGGTGCTCAAGCTAACTTGTGGACAGAATATATTCCTACATTCAAACATGTGCAATATATGGTACTACCACGTATGGCTGCTCTGAGTGAAGTGCAGTGGACAAATCCAGCACTGAAAGACTTTAATTCATTCAAGAACAGAATACCTGCTTTATTCCGTTTGTACGATGCTTGCAATTACAATTATGCAAAACATCTGGGTGATGTGGCTGCAACATATACACCGAATACTAAAGATAAAGCTCTTGATGTGGTGTTCAGTACTTTGAAAGATAATGAAATATACTATACACTAGATCAATCAGAACCAACAGATAAATCGTTGCATTATACTGGACCGATACAAATAAAGAATAGCAGTATTATAAAGGCTGTAGCATTGCGAAATGGAGTGAAAAGTAGAATTCTTTGTGATACTATAAATGTGAATAAGGCAAGCTTCTGTAACATAGAACTTTTGCAAAACCCTGCAGCTAATTATACCTTTTCAGGTGCTCCATTGCTTGTGGATGGAATTACAGGGACTGGTAACTATAGAACTGGTAGGTGGGTAGGTTTTGTAGGGAATGATTGTGAAGCCGTAATTGATTTAGGCGTAGAGTCAAAAATCAGCAAAGTGTTTTTTAATAACTGCATATTCCAATGTGATGGGGTGGTAGATAGTAGAGGAGTGGAAGTATATACCTCAAAAGATGGAAAAAAATATAAAAAAGTAGCTTCTGAAGACTATCCAGAAATAGATAAGACAAAGGAATTTGGAATGGTACGACATGATGTTAATTTCAAATCGTCTAAGGCACGTTATGTCAAGGTGCTTATAAAGAGTGAAAAGGTATTGCCTAAGTGGCATCCTTTTGCAAATTCACAAGGATTTTTATTTATAGATGAAATAGGGGTAGAGTAATATGAGAGAAATCAAGCTGATATTAATCCTAATTCTGTTAATGTCATCCAACTTATCTGCCACGAACCGAGTTCACCAAGTGCTTCCAATAAAGGGCAGTTGGATAAATCTTTATTATCAGGATGAGCGAAATAAATATACTAATCCTGAGAATATGGATAATACTGATCCAGAAATGTGGAAACAAAAGGTGCGTGATATGCATAATTTGGGGGTAGAGTATGTAGTATTTATGGCAGTATCAAACGATGGGAAAGCTGATTATCCTTCAAATATAATACCCCGAGGTTATAATAATGCTAAAACCAGTCCTGTAACAGCAATAATGCAAGAGGCCGATTCTTTAGGCATGAATGTATTTATGAGTATAGGTTGGGCTCAGAATCAAGATGACAATATCCGAGATAAAAAGATATTAAATCGCCAATTATCCATTATGAGTGAGCTGGCTGAGATTTATAAGGATTATGAATCTTTCTACGGATGGTATCTACCAGTGGAGGACTGTCTTGGTCCTGTACTTTCAGATCATGCAGTTAAGGCGGTTAACTCGCTTGTGGACCGAGCACATAAGATTACTCCAAATAAAAAGACAATGATATCGCCCTACGGAATATATAATTCAGATTTTGGGAATCCAGAATATGCAAAGCAAATATCGAAATTGCGTGTAGATATAATAAATTACCAAGATGAGGTGGGTTGTGTGAGAGAAGATTTTCCGATGAGTAGATTAAAAGATAATTGGCTTAAACTCAAAGAAATTCATAAAAAAAATGGAATTGAGATGTGGGCTAATTGTGAATTGTTTACCTGGGAGAAAGGCCTCAATAGCAGAGAATCTGCATTGATTCCTGCTTCTATGCCAAGAGTTATATCACAATTTGCCGCTGCAACTAAGGCTGGAGCTAAGTGTATTACCTCCTTTATGGTTAATGGAATTTGGGATTCTAATAGTTCAAATTATTGGCTTGGTCAGCCACATTGGTCGAAAGTAGCTGCTTCAGACTATATTTCATGGAAAAACAGCGAAGGTAAATGGCCTTATTTAGAAGCCTCTTTTATGAATAATCTTTATGGGGGTGTGAGTTTGACTGAGATTATGACTAATGGCAACGAATCACTTTTTGATGGAATGATTGGGGAAGAAAACCCGTCAGACAAATCATGGAAGATGTTCAAAAAGGGGAATAATGAGGTGTTAATTAAATTCAATAAGAATATTAATATAGAACGCATATTTATAAGAATGCTTGATTGCAATAAACGTGGAATTAAACTTCCTGAGAAGATATATATCTATATGTCAAAAGACGGAAAGAATTATGATTTAAAAGGAGTACAGGACTCTCAACAATTCGAAAATGACTTGCATGATACGTGGGTCGACGGAATGTTGTTTGATTGTAATTACACGGATGTGCGTTCAATGAAGATAATACTGGATTGTAAACATGATGCGATGCTGGATGAAGTATTTATTAATCCAGCGATTAAGTAATGAGAGTTTTTAAAGTTCTACACAATTAGTTGAAAAGGAAAGTGCCAGGATAAAGTCCTGGCACTTTTGTTATTAATTGCAATCTTGGCAATGACAATCTTCATTAGGGAGCTCGAATTCAAGCGTGGCGTGTGAGATGCCATTGTTTTTAAGTAGCTCTTTTATCTTTCCTTTAAGTATAGCAGTTTGCGAAGTGTCGGTGATGCAAGTGACTATATGTGCAGTTAATGCAATTTCAGTAGTAGATATAGCCCAAACATGGATATGGTGAATATCTTTAACGCCGTCAATACCAGAAATCTTTTGCGATATTGATTCTACATCAATATTAGCTGGAACTCCATCAAGAACTAGTCGCAAAGACTGAGTAAGTAATCCCCACGTTGAAATAAGGATTATAACACCAATCGCGATGCCAATAATAGGGTCGATAATAACCCATCCAGTATATTTGATTATGATTCCAGATATTAGCACTCCAATAGATACTAATGTATCTGCAGCCATGTGAAGGAATGCACCTTTAATATTAAGATCGTCTCCACCTACTTTGAAAAAAGCATAAGTGGTGAGCCCATTTATCAAAATGCCAATAGCTGCTATCCAAGCAATGAGCCCTCCATTAACTGGCTCAGGGTGACTTATTTTCTGGATACTTTCAGTAATGATAAAAACGACAGCGACCACAAGAATAATAGCATTAGTTAGAGACGCTAATACAGAACTTTTCTTATAGCCGTAAGTATATTTATTATTAGGAGCGACCAATGTCAATCTAAAGGCAATCATTGCCAACGCCAGACTGAATACATCACTAAGATTGTGCCCGGCATCTGACATTAAAGCCATAGAATTGACTTTCCATCCCATAAAGGCTTCAATAGCGACAAAAATCGCATTGAGGGTAATTCCCCATATGAAGACTTTATTAAGACGAGCATTACAACTCATCTCATGATGATCGTGAGAGTGTTGGTGTCCCATAATAAAAGGACTTTAGAGTTTGTTAGAAACGTTTGATACCCATAATCTCACGCACATCGGCGAGAGTCTTGGAAGCATTTGCGCGAGCCTTTTCAGCACCCATTCTGACTGCTTTTGATAGATAAGCGTCGTCATTTTGGATGTCGAGTATGCGGCTACGAATAGGAGCAGTGACGTTAATGATATCCTCTGCAAGTTCTTTTTTCAAATCACCGTATCTAATAGAGCAACCATTATACGCATCAGTAAAGTATTTAACTTTATCTGGAGTAGAAACTAACTCAAGAAGAGTGAATAGGTTCTTGATTGGTTCAGTCATTTCTGAATTAGGGACCTTTGGCCCTTCATCGGTAACAGCACGCATAACTTTCTTGCGAAGTACTTTTTCGTCATCTAAAAGATAGATGCAGTTACCCTCAGATTTACCCATTTTTCCAGAGCCATCGAGTCCTGGGACTTTAACAGGCGTTCCGCCGAAGTTGAAATTTTGAGGTTCGTCGAAATATTCAACGCCATAATAAGAATTGAAACGACGAGCGAAACGACGAGTAAGCTCAAGATGTTGCTCCTGATCTTTGCCAACAGGCACATAATGTGCTCTTTGGATAAGAATATCTACTGCCATAAGAGTGGGATAGGTGAGCAAACCAGCATTAACTCGCTTATTTGAATCGTTGCCGATAATTTCGCTTTCGATGTTGTCACTATCAGATTTTATTCCGAGTTGCTTACGAGCTTTATCTTTGAATGAAGCAGTGCGCATAAGTTCGCCGATACCGACGTGCATATTCATCAAAAGGTACATTTCTGCAATTTCAGGCACATCGCTTTGAACAAAAAGAGTTGATTTCTCTGGATCAAGACCAGCAGCAAGATATTCAGAAAGAATGCTTTTAACATTCTCATGGAGTAACTTTGGGTCGGGATGAGTGGTGAGCGCATGAAGGTCGGCAATGAAGAAAAAGTTATCATAAGTACCTTCTTCCTGCATTCTCACAAATTTGCTCAAAGCGCCATAGTAATTACCAAGATGTAATTGACCAGTAGCTCTGATGCCGCTTAATACGATTTCTTTCATAAACTTTAAAAATATATATTTTGCCACTTTTAATGGTAGATTAAAGGTGGTATTTAAATTATTCTAATTATTATGCAAAAGTAGTGATAAATATTTAATGCTTCAACTTCGAGGAGTGGAAGAAAGGCTTTTTTCAAGTTCCCACCTTATTCCAGGCGAGGAAACCAAGACCGAAACATTCCTATCTGAGCGGAAATGCTTTATTTCTGCACCTGCTTCCTCAGCAATCAGCAGACCTGCACAAACATCCCATTCATGCAGATTCAATTCCCAATAAGCGTCTAAGAACCCGGCTGCTACATAGCTAATGTCTACAGCTGCAGCTCCCATGCGTCGCATTCCACGCACCAATGGTAGCACTCGCTCCACGTTGTCGAGATTATTGTCGGGATTACGGTCTTTGTCGACAGGGAAACCTGTTGAGACTACAGCTTCAAATAGATTTGATTTGATCCCAGTTTTAATAAGCTTACCATTTAGAAAAGCACCTTCACCTTTTACCGCATGAAAAAGCTCATTGAGATAAGGAGCAAAAACTACTCCAATAATGGTTTCGCCCTTGTGGCGAATTCCAATAGACACGCAGAATTGTGGAAGGCCCACACTAAAGTTTGTGGTGCCATCCAGTGGGTCAATTACCCACTCATAATCTTCGTTATTATGCTCACTCCCAGATTCTTCTGAAAGAATGGAATGCAGTGGGTATTTTTGATGAATATAATTGATAATAACGCTTTCAGAACCCTTATCTGCTGGAGTGACAATATCACTTTCATTAAACTTTGTGTCGATTTTCAGGTGAGAGGACCGGAAATATTCTAGTTGAACCTTTCCAGCTCTGTGGGCACATTCAATTGCATCCAGTAAGAGTTCATCAGTAGATATAGTCATTAATCTTCCTCCTCAATAATAGGTATCTGGCGCTTGAATACTTCTTTAAAAGAAATTAGAGATTCAGTGCGAGCCAAACCTAAATTTTGAATTTTACCATGTATTATGTGGAGTAGGTGATCATTGTTGCGGGCATATAGTTTGATGAACAAATCATACTTGCCAGTTGTATAATGACATTCAACTACTTCAGGAATTTCACGAAGTTTTGCAACGACATCGTCAAAAGAAGCTGGATCCTTAAGAAAGAACCCGATATAGGCACAAGTGTCGTAACCCACTGTAGCAGGATCGATAAGCGATTCAGAGCCTTTAATGACTCCCATTGAGTAGAGTTTCTGAATTCGTTGATGAATAGCTGCTCCAGAGACATTGCATTCACGTGCTATTTCAAGATATGGCTTGCGCGCATTAAGTGAAAGCATTTTAAGAATTTTATAGTCAAGGGCATCTAATTGTGGATTAGCCATAACGATTATATATGTTTAGTTTATATCAAAAATTATACCTAACTTCGAAATTTTTATAAACGAAGTGCTTTTATTGAACAAAAGTAAGAAAAATAATACTTATAATGATAAATTTCCAACATATTTCATCCGACTCTGAATTATTGAATAGTATAGAAAAACTTTATTTGGAATCATTTCCACCCGAAGAGCGCCGAGATTTTTCTAAAATTAGGAATCTGTTAAATAAGGCAGCTTCACAATTTAATATTATTGCAATGAGCGACTCAAATGGTTTCATAGGCTTTCTAAGCTACTGGTCGTTTGCTAATTATATATACGGTGAGCATTTTGCAGTGGAGCCTTCAAGAAGAGGAGGAGGAATTGGTTCTATGGTGATTGATAAGTTTAAAGAAATTGCAGGAAATAAACCAATTATTCTTGAAGTGGAAGTGCCATTAGACGAAATGTCCAAAAGACGTATTGGGTTTTATGAAAGACTAGGTTTTATTTTAAGGAATGATATATTCTATTTCCAGCCACCTTATGAGGAAGGAATGAATGGATTGGACCTCAAATTAATGCACACTGGAAATCTCGAAAAGTCTCTCCTTGAGAAATATTCTGAAGAGATTAAGAAGGTTGTTTATGGTATAAAGTAAAGGAATGGTTATGAGCGTGTTAAACATTGTTTAATTATGTGTTAAAAGTGCAACAATATACCCATTCTTTTTGTTAAAATAATTAACTTTGATTGCTAATTATACTTCAGTTAGCATAACATAAGGATTGATGAATTTTTCAAAATCAAATATAAAAATATTTATACCTGTCATATTGGTGATAGGAATTTGTTTCGGGTTTATAGGTTGTGGTTCGATGCAGAAAACCCAACCAGTGATTACTGTAACTATACAGCCACAAAAATACCTTTTAGAAAAGATCGTAGGAGACAAATACAATGTAGTTTGTCTACTGGCACAAGGGAGCAATCCGGAGGCCTACGAGCCAAGTTTGAATCATATTATGAATCTTGAGAAAAGTGATGCATATTTCTGTATAGGTAATATCGGATTCGAGCTAGCAATAAAGAATAGAGTGGCAAGTAACGCACCAGATTTGAAAATTGTTGATACTTCAAAAGGAATTGCTTTACTTAAAGGCACTCATGAAGGATCAGAGGTGGGTAGCGGCCATAGCCATGAGATTGACCCACATGTGTGGACCTCGGTTCCAAATGCTAAGATTATTGCTAAGAATATGTATGATGCTGTAGTGGAAATGGACCCTAAGCACAAGAAATATTATACAAAGAATTATGATAATTTGGTTTCTGAACTAGATACGTTAAACTCTGAACTCACAAGGCAACTTGCTCCAATACGTGGAACTTCATTCGCGGTTTGGCATCCTTCTTTAAGCTATTTCGCTCGTGATTATGGTCTGAAACAGATAGCAATGGAAAATGAGGGAAAAGAAGTTACTGCAAATATGCTAAAATCTGAAATTGACCATGCTAAAAAGGCTGGGGTGAAAGTGATGTTTTATCAAAAGGAGTTTGATAGCCGACAAGTGGAAACGATTAATAATCAACTTGGAACGCGTTTGGTAGAAATTAATCCGATGAATTATAATTGGGTTGAAGAAATGCATATTATAGCTAATGCTCTCACAGAAAAATAAGATAATTATATTAAAGGATGTCACTGTAAAATATGAGCAAAGGGTAATATTACCTGATGTGAACCTAGACATCCATGAAGGAGATTTTGTAGCCATAACTGGGCCTAATGGTGGTGGTAAGACTACGTTACTGCGTGTGATTCTAGGGCTTCTTAAACCTGTGAAAGGCCAAGTGGAATTCTACAAGAACGGATTAAGAGTTAATGCTCTAAAAGTAGGATATCTTCCTCAGAAGAATATGATTGACAGCCGTTTCCCAATAACAGTGAAGGAAGTGATTGAATCGGGACTTTTACATGGGAAGACTCTTTTCTCAAGAAAGGTGACAGAAACTGAGATGATGAGCATAGATGAGGTACTCAAACTTATTGGAATGGAAGATTATAGGAATGAATCTATAGGAAATCTTTCTGGAGGCCAGTTGCAGAGAACTCTTTTTGGCCGTGCTATTATTTCAAATCCAGATGTGCTTGTGCTAGATGAACCTTTGTCTTACTTGGATAAAACATTTGAGACTAGATTATATGAAATTATCTCAGATTTATCAAAAACGAAGACTATTATACTCGTGTCACACGAGATGACACAGATTTCTCAGATGGCTACTAGGCACGTGATTGTAGATCATTCTATTCATGATTGCCATGCGGAGCATCATTATATAAGAACTGATTGTGAATAAAATATAAGTAAAGAGCGACCCAATTTGGATCGCTCTTTTTGTTATTGCATAATAATAAAGCACCTGTCTCAATTTGAAACAGGTGCGATATCCATAATCAATTAATTCAGATTAAGTCCAAAAGAACCTATATTATTTCTTGAAGAAACGGTTGAATAGACCTTCGAAACCTTTACCGTGACGAGCTTCGTCCTTAGCCATTTCGTGAACAGTGTCGTGGATTGCATCAAGATTAGCTTCTTTAGCAAGGCGTGCGATACGCATTTTGTCTTCATTAGCGCCTGCTTCTGCCATCATACGTTTTTCAACGTTAGTCTTAGTATCCCAAACTACATCACCTAGAAGTTCAGCAAATTTAGCAGCGTGCTCAGCTTCCTCGAAAGCATAACGCTTGAAAGCCTCAGCTATTTCTGGATAACCTTCGCGGTCAGCTTGGCGTGACATTGCGATGTACATGCCAACTTCTGTGCATTCGCCCATAAAGTGTGCGTTAAGACCGTCAAGAATTTCTTGGCTAACACCCTTAGCAACTCCAATTTCGTGCTCAGTTACAAATTTAAGAGCAGCTGATTCGTCAACTTCTTTGAATTTGCTAGCTGGAACTCCACATTGTGGGCATTTTGCTGGAGCTTCTTCACCTTCATAAACATAACCGCAAACTGTACAAATAAACTTTTTCATAATCGTTTTAATTTTTTAATCGTTAAATATTTAAATATCTTTAGTTTTGTATTATTGACTTGATTTTTTTGTTTTCTCGTCTTTGGCAATCCTCACACAGTCCTGTATAATAGAGCTTAACGTGTTCGATTTTAAAATTGTGAGGAATTAATTTAGTGCTATTGGCGTCTTCTGAAATAGGAAGGTCAAATATCTTGCCACATCCTCTGCACATAAAGTGTGCGTGTGGAGAAGTATCGCCATCATAATGAACTGTCTTGGTGTCAATGCTTAAAGCAGTGAGTGCGTCTTTTTCTTCAAGAAGAGAAAGCGTGTTGTAGATAGTAGTTCTCGAAAGAGTTGGGATCGTTACCAAAAGATCCTGGTAAATAGTGTCAACGGTGGGATGAGTGGCGTGAGCCATGAGGTATTCCATTATGGCCATCCGCTGCACCGATGGACGAATACCGTGATCGATAAGATGTTTTGCTACTGCATTCATTATATTGTAAATGTTATTGATTTGAAAACATTACAAAATTATAATCTTTTGTTATAATGTGCAAATAATTGAGAAAGAAAATTTGTAACTATTACAAAAATATTTTATATCATACTGATATATAGTAGAATATAAATACTTATTTGTAAATAGTATAGATAAGGTGTAAAATTATTACATAATTATAAAATGGAAATATGATAAATATTGAATTTTTTTAATTAATGTGGATAAGTGGTGGATAAGTTATAGATTTGTGCTTATGTGAATTGAGTATTATTTTTTACCTTTGCATTATAAACCAAAATTTAAATGGGTAATATTAATGATGGAAGTAACAAACAATAATTCTAATAGGACTTATAAGAAGAAGCCTCAGCACGAGAGCGAGAATTTTTCTCCGCTTGGGAAACTCCAACCGCAAGATACGGATCTTGAGGAAGCTGTGCTAGGAGCATTGATGCTTGAAAAGGATGCTTACACTGTGGTGTGTGATATTTTGAAACCAGCAAGTTTTTATGACGTAAGGAATCAAAAGATTTACGAGTCTATCCAGTCACTTGGTGCGATGCAACGTCCTATAGATATGCTTACAGTTACTGAGCAGTTGAGGCTTGACGGTAATCTTGATGAAGTGGGTGGCCCATTGAGAATATCAGAATTGACCGGAAGAGTTTCATCAGCTGCAAACGTGGAATATCACGCGCGCATCATTGCCCAAAAATATTTAGCACGCGAACTTATCAGTTTTTGCTCAACTATAGAGACGAAAGCTTTTGATGAGTCTAATGATGTGGACGATTTGTTGCAGGAAGCAGAAGGAAAATTATTTGAGATTACGCAGCATAATGTAAAGAAGGATGTAACTCAAATAGATCCTGTGATAAATGAAGCTATTAAGAAGATTGAAGATGCAGCAAACCGAGATAGCGGATTGAGCGGCCTCGAAACTGGATATTACGACCTAGACAAAGTTACATCTGGATGGCAACAAAGTGACTTAATTATTGTGGCTGCCCGTCCTGCAATGGGTAAGACTGCATTAGTGCTTTCAATGGCAAAGAATATGGCAGTTAATTATAATACCCCGGTAGCTATATTCTCTCTTGAAATGTCGAATCTTCAGTTAGTAAATCGTCTGATAAGTAATGTTTGCGAACTAGAGAGCGAAAAGATAAAGAGCGGTCAGCTTTCACAAATTGAGTGGGATAAGCTGATGACAAAAATAAAGCAGCTTTATTCAGCTCCATTATATATTGATGATACGCCAAGTTTATCTGTGTTTGAATTGAGAACTAAGGCACGCCGACTTGTTCGTGAGCATCATGTGAAGATTATAATCATTGACTACTTGCAGTTGATGAATGCAAGCGGAATGAAGTTTGGAAGCCGTGAGCAAGAGGTAAGTATGATTTCGCGTTCGTTGAAGCAATTGGCAAAAGAGTTGTCAATACCGATTATAGCATTGTCACAGCTTAACCGAAGCATAGAAAATAGAACCGATGGAAAACGCCCACAACTTTCAGACTTGCGTGAATCTGGAGCTATTGAGCAGGATGCAGATATCGTGTGTTTCATTCACAGGCCAGAATATTATCTTAAGCACGATGTTGAAGGAGACGGTAGTGATATTAAGGGATTAGCTGAATTTATTATTGCAAAACACCGTAGTGGTTCTGTTGCTGATGTGAAGATGCGTTTCAGGGCACAATTTGCAAGATTTGAGAATTGGGATGACAATTATAATCTGGTTCAAAATACTTATGAATCAAAGATGAATGATGAGGAAAGTGATGTTATTCCAACTCCATCATTGTCGGACCTTCCCCCCCAGAACATCGATTTCTTGAGTGGAGCGAATGAAGAAAAAGCTCCATTCTAAAATAGAGAATAAAGTTATATAGGCATGCTACCCATATTTTATGGGTAGCATGTAACTTTTGCGGCTTTTTGTTGTTATAATAATAAAAAACCATTTATGGATGATTTGAAACGAAGACGCAGAAACAAGCGTATGTTAATTTGGGGCGCAGTTATATTATGTGCTATATTGATATTGTGGCTAACATTTTTTGAATATTTTCAGGCTGACGTTGGCGGAACTGAATTAGGAATTGTAGAGGAAGTCCCAGCTGCTCAGAAATAACCTCCGATATAAATTTTTGGCATTTAGAGTGAATAAGTTTATCTTTACTCAGATAAATATTTTATTCATATGAAAATAGTATCTTTCGCAAGGACGATTTTTATCGTCTTACTAAGTATGCTCATTAGCTTGCCTTTAAATGCGCAAAAATTGAGACTTGACAGCGTATCCGGGATTAAAATTTATAAACAAGATTATAAGAAGATAGCTTTTGTGGCTGCACCTATTTTAGTAACAGGTGTAGCTACTAAGTTATGCATGCCCAATTATTCAATAAATAACCGTGGAAAAGAAGAGAAATTCAATGCTTTTTCTGTTACCGAATTTGCTCCAGGTGCCATAATGCTCGGTATGAAAGCATTTGGCGTGGAGAGTCGTTCGTCATGGGGAAGAATGCTTACAGCTGATGCTGTGAGCGGACTCTTAACGGTTGGAATTGTAGAAAGCTTGAAAAGAGGAGTAGGAGAAGAGCGCCCAAATGGGGTAGACCATCGTTCTTTTCCATCCGGGCATAGTGCGCTAGCGTTTATGACGGCTACAATGATGGCTCGTGAATACGGATGGAAGTCGCCATGGTACACTGTGGGAGCTTATTCACTGGCAACAGCCACTGCTATGTCTAGGGTGGTTCAAAACTATCATTGGGCTGGAGATGTGTTGAGTGGCGCCGGTATAGGTATAATGGCTACACAGTTAGGTTACTTTGTATCTGATTTGATATTTAAGGATAAAGGGCTTTCTAAAAATTATATAGACAGCTTTGATGAGAATATTGAAGATAGGAGATTTGAGTTGTTAATAAATTCTGGTATTGCTATTCCTTTGAATGATTTAAACGTTTACGGATTCTCATATAATCTTGCAACAGGAACGAGTGCTTCAATAGAAGGTAATTATTGGATTAATAGATGGCTAGGTGCAAAACTAAGTGGGCAATTGCAATCATTGTCTTTATCCAGGAATCTCCAGAAACAAGAATATTTGGATCCCCTTTCAAACGTTATGGTTACAGTGGGCCCAGTACTAAGAGCCAAATTATGTAATGGAATGAGCTTATATGGAAGTGTGGGCGCTGGTTATTCGCACTATTTTTCTTTAGCGAATAATAATCTTGAGATTAAAACAAGTGGTTCGTCTATAGCATTATGTGGTCAGCTAGGTGTAAAATATAGATTTGATAATAATTTTAGTTTTGGAGTGAATGCAGGCTATAATGGCAACCAGGTAGAAATTAAACTTCCTATTAAGAAAGATGGAATGAATAAATGGTTGAATGCCTTAGCAATAGATTTTTCGACTGAAGTTGCTTTCTAGAAAAGAAAATTTAAAATAAAATCAAAAAAAATATCAAAAAAATTTGGTTGTATAAAAATTATATCTACATTTGCAGTGTACTAACATACTAATACACCAATTCACAAATACAGAAATGATAAAAGTAGATAATTTAACGTACAGCTATAACCGCTCAAAGAAGATGGTTTTAAAAGACTTTTCCTTATCGGTGGAGAAAGGAAGAGTGTATGGTCTTTTAGGTAAAAACGGAGTTGGAAAGTCAACGCTCCTATATTTGATGACAGGATTATTGACCCCAAAAATGGGCAAAGTGCAATTTGAGAATGAGAATGTAAGAAATCGTAGACCAAGCACTTTATGCGATATGTTTCTAGTTCCGGAAGAATTTGATTTGCCATCAATATCCCTAAATGATTATGTGAAGTTGAACTCCACGTTCTATCCTAACTTCAGTATGGATGACATGAGAACCTACCTTAAGATGTTTGAAATGGAGGAAGACTATAACTTAGGAGCTTTGTCTATGGGCCAAAAGAAGAAGATATTCATGAGCTTTGCTCTAGCAGCAAATACTTCGCTTTTGATTATGGACGAACCAACCAATGGGCTTGATATCCCAGGAAAGAGCCAATTTAGGAAGTTTATTGCTTCAGGAATGTCTGATGACAAGACGATTCTTATTTCTACTCACCAAGTTAGAGATATAGATACAATTCTTGACCATATAATAATACTTGAAGATAGCAAGGTGCTGCTAAATGAAAGTGTTGCAAAGATTATTGATAAATTAGCTTTTATAGAAAGTGATGATAAAGATTTGACTGAAGAAGCTGTGTATTCGCAACCTTCGATACAAGGTAATAATCTCATATTGAAGAATGATGGAACACAAGAGACTGAGATGAATCTTGAAGTACTTTTCAATGCTGTGCTAGCTGAACCTAAGAAAATTAATGATGTATTACAATCTAAAATTGAAGAATAATGGGAAAGTGTGAAATATTTAACTTGTCACGTTTTGTGAAAGTATGCCGAAAGAGCATAATGGAAGACTGGAAAGTAAATGTACTTCGATTAGCTTCAAATTATGGAATCCTGGCAATTCTATTTATTTGGAACGGGTATTTAGAATATGGTCTTATAAGCCGAGGCGCCTCTTTTGATGAGGATCCTACATGGGGATTTGTTGCGACAATCTTTGGAATTGGATTATTTATTTCTGGGGCGATTGCGGCTTCGAATATGATGAGTAAAATGGCAGTCAAAACCGGTACTATAAATGTACTGATGACGCCAGCATCAATGCTAGAAAAATATTTGGGACGTCTTATATGGGTTGTAGTGGTAGCGACGGTATCATTCCTAGTGGCTTTCTATGCAGCTGATTATACTAAATACATTATATATAAGATAATTTATCCAGACATTAAGGTTATTATGCCAATAGATTTGTCGGCCGCGGTATCTTTGCGATATATGTCTCATAAAGGAGCATTTGTGGCATTCTTCATATTGTCATACCTATATACACAATCGCTATTTGTATTAGGAAGTAATATATGGCCAAAGAGATCTTTTGTGAAGACTTTTGCAGCTGGAATAATTATATCAATAGCCTATTTCTGGATTGGATGGCTTTCATCTAAGATATTTATAAATCCGGAAGAAAACTATTTTGTAAGAAATATGATGGATATGTCTGAAGAACAGGTTAGGGCAATAATGATTGCAATAATAAGTGTATTTACACTATTTAATTGGGTTCTTGGATATTATAGATTCAAGGAATCTGAAATAATACAAAGAATGTAGATTATGAATTTCAAGGATAATAAGGCAATATATCTTCAAATCGCCGAGCGTATCTGTGATGAGATTGTGGGAGGAAAGTATCCTGATGAGGAACGTATTCCCTCTGTTCGAGAATATGCAGCAATGGTGGAAGTAAATGCCAATACAGTGATGAGATCATATGATTATCTTCAAACTCATGAAATAATTTACAACAAACGCGGTATAGGTTATTTTGTAAGCGCAGGGGCAAAACAAATAATCCTCAAACTACGCAGGAAGACATTCTTTGCAGATGAAATAGATTATTTCTTCCGCCAGCTATGCACTTTAGGTGTGAATGAGAAGGAGTTATCAGAGATGTATAGAGATTTTTGTAACAAAAGTGATAAATAAGAAATACAATGAAAAGAACAACATATATTTTATTGGGAGTCTTGATACTAGGCGCACTAGGAATAATATCTAGCATAGCATACATTGGAACTCATGGAGCAGACAAAAGCCCTTATGAAATTTTGATTAAAGGGCAAGCTAAAACAGTATCATTACCTAATAGTAGGAAAATAGTTTTTGAACAAGAATGCGATTCAGATTTAAGTATTCTGGTTAATTCAAAAGTAGAAATAACTCAGGCTAAAGAAAATGAAAAAGCCTCGATAACTTATCCTGAGGGATGGGATGAATATCTTACAGTAGTACCAACTGATACAGCAATTATTGTGAAAATTAAGATAAATAAAGACTCAAAAGATCATGATAAATGGCATTATAGAGAATTTACATCTGAAAAGCCAATAAAAATAATCTTACCTCAAATGGCGAGCGTAATAGCTAATAATATCAGTATGGAATTAGATATTAATAATTATAACGCTGAATCACTAACAGTATTCTCTGCGCATCAAGTAACATTTAACCAAGTGAATGTGACGGATTTGAAAATTATAGGTGATGGATTTCAAATGAAATCTGGTTCGGCTAAAAATCTATATGTCAATATTGGAGAAGGAAGTTGGGCTGTAACACCAGGTAAGTTTGCGGTTGATACTGAATATCTTACTGGTGGGACTGAAAGCACAGACTTAGAATTAAATAAAGGAGAGTGCAATAAGATAGTATATACTCCTACCGACAAAGAATCTTCCATGAGTATTAAGATAAATCAGCCAGCTGTTATTACTATGACAAAATAAATAACAAAATTGGGGAATTTGAAATGAAGACAATAGGATTAATATTATTAATGGTGTTTACTACATTATTTGCTGCGCAGGAAATTAATGCTGAAAATACATACGCACTGCCTGGTATTGGAAATATATGGATGCCAAAAATTAAACCTGTGGAAAAAATGCACGGTGCATACGACTTAGCTAAGGTTTTATGTGAAGATATAATCTCTAAAAAAAGTTTTGAAATTAAGATATCCATAAGATCCAATAGCTTGAATAAGTTAGCATCAATGCAATTTCGTATGCCAAATTCATTCAAGAGAGCAATAAATATTGTGAAGGAATATCCTGTAGCTTCATCAGTTTTTGGGCTTATCGGCATATTGATAACAATAGTCTATTCATTTGCCAGATATACAAGTTATTCCTCGATAAGAATTAATGCAAGAAAATAAATATATAACAGTGGTCTATAATTAGACTAAAAAGGGCGCTATTCGTGAGAATAGCGCCCTTAGTTTTGATGATAGTCAATAATTATAAAGGATAACCATCATAATTATATAAATCAGTAGATAGATAGCGCTCACCAGTATCTGGTAGAAGCGCAACAATAACTTTACCCTTATTTTCTGGAAGATTAGCAAGTTGCTGGGCTGCCCATACGGCTGCGCCCGAAGAGATTCCTACTAAAAGTCCTTCGTGCTTAGCAAGTTTACGGCTTGTTAGGAATGCATCATCGTTTTGAACAGTGATGACTTGGTCAACTATATCGGCATCGAAATTATCAGGAATGAAGTTAGCGCCGATACCTTGAATCTTATGTGGGCCAGGCTTCCCACCAGAAAGGATGGGAGAGGCAGATGGCTCTACTGCAACAACCTTAACGTTAGGATTGTGAGCTTTAAGGCCGCGACCAGTACCGCTTACTGTACCTCCAGTACCTACACCAGCAACGAAAATATCAACTTTGCCGTCAGTATCACGCCATATTTCTTCTGCTGTCGTTGCGACGTGGTAGGCTGGATTGGCAGGATTAGAGAATTGTTGTAGGATAATAGCGCCAGGAATTTCTTCTTTTAGCTCTTCTGCCTTTTTTACTGCGCCTACCATTCCTTCGGCACCAGGAGTTAGAACTAGTTGAGCTCCAAGAGCTTCAAGAATTCTTCTACGTTCGATACTCATAGTGTCGGGCATTGTGAAAATAGCTTTGTATCCTCGTGAAGCCGCTACAAAAGCGATTCCTACACCAGTGTTGCCACTTGTAGGTTCTATTATCGTGCCACCAGGTTTAAGAACTCCCTTTTTCTCTGCATCGATAATCATTCCGTATGCGACACGGTCTTTAACGCTACCAGCGGGGTTAAAATATTCAAGTTTTGCAACAACTGGGGTTCCCATCTTTTCAGATGCACTGAATTTCTCCAATTTAAGGAGAGGTGTATTACCGATAAGTTCGGTAAGACTGTTTGCGATTTTAGCCATAACTTATAAAATTAAATTAAGGAGAAGAAAATATAAAATGATTATAAATTGTATATATATACAAATGGTTTCTCGGTATAAAATAAATGCCGAAAAGTCAGATAAAAAAGTTGCAGTAAATATAGTGATTATTTACACATATAGTTGCAACATATAGAGTCACAACATCGTGCAGCAGAATCGGTAGTAGATAAGGCTATAGTATCATTCGACGTTCCTGCCACAATTACGCCTGCTGGCATAGTGTTATTGTTCATCTTGTTCCAGTTTTGGAACAATGAACCAACACCAAAGATTGTAGCTAATAACATTATGCTTAACATAAAACGTCGCATTAGTTGATAAATATTGGGCAAATGTAATAAAAAAAATAAATATACAAATAGAAATGCAACTAAATTTTACCATTATCCGCATAACTGTAATATCCTTGTCGGCTGATAATGATATGATCCACAATAGGAATATCCACTGCTGCACATCCTATTTTAATTTTTTCAGTGAGGCGGTCATCAGCAATACTGGGCTTTGTGCTATCTGAGGGATGATTATGTACGGCAATTATAGAGTCAGCAAGTTGCTGGAGTGCAGTTTTTAAAATGATTTTAACGTCAACTACTGTTGCTGCTGTGCCTCCACGACTTATCATGAAGCGCCCAGTAATGCGTTTTGCTCGATTAAGGGCTATTATCCAAAATTCTTCATGCTCAAGATCACAGAGCTCATAACGAATGTAGTTATATACCATTTCAGAGCTGGTAACTTGTGGCTGCTCCTCGAAATCATCTTCTTCACGATATCTTCGCGCTAATTCCAGTGAGGCAATTATTGTTGTGGCCTTAGCTTCCCCAATGCCTTTATATGAGCTAGTGAGGTCTTTAATAGATCTTCTTCCAAGATGATATAGTTTATTGCTATTTGCATTAAGTATTCGTTGACAAAGATCTACTACAGATTCTCCTGGGGTGCCGCTTCCTATAAGAATAGCAAGGAGCTCAGCTGATGTGAGAGAGCGTATGCCTTTAGAGGCTGCTTTTTCGCGTGGGCGATCTTCGCACGCTAAGTCTTTAATTGCACGTGTGTAGTTGTAGGGGGTTGATTCAAATGGCATATATAAATTTTATTTTCCTTTTCTCACTTTAATTTCTTCTTCGATATTCCTGCCGTGACCCAAGAGTATTTTCCAAAAATAAGCTTTAATAAATCCGCATCCATATCCTCCTAGTTGAATTATACTTGTGATAACTGCAATAGAACCAATTTTAAGGCTTTTGGTGGAAGCTATCGCAGTGATCCAAACTGCTAGGATATAAATTGCGAGCGGAATTATTGCCCACCATTCCCAGAATAGAGCCAATAGAATCATTGCGGCCGAACCAAGCACAAAAGCTGCTGGCAGACAATGAACAAGCTTCATGGAATCGGGATAAAGCAACTTAAGAGTGATGCGAGACATGCCGAATACATATACTTGGCGACAGAACAGTGTGAGGTTTACTCTGCGTTTATGGTAAACAAAAGCGTCACGTATTAGCTGGATTGAAAAACCTGCTTGACGAACTCTAGTGCTCATGTCAATATCCTCTGAAAACATTTCACGGAAACCGCCAATTTTTTCCCAAACCTTTCTGGAATAACCCATATTAAATGAGCGCGGTACGAATTTCTCCATCTGTACCTTGCCTCCGCGTATTCCGCCAGTGGTGAGAAATGAGGTCATGGAATAGTTTATAGCTTTCTGTACGTTGGAAAAAGAGGAATGAGCGGCATCAGGGCCACCGAAGCAATCAGTATAATTATTATCAAGTGCTTTTTTTAGGTTCTCAAAATAGCTTTTGGGAATAACGCAGTCAGAATCGAAAAATACGAAGTAATCGCCAGTGGCATGTTCAAGGCCGTAATTTCTGGCTATACTTCTACCTTCGTTTGACTTGTAGAAATATTGGATATTGAGTTTTGATGTGTATAAATCTATAGCTTTTTTGCATGGAGCTGAAGAACCATCTTCCACAATCACTACTTCAAAGTCGGTATTAGTCTGTGATGTAAGACTTTCTAATAGATCGCGTACTTCGTCAATTCTGTTATAAACCGGTACGATTATAGAAAAATATGGCATAGCGGTGGTGATTAGTGTTGTTAGTTTGTACAAAAATAATAAAAAAGCCCCATTTCATAAAATGAGGCTTTGAAAATTGAAGATTTACTCGATGTGATGACTAATTTTGATTTAGCACTTTAATTGCGTCTTCAATTATTTGATTGTCTGTAAGATGATTTTCTTCAAGCAATTCCTGCACATTATATCTATCAGCAAATTCTTTCTTCAATCCGAAGTTTAGAACTTTCATGTTTGAATCGCCATAGAAACTTGCTATCTTTTCACCAAAGCCACCGTTTAATATCCCGTCCTCAAGTGTGATTACAAGTTTGTGATTTGATTTCAATTCTTCAAGTAGCTCGGTATCAATTCCAGTGATATAGCGAGGGTTGATGACTGTAGCGTTTATGCCTTTCTCAGACTTCAGCTTTTCAGCTACAGACTCTGCTAAAGAGAAGAAAGCTCCAAGGCCAAGAATAGCTATTTCAGATCCATTATGGGTTGTCTTGAATTTGTTTAATTCACTATAGTCAGTATCTTGATGGCTGTCGCCTTCAATCATTGGACCACCAGGGACACGGATTGCTACTGGATGTTTCTTCTGAGTCATAGCCCAATCAAGCATAGAAAAATATTCGTTCTTGCAGGTAGGGGCTAGATATACCAAATTAGGAATATTACCTAGAATAGCCATATCAAAGAATCCTAGGTGAGTCATATCGTTCATTCCCATTAACGTGCCCATAAATACTGGAATTACTGCTGGATTATTGTTAAGGCAAAGGTCTTGCGACAGCTGATCGTAAGTTCTTTGAATGAAAGTGCTGTAAACGCCATATACTGGAGTGGCTCCGTTGGCAGCGATGCCAGAAGCAAGAGCTATAGCATGTTCTTCTGCAATACCCACGTCAACAAATTGCTTACCCGCCTTCTTTCTCAATTCAGGATAAAATCCCATTACAGTTGGAGTGCCAGATGTAATTGCAACTACTTTTGGATCTTTCTCCATCTTTTTTAGAAGGAATTCAGCCGTTAGCTCTCCATAATCAGGTGTGCTATCTTCAAATTTAGGCTTTCCAGTTTCCAAATCAAAAGGCATTCCCCAGTGCCAGCTTTCCTTATCCTTCTCAGCAGGAGCATATCCTTTGCCCTTTAAAGTGTGAATATGAACTACTGTCGGATGGGTCGTGTCTTTAATAGAGTTGAAGGCTTCTATTAGAGTCTGTATATCATTACCATTTTCTGCATACACATAATCAAGACCCATTGCCTTGAATAGATTGTTGGAAGATGTGCCGTTTGATTCGCGAAGAGTTTTAAGGCTCTTGTATAGGCCGCCATGATTTTCGGCGATTGACATTTCATTGTCGTTCACGACGATAATCATATTCGTATCCATGGCACCGGCATTGCTCAATCCTTCGAGGGCTTCGCCTCCGCTTAGCGAACCGTCACCAATGATTGCAATGATATTGTCTTTTTCCCCTTTTAGATCGCGTGCTTTTGCAAGACCGCATGCCAAACTAACCGATGTTGATGTGTGGCCTACATTAAAGAAATCGTGTTCGCTTTCAATAATATTTGTATATCCAGTCACGGAGTCATATTCATTAGGATCGAGAAAGGCAAACATACGTCCTGTTAGCATCTTGTGTGAATAGCTTTGGTGTGATACATCATATACCATCTTATCAGTTGGAGAATTGAATACATAATGAAGCGCTATAGTAGCTTCCACCATACCGAGGTTAGGACCGATATGACCCCCATGGTTGCTCAATTTTGTGAGAAGTGCATTGCGCATTTCTTGTGCGAGTGTAGTAAGCTCGCTTTCGTTAAGCCGTTTTACGTCGGCTGGAGATTTAATCTTTTCTGCGTACATAAATTTATCTTATATTTTATGATGCAAAATTACTTTTGAAAAATAATGCAAAAGCTAACTATTTTACAGAATCTCTTACCAATTTTACTGATTGTGGATATTGCAAAAAAAGAGAGAGCTGATTAGAGCCCTCTCCAGTGTTATAATAAAACTAAATATGATCTTATTTCAATACTTCAGCAACAGGAGTATAAGGAAGATTATAAACTTTGGCAACAGCTTCAAATGTAACCTTACCACCGACCATGTTAACACCCATTTCAAGAGCTTTGTCAGATAGACAAGCTTTTTTCCATCCCATATTAGCAAGCTTAATAGCAAATGGTAGAGTTGCATTATCAAGAGCAAGTGTAGAAGTGTAAGGAACAGCACCTGGAATATTTGCTACTGCATAATGAACAATACCGTCAACTTCATAAACTGGCTCTGAGTGAGTGGTAGGGTGAGATGTCTCGAAGCAACCACCTTGGTCGATAGCAACATCAACGAGTACTGAACCTGGTTTTAGAAGTTTCAACATATCACGAGTGATAAGATGAGGAGTCTTATCTCCAACTACCAATACTGATCCGATTACTAGGTCGGTGGTAGGTAGTTCTTCTTTAATATTATGAGATGAAGAGAATAAAGTCTTTACGTTCTTTGGCATAAATTCGCTAAGTTGACGAAGGCGCTTAAGGCTGATATCAGTGATAGTAACTTCAGCTCCACAACCAGCAGCTATAAGAGCAGCGTTAGTTCCAACAGTACCGGCACCAAGCACAAGTACGCGAGCGGGCTTTACACCAGGAACTCCGCCAAGTAGAATTCCCTTGCCGCCTTGAGGCTTCTCAAGAAAACGTGCTCCTTCTTGAACTGACATACGTCCTGCTACTTCACTCATAGGAATAAGAAGAGGTAGAGAGCCGTCAGCAAGTTTAACTGTTTCATAGGCTATACAGATAGCCTTTCTTTTGATCATAGCGTGGGTGAGCTCTTCGTCGGAAGCAAAATGGAAGTAGGTAAAAAGAACCTGATTCTCTTTTATTAGAGGATACTCAGGTTCGATAGGTTCTTTCACTTTGACAATCATGTCAGCGATTTCATAAACGTCAGCTATGGTAGGAAGTATTTTAGCTCCCACTGCCTCATATTCTGCATCTTTGAAACCTGAACCTTCTCCAGCGGTATGCTGTACGAAAACTTGATGGCCGTTTTTGATGAGTTCGGCAACTCCTGAGGGAATCATACCCACGCGATTCTCATTGTTTTTAATTTCTTTTGGTATTCCGACTTTCATAATTGTGTTATTATAATTAATAATAAAGGTTATTAGACTTCACGAAGGTAAAAATTCGATTTAAATAATAAAAGAAAATCGTTACTTTTTTTTACGTTTGTATAGAAAAAAAATCTTTTTCCTAAGATAAAATAGCAAAATGAAATTAAAATAAACAAAAGAATAGCAAAATGAATAAATAATTAACTTGTGGGATATTAAAAAAATATCAAATAGGGCAAAATGAAAAAAAAACGATGCGGATAAAAATATCCACATCGTGATAAGTTATAAAAAAGGAGACTTTTTTAAGCTTTAACGCGTCCTACATAAGAACCATCGCGAGTGTCAACTTCAATAAGTTCGCCTTCGTTAACGAAAAGAGGAACTCTCACAGTAGCGCCCGACTCAACAGTAGCAGGTTTTAATGTGTTAGTAGCAGTATCTCCCTTTAGTCCTGGTTCAGTATAAGTGATTTTAAGAATAGTCTTAACTGGCATTTCAGCATAAAGGATAGTATCGGTAGAAGCGTCAGAAACTACATCTACAGTATCACCTTCTTTCATATATGGAGCACCAGTAACTAATTCTTTAGAGATAGGAATTTGTTCGAAAGTTTCATTGTTCATGAATATATCATCATCACCTTCTGCATAAAGGTATTGATATTGACGACGTTCAACGCGCACATCTTCTAGCTTTTCACCAATATTGAAGCGGCGTTCCAAAACGCGGCCATCAACCACGTCTTTAAGTTTTGTGCGCATAAATGTATTTCCTTTACCTGGTTTAACGTGAAGAAATTCCACGCAGAAATAAAGCCTTCCATCCATGCGGATACATGTTCCGTTCTTAATGTCTTGAGCGTTAATCATATTAATTTGATATGTATTTTGTAATTTTAATTGATTATCAGCGGTAAATCGACTGCAAAAGTAAGGTAAAATGAGAAAAAACGCAAAAAGTTTAATGGAAAAATGAATAAGGTTTGGTAAATTAAGAAAAAGTGCCTATTTTTGCAAACCGAAAATAGAATAAATAAGAACGAAAAAATATAAAAGGAAATGAAAAGAACATTCCAACCTTCCAACAGAAAGAAAGCTAACAAGCATGGTTTCCGTCACAGAATGGCAACCGCAGATGGTCGTAAAGTATTAGCACGTCGTCGTGCAAAAGGACGCTATAGCCTATCAGTATCTGATAGCGTTTACAAGCGTTAAGGCTACAAGGATTTTCGGCTAGCGTCGAGAAGATATAGACCGTTGTTATCGGAATGATAATAACGGTTATTTTTGTGTCTAGGTGCGAAGGATAGAATGAGGATGGAGAGATATTACTTTTTTATCGGATGTTTAGTATGCGATGTGTTTGAAGGGAAAGACGCCACTTCGGATTCTCCATTACAGTCTGGACAGTCGATTTAAGATTATGCTTACATTCTTCTTCATCAGAAGAAAAACAAGGCTGAAGAAAATAATATGATGCCGGTATAGATAAATATTCATTGATGTCTTGGCCAAGAAATACTACTTTTAGCTCATCACATTTTTTCAAAGTGACTTCAGCATTTTCTGCGCCTGGAAATCCATATTTGGGAGATAGTGTTATCCAATCTATATTTGATGGAATTGAATGAGTGCCGTTAGTTTCAATTGCAATAATGGCGTTAGTGGCTCTTTTGAGTTTAGCTATAAAATATTCATCTATGAAAAGTGAAGGTTCACCTCCAGTGAGAACAATAAGAGGAGCATCTTTATATTTTGTCACCTCAGAGATTATCTCATCATCAGTCATTTCATTGCCGGTTTGATGCTGTGTGTCGCAAAATGAGCAGTGAAGATTGCATCCTGAGAAGCGAATGAAAATGGCTGGTGTGCCAGTGTGAAAGCCTTCTCCTTGTAGAGAATAGAAAATTTCGTTTATTTTTTTCATCTATTCGTCTATATAAGTAGCAATGTTATTTAGCGATTCTTGGACATCTGCGCGGTAGCATGTGGGAATACTATCAACAATCCAACGAGCTATATTCTCAGCAGTAGGATTGAATGGAAGTACGTCATTTAGATTCTGATGGTCAAGACGCTCTTGTATAGCAGTTTTTATATGAGTGAAATCAACTACCATTCCATCAGAATTGAGCTCAGCTGATTTGCAATATACTGTTATTACCCAGTTGTGGCCATGGAGATTGGTACATTTGCTCTCATAACTCAAGCATAGCTTATGGGAAGCAGCAACTTCTAATGATTTTTGTATATAATACATTTTAATAATGATTAAGTTGATATTTTACTATTCTTCGTATTCTGTTGGATCGGTAATCCCGGCATCCCTTAAAGCTTCTTTTCTCTCCATGCAGGTACCACATTTTCCGCAGTGCTTCTCGGCTCCGCGGTAGCAGGAATAGGTTTCGGCATAGTTTAGTCCGAGGGCTTTGCCATGTCGAGCGATATCAGTTTTTGTAATCCCAGTGTAAGGAGCAAAAACAGTTATGCCATCATAAGTGCCATATTTCATAGCTTCTGACATAGCTTCAATGAAATCTTTACGACAATCAGGATAAATTGAATGATCACCAAAATGATTGGCAATCATCACTTTTGTAAGCCCATAGCTTTCCGCAAGTCCGCATGCAATAGATAGCATTATTCCATTACGGAATGGGACTACTGTAGATTTCATGTTCTCATCGTCGTAGTTTCCTTCAGGAATAGCATCAGCTCCTTCAAGAAGAGAGCTCTTGAAATATTGATGCATGAACTGAAGAGGAATTATAAGATGCTTTATGCCTAGGCGGTTGCAATGCATCGAGGCATATTCCGCTTCGCGCTTATTATGATTAGAACCGTAGTCGAAAGTGACTGCGAGTGCTATTGAGTCTTTAAATTCATATAGCATGGTTATTGAGTCCATGCCACCCGAAACAACAATAATTGAATCTTTCATTTTGATAATAATTGGAACTTATTCGTTTCTGAAGGCAGCCAACATGCGCATACGTGCCATTTCTTTGTGGTTCTCGTCGGCAAAATTGGCAAACGGATATATTGAAATCCCTCCGCGAGGCATAAATACGCCAACAACTTCCAAGTATCTTGGGTCCATTAATTTCACAAGATCTTTCATTATTATATTAACGCAATCTTCATGAAAATCGCCATGATTACGAAAGCTGAATAGATATAACTTAAGACTCTTGCTTTCTACCATTCGTTCACGAGGAATATAATTAATGATGATTTTACCAAAATCAGGTTGTCCAGTTTTAGGGCAGAGAGTAGTAAACTCTGGGCAGTTAAACGTAACTAAATATTCATTCTCAGGGTGCTTATTGGGAAATGTCTCTAAAATATCAGGAGCATAATCAGTAGGGTATTTCACTCCTTGGTTACCAAGAAGATTTACACCATTTAATTCTTCAGAGTTTCTTGACATATTATTTATTGTATTAAATATAGTGCAAAGATAGTGTAAATGAGAGCAATCTGAAAATACTGATTAAAATGATATGATAATATATTCTTGTAATATTATATAAAATAAAGTAATATTGATTCTGAATTATATGAAAAAATATTGATTTCGGTTGGTTTGCAGATGATAATGAATAGAATAAATTTATAATCTCAGATCTTATAAAAAGATAGAACTATATTAAAGCATAGAATGTTTTAATTATATAGAAAAGAAGTTCTCAATATTAAATGTACAATTTTGAAAAAAAACAATCAAAAATATTTGATTTTAACAATTAAAGTATTTAATTTTGTGGACGAAAGGATAAAAAGACAACATCTGTAAAATTATTTGTATGGTTGAGAATTCTTTTACAGATTCATTAAAGGAATTATGGAATAAGTTCCATAATAATTATTGAAGCAAATGACCCTATAGAAGTTTTTACTTTTAGGACAATAGATGAATAATAGACATAAAGGAAAAAAATTAAAGTTTGCATAAAAAATTGAAGCGAAGCAATCTGAATTTTTATAACTTACTCTATTCTTATTTAATGTGATGTTATAAGTCGAATTTTATAATCATATTTCGATATACTTTAGGTTAAACTGAAGTGGGCCGTAATGTAATAATGTGATAATTAATAAAAAAATTGGCAATCTAAAAATGATTTTGGGTATTTTCTTTTTTAAGATTAAACTTTATAAGTTTAAACAAAAATAATGTGGTTAATATGTATGAATAAAAGGACAAGCGCGGCTAATCAAGAAATTACAATATAATTCTTTGTAGTATTGTCCCTGGTAATATTAAGACAAAAGACTCTAATATAGCCTTGAAAAATTGAAGCGATAGGAGTATTGGAGGAAATAATAGTAAGAATATTAAGAACGTCTGAAAATAGACACAGATATGAGATATAAATTAATAATCCTATTTTGTGCTATATCATGTAGCGCAATATGTATGGCTCAGAAAGTAGCGATTAAAACAAACGTACTTTATGATGCTACCACAACCATGAATCTTGGAGCTGAATTCGGTCTCAAGCCTCAATGGACATTGGAGATTAGTGGAAATTATAATCCATGGACATTTTCTGATAACAAGAAGCGCAAGATATGGTATTTGCAACCTGAGCTGCGTTACTGGCTTTGTGAGAAATTCAATGGACATTTTTTCGGCGTGCATCTTCATGGAGGAGAATATAATGTGGGAGGTTATAATACATCCATATCGTTTTTAGGCTCTGATTTCAGTGGGCTTAAGGATTATAGATATGAAGGATGGTTTGTGGGTGCCGGTATATCATATGGCTATTCTTGGATGCTTGGTTATCATTGGAATTTAGAGGCTGAAATAGGGCTGGGATATGCTTTTACTAAGTATGATAAATATCAGTGCCCTAAATGTGGTGGAAAAATTGAATCAGACAAAGACCATCATTATGTAGGGCCCACAAAGGCAGCACTAAATATAGTCTATTTATTCTGAAAAAAATGAAGCTATGAAAAAAGCGTTTACAATATTATTTATTATGGCTGTAAGTTTCTCAATAAAGGCTTATAGCACTACTACCACTACCGTTCTTAATGGAAAGGCCACAGCATCGGATGTTGTGATGAAACAACAGAATGGAAATATGCAAGTGTCGTTTAATCTTTCACCTGTGGGAGAATGGGATGTAAAATCAAATCAGACATTGAGGTTTACACCTATTATCGAGAATGGCGCTGATAAAAAGGAATTGCCTGCAATAGAGGTTCGCGGCCGGAAAGCCTATATATATTATTCTCGTAATAAGAATTCGGTTGATGCTCAAAATATATCTAAAGGAGAATCGGCAGAGTCTATAAAATATCAAGCTTCAGTGGCTTATGAACCCTGGATGAAGCGAGCTAAATTGGTATTACAAGAAGATCGATGCAAATGTGTATCAACAATGATGGAATCATCTTCCACAGAGTTGCAACAAAGAATATTTGACCCTCAATTTGCCTATATGACTCCCGACAAGGAAGTTAGAAAAGCGCGGAAGCAATTAGGCGCTTATGTTGATTATCAGTTATCAAAAACTGCAATAGATAGTGCTTACAAAGATAATTCAGCTGAGTTGAGAAGGGTGAAAAAAGAATTGTTGTCATTAAAAAATGATCCATCTGTTGAAGTCCAAAGTGTAGTTATAAATGGATATGCATCTCCCGAAGGTTTGATTCCATTGAACCAGGAACTTGCTGGAGAGCGAGCAAAATCAATGTATGATTTTATACAAAGCATATATACGTTACCAGAAAAATTATTTACACTAAACAATTGTGGCGAAGACTGGGAAGGGTTAAAAGAATGTGTTGATGCTTCACCTAATTTCCCAGGTAAAGCAAACATAGTGCGGGTAATGAACAAAACTTCGTATGTGCATGATGATGCTAGAGAATGGGTAATGAAGTCGGAATATAAAGATGCCTATAGACATATATATAATATGTGCTATCCAGGGCTGCGTAAAGCTACATATTTGATTAATTATGGCGTGGCAGAATATAGCTTGGAAGAGGCTCGTGAAATTATGAAGACTAATCCACAAAAGCTTAGTGCCTATGAAATGTATGAGGTTGCCAAATCATATCCGCAAGGAAGTCAAGAGTTTGATGATGTATTAAGTACTGCCTTAAAGTATTATCCTAACGATGAGGCTGTAAATCTTAATGCTGCAAATATTGCAGTGCGTTCAGGAGACATCAATCAAGCTAAAACATATCTTATGAAGGTGAATGATTGTGCCGACAAATATAATCTTGAGGGGATTATCCTGCTTGAGGAAGGAAAAACGAATGAAGCAATTGAAGCGTGGAAAGAAGCTGCCGCAAAAGGTTGTGAGGCTGCTACCAACAATTTGGAAAAAATAAATGAGTAAAATAAACATATGATTAATTCGATGAAAAATTTATTTATTAACAACACTAAAATTTAGTTGAAAATGAGAACAAAAAGTTTATTATTTGGACTACTAGCTGTTGCTCTTATGGCAAGCTGTAGCAAAGATGAGCCAACTCCAGTAAACGGAGAAGCTGGCCAACAAGCCCCTGTAACCATTACTGTGAAAAAAGCAAACTTCAGTACTGGCCGTGCTGTAGCAGATGGTCAATTGACTGCTGAAAGCACAATCAATGATTTGACTGTATTTGTATTCCGCGCAGATGGAACTATTGATGCTAGTGTAGTTGGTGCAACTCCTACGGAGGTTAATGCAGCTGCTGGAACAGCTTCATTAGTGATGAATAACACTACTACTGCAGCTAAGGAATTTGTGGTTGTGGCAAATGCACCTGCAGGTACATTCACTCAAGGAATGTCAAAGGCTGCTGTGATGGCAAAAATAATGACTATTGCTGCTGCTGATGATTCTTCATCAAAATTAGTAATGGCAAATCAAACAGCTGTTTCTGCAACGCTTGATGCAAACAAGACTGCTACTGAGAATGCTGTAGCTGTAACAATCAGTCGTTTGGCAGCAAAAGTTCAATTAGACGGACTTACAGTTAATCTAGATGCTGCAACTTATCCAAGTGGAACTACATTAAATGTAACTGACATTTATCTTGCTAATGTTAACAATCAATATAACATTGCCGGTAATGCTGGTTTGGTTAATCCATTGATTAATCCTGTTACTGTCGCTCCAACTACAGATTGGGCTGCAAAATACACTGACGTTAACCACACTGTAGGAACTCCTACAACTCTTGCTTCAGTTCCTTTCTATTATTTAGCACCAAACCCAAAAGCAACTGGCGCTAATGATGCTACTTGGGCTACAGGAACTCAATTAATCATTAAGGCTACTTATAGCATCCCTGCAACAGGAGCTACAGAGGCTAAAACAGGAACAACTTATTATACTATATTCGTAAACCGTGCTCTTGCAGGAACTACCTTGACACAAGGTCCTGATGCAGTGACTGGAACTCAGAACGGTACTGTTGACACAGGTATTAATGCTAATACAATTTATACTATTGCTGTCAATATCACTAAATTGGGTACAGATAATCCTGGCGAAAAGATATTACCAGCAGCTTGTACTGTAAATGTATCTATCAATCCTTGGTTGTCTGTAGGACAAACTGTAGAATTCTAATATTTATCAAACATAAATTTAGCTTAGTATAAGCTGAATAAATAATCATCTGTTTCGGACAGATGAGTAGAAATTAGGAAAAAAATAGATGACATCTGTCCGAAACATTTTTAAAAGAAAAAAGCAAATTATAGGATACAAAGAGTATTCACAAAATAACGGAAGCAAATGAAAGTCATAAACATAAAAAAAATATTTTCAGTCATGTTCTTCACTCTTGGAGTGATGATCTTGATGTCGAGCTGCATCAAGGAAGATAATGATGATTGCCATAAATCATGTTTGCTTTCCGTGCGAGTTTTAGATGCAGATAATTCCGACTTGACAACAAGCGGAGTAGTGAAGGATATAGACCTTTACGTATATGACGAAAATGGTAATTTCCTTGAGAAATCTACTATTACTCCCGAAGATGTGAAGAATGAAAAGTCAATTCTTCTGAACTATCATACTCATAAAAGTATAACAGTGCTAGCATGGGCAAATCTAGCTCAGCGCCCATTAAACTATGACAAAATACAACCCACTCACACGCTTGGTTCAAAACTGAATGTGACATTAAAACAAGATGCAAATGGGATGCATCAATCTCCAGGAGAATTATTTTTTGGAAAGAAAGAAATAATCATGGAAGAAGGAATCGGTTCTTTCCAACATGAATTAGTAGTAAAACGTAAGACATCAAGCATTTATATTATAACTAAACGCTTACGCCAATGGGCGGCAATGCCTGGCGATGATTATTGGTATAAAGTGGTGGGAACAAAAGACTCTTATGATATGTTTGCAGGAGCTCTTCAAGGAAACGATGCTACATTTAAGCCCTCTTGTGGCTGGGATGGTGATAAAGATGTGCTTATAGCACCTATTTTCGACACTTTCCCTTCTGGTTCAGGACAGAATGTAGAAGTTCAGATATATAAAGGGGATCAGTGTATATACAGGGCTTCGACAGATAATAGGGGTCTTGCTTTTAAGGCTGAAGAAGGAAAAACCCTTCAAATAGTGATTGATTTCACTGCGGCTGTTAGCGTGAATGTCTATATAAATCCATGGCATTCAGTACAACAGATAACCGATTTATAAACTCAAAAAAGAAACAATTAATCTGATGAAAAGCAGAATATATATATTATTACTCGGTCTCCTGTCAGTATTGTGGATGTCGTCATGTATTGATGATGGATATAATAATGGCGGTGATACTGAAGGGGATTCTAATGTGAAAATTTCCTTTCAGGTTGATGTGCCCAAAGATGTTAGCCGCGTCGCCGATGAAAATAAAGTAAATGGGTTCAGGGTATTCTTGTTCAATATCAATACTGGAAGCCTTGAAATGACTAAGTGGACGGCTGAAAGTAGCATACAACTCAGCACTACTGCAGGCAAGCATAGAATATGCGTGGTAGCAAATTATGCACCAATGCTTGATGATAATTATTCCGCAATTGGGTCTTATAATGATTTAATTGCTTTGAATATTGATGCAAGCTATATGCCTGATGATGGCGGAGCAATCGTTATGTATGGGGAAAATATCCAAGATTTGCCAGCTACTACCGGTACAACATCAACTAATGTAGTTATTCCAGTAGAACGTACAGTGGCAAAAATTTCGTTCACATTGCAGAATGTATTACCGGTAAATGAAACATATGTGATTAAAAAGGTGACACTTCATAATCTGGTAAACGCTTCATGGCTGGTGCCGCATGATGTTGATAAAACTGTGGTTTCAGGTAATGTAGTAACACTTTATGATAGTGCTACGGGTATGCAACCCACATCACAATGGTCTTCTCCGATATCCTATTTATTTGAAAACAGAGCTGGTGCATCCACTTCTCAGGATGGTGATCAGACGAAAAAAGGTGCTCGTGCAGACGTACTTATTCAGCAAGGCAAATCACCTGCGTATATTCAAATAGAAGGTATATATACGAAGCCAAACAGTGGAGGAACAACGACAGTAGTTCAAAAAGTATATCTGGGACATGATAATTATAGCGATTTCAACGTGAATCGTAATGAGAATCATACATATACCATTATAATAAAAGGTGATGATGATACAGATACTAGAGTGGATACAAATACTACTGGGGTTGTCAATTTCATTTCTGCAAATGAATATTGTGATGCACACTATGTGAAGAAAGCTATCCATATAAAAGCTACTACGGCATGGAAATTAGAAGTGTGCACAAATGTTGCATCTAATGGAACCGCAACACTATCTCCTGATAATGCTACTGGGTGGGCATATGTGTCAAAATCGAAAAGTAATTCGGGAACAAATACTGATGATAACCAAAATGAAATAACTACTGTACAAGCAGGTGGTATATGGTCTTATGTGACTGGTTATAATAGGAATGTGATAACTGGTAGTGCTGGCGATGATATTGTTGTATATCTATTCACCAGAGAGAATATAACAAATGCTACACGTAAGATTACGTTGAAACTTTCATCGACTACGCAGAACGTATATGTGACTCGTTCGGTAACCCAATTATCAGCCCTATGGACATCTGCAGGATTTGGTGTGGAACGTATAGAGGATTCAGATAAGCCGTTTGGCTTTTCGATAAATAAAACTGTAGTTTATACTTATCATTGGGGCTCAGGTTTCTGGAATTGGTTGATAGCATCTTTAACATACGGATGGAAAAGTTTCCTAATACCTAAAGATGTAACTAAGGTATATACCACAGATGCGAGCACTTTTGTTAGTGCGACAGACGGATTGGCTAATACTAAGGCTGCCATGAAGAAAGCTATCACTGCTGAAGAATCACAGTTGCTAAACGACGCTTATGATGCAAGTGCTACAATTCCTAATGATGCTGCATTATCTGCTATAGGATATTGCTTGACTTTGAATTCATTAGGCGATTTTGCAACTGTTGATGCAGAGAAGACTGCATATAACAATGCAAAGGCAGCTACTGGGTTCCCAATTCCAGCCGAGAATGTTAAATGGTATTTGCCTGCCATAGGTGAATTGGAAGACATCCAAAGCGATGATCCAAATTTCCCATTTAGAACTGATTTGGATTATTGGAGCTCTTCAGCCATCCAAACTACAACGGCTCCATTCAATGCATATTCTCATAGATTCTGGATTAATACAAGAAATGCAACAGTGCGTACTACCTACTTGCATATCCGCGCTGCTAGGAAAACTCAATGATATTTGATTTTATGAATGATTGGTTTGAAGGGTGGGGTTCTTATAAGAGCTCTGCCTTTCATTTTTTATATAAATGAGAAAAAATTATTATCTTCGCTTATAAGATCGAAAAAAAGGAGAACTATGAATATAACGAAATATATATTGGATCCGATTTTAGCTCCGCAAATCACGATTATTGGTGCTACATTTAAAATACTCTTAAGTCTTGCGCTAGGATGTTCAATCGGCTATGAGCGAAAACGCAAAGGCCAGATGGCAGGAGTGAGAACATTTGCCCTCATCTCAATGGGTGCTACTCTTGCAATGATTCTTTCGATATATATTCCACAGGAATATATGGGATTGAAAAATGGTGATCCAGGCCGTATTGCCGCCCAAGTGATAACTGGTATAGGTTTCTTAGGTGCTGGTGCCATAATTCAAATGAAAGGCTCAGTAAGAGGCCTTACAACAGCTGCCGGTATTTGGGTGTCTGCAGCGATTGGAATGTCGGTGGGTGCCGGACTTTATATTATATCCTTAATAGCAACTATTTGTGTGCTATTTATCCTTTCATGGCTTGAATCTTATGAGCATAAACTTAATTTTGTTACTTCAACTAAGATTATTAGAATCAAGATAAAAGGTATTATATCTGAATCAGAGGATTATAAGCAAATATTGAAGAAACATAACATCAATATTACAGATATTTATTTTGAACTTGATTATGAGAATGATTATACTTTGGCAAATTTCATGATATTGTCGAAGGGTAATCCGGATTATGCGAAGATTTTTAACGAGTTAGGAAAAATTAATGATACACTTTCCATATCATTAACAAACGAGGTTAATATATAGAAAATAAATATTATGACTGAAAGCATGCTTTGTTCATCGGCTTTTGCCAATATCACAAATATGATTATGATAGATGGTAAGACAGCCAAAACTACAACGGTTACAGTCAAAGAAAAGGATGCAGGAATTCCTGCGAGTACACACGACTTAAAAGTTGAGGGGCTTATTAGTGATTTGGCTCTGATACTTATTCTTGGTGCTATCACTACTCTTATATTTAAAAAATTAAAGCAGCCAATTGTATTAGGATATATTGTTGCTGGATTTCTTGCAAGTCCGCATTTTGGCTATTTACCTACAGTAACAAATGAAGCAAACATTGAATTTTGGGCCCAATTAGGTATCATAATTTTATTGTTTTCACTTGGGTTGGAATTTAGTTTCAGGAAACTAATGAATGTAGGAAGTTCAGCCATTGTAACAGCTCTCATAATAGTGACTGGTATGATGGGCGTAGGAGTGCTTACTGGGCGTTTCCTGGACTTCAGTATGGTGGATAGCCTTTTCCTTGGTGGAATGCTATCCATGTCCTCTACGACCATTATAATAAAGGCATTTACTGACTTGAATATGCGCCAACGAAAGTTCGTGCCATTGGTGTTTGCCGTTCTTATTTGTGAAGACCTTTTTGCCGTGGTGATGATGGTGCTACTTTCATCTGTTGCGATTAATAATACCGTTGAAGGGGGAGAAATGCTTTATAGTATAGCTAAACTAATTTTCTTCCTTATTATATGGTTTACGGTAGGCGTGTTTCTTATACCTTCGTTTTTCAGCCATTATAGAAAGTTTATAAGCGATGAGATGCTGTTGATTATATCAATGGGAATGTGTCTTTTGATGGCAATATTTTCAACATTCTCAGGATTCTCAATGGCGCTTGGAGCATTTGTGATGGGATCAATTTTGGCTGGAACTTGCGAAGCTGAACATATTGAGCATGTAACAAAACCAGTTAAAGACCTTTTTGGAGCAGTATTCTTTATTTCAGTTGGGATGATGGTTAATCCAACTATTATTGCTGATTATGCAGGTACAATCACATTGTTGTCACTTGTAGTAATAATAGGAATGATACTTTTTGGCACTTTTGGTATGCTCATCACAGGACAATCTTTAAAGATTGCCATAGAATCGGGTTTTAGTTTCACGCAAATAGGAGAATTTGCCTTTATTATAGCTTCGTTAGGAATGTCGCTTGGCGTTTTACAACCTAGTATATATCCAATAGTAGTGGCTGTGTCAGTGATAACCACATTCTTTACTCCATATTTTATAAAATCAGCTGTACCTTTCTATAATTGGGTAGCAAGGCATTTGCCTCCTAAGTTGAAATTTTTGCTTAACAGATATAGTAAGAATGAAGCTGTTGAATCTGAGACTAAATCAATATGGATAGCAGTTATAAAGAGATATTCTTGGCGTATTTTACTCTATTCTACGCTTATTATGGCAATTATAATAGCTTCGAGGATGTATCTGTTCCCAATAATGATTTCTTTGATGGGAAAGGGTTACGGCCGTCTATTTTCAACTATAGTGACTCTTGGAGCAATGGGGCCATTCATCTTAGCTCTTTCTTCTCGGAGTACGAAAAAGGAAGAACGCACTAAATTAATAGAGAAAACTGGGAGCAAATCAGCCGTTCCACTAGTGGTGATGACAATCTTCCGCATAGTATTATCATTTGGGTTTGTAGTTGGATTCTTATTCAGGGTATATTCTCATGGCGTTTCTATCATTTTAGGATTGTCTGTCTTAGTACTAATCTTGATGTATATGTCGAGGAATTTACGAAGAAGAATGCATAGGATAGAAGGACGCTTTATAAGAAATCTTAATGCGCGTGAACTAAGACGGAGCGGCAAAGAGAATAATTTGGTGTCTGATTTCCATTTAGCCTATATGACAGTGGGATATAGTTGTCCGTTTGTAGGGGAAAAACTTGAAACGAGCAATATCCGTAAAAATTATGGGGCAAACGTGGTTAGTATTCAGCGTGGAGCTGATATTTATCCTATTCCACAAAAGTCAATGCGTATTTTTCCAGGTGATTCGCTAGGGATAATTGGTACAGATGAACAAATTCAGCGATTACTGGAAATAGTGGAAGATGCTTCCGACGCCGAAACTGTGGCACACAATGGAGCTGAAAATGACATGGAATTTGTGCATTTTCCTCTCGTAGATAATTCTCCCTTAATAGGTAAAAGTATTATTGAATCAAGGCTTAGGGAAGATTATCTAGCATTACTAGTGGCACTCCAAAGAGATGATGAATATATTGAGCCTACAGGAATGGAAGTTTTTCAATCTGGGGATGTGCTTTGGATTGTAGGAAATTCAAAGCGGCTGGCTAAACTTAAGAAAAACGAACCGGCCGAATAACTGACGCCGAGTTTATATAATTTTGGATCTTGGGGAGGGTGATAAAGGAAAAATGATGATGCTCATTATTTTGTTTCTCCATTGATTTACACTATCTTTGTACGCCAAATAAATACTCTCATTAATTTTTTATGCAACAAAAGATTATCATTCTGGATTTTGGTTCACAAACTACCCAGTTGATTGGGCGCCGTGTACGTGAACTGAACATGTATTGTGAAATCGTTCCTTACAACAAATTTCCTCATGAAGATGAATCTGTAATTGGAGTTATCCTATCGGGTAGCCCTTTTTCAGTATATGATGACAAGGCTTTTAAGGTAGATTTGAGTAATATTCGTGGCAAATATCCAATCTTGGGAATATGCTATGGGGCACAATTTATGTCATATACCAATGGCGGAAAAGTAGAACCGGCTGGCACACGCGAATATGGTCGTGCGCATCTATCGAATTTTGATAAAGAAAACGAATTATTGCGCGGAGTGCGAGACAATTCACAAGTGTGGATGAGCCATGGTGACACAATCACAGCCATTCCAGATAATTTTGAAGTGATTGCTTCCACTGACAAGGTGAAAGTAGCTGCCTATCAAGCTAAAAATGAAAAACTTTGGGGAGTACAATTCCATCCTGAAGTTTTCCATAGCGAAGATGGTACTCAGATTTTAAAGAATTTTGTAGTTGATGTTTGCGGAGGTAAACAGGATTGGAGCGCTGCTTCATTCATCGAAACTACTGTAGCAGAACTAAAACTACAGGTTGGTAACGATAAGGTAGTGCTTGGATTAAGCGGAGGAGTGGATTCATCTGTTGCTGCTGTGTTATTGCACCGTGCTATAGGCAAAAATCTTACTTGTATTTTTGTGGATCATGGTATGCTTCGCAAAAATGAATTTAAAAATGTACTTAAAGATTATGAGGGCCTTGGTCTTAATGTTGTAGGAGTGGATGCTAGCGAGAAGTTCTTTACAGAGCTTGCTGGCGTTACAGAGCCAGAACAAAAGAGAAAGATTATCGGTAAGGGATTTATTGATGTGTTTGATGTAGAAGCTCATAAGATTCACGATGTGAAGTGGCTTGCACAGGGCACAATCTATCCTGATTGCATTGAATCGCTTTCTATTACTGGAACTACTATAAAGAGCCACCACAATGTGGGCGGTCTTCCCGAAAAGATGAACTTGAAACTTTGTGAGCCTCTTCGCCTTTTATTCAAGGATGAGGTGCGTGCGGTAGGTCGTGAGCTTGGAATGCCTGAACATTTGATTAAGCGTCATCCGTTCCCTGGCCCAGGATTGGCTGTTAGAATTCTTGGCGATATAACTCCTGAAAAGGTACGTATCCTACAAGATGCCGATGATATTTTCATCCAAGGTTTGAGAGATTGGGATCTTTATGATAAAGTGTGGCAAGCAGGCGTAATCTTGCTTCCAGTGCAGAGTGTAGGTGTAATGGGTGATGAGCGCACTTACGAACGAGCTGTTGCTCTTCGTGCTGTAACAAGTACTGATGCTATGACAGCTGATTGGGCGCATCTCCCTTATGACTTTATGGCAAAAATGAGCAATGACATCATTAATAAAGTGAAAGGTGTGAACCGCGTTTGCTATGATATAAGCTCAAAACCACCGGCAACGATTGAGTGGGAATAACTATGTTTTCATTATAACGAAAAGAAATGGTGGCTACTGAATTACAGTAAGCCACCATTTTTACATCAAAACCTATTATCCTAATCAATTAAAAATTTATTTACGCCATAATTTGGACATATCTTCCAAAGTGCGTCCCTTAGTTTCTGGTACCATTTTCCATACAAAGATTGCTGACAGCAAGGAGAATACCGCATAAATTATATATGTGCCTCCCACACTCCAATAAGAAAGTGAAGGAAAAGAGGACGATACCAGGAAGTTTGAAATCCATTGAGCTGCTACAGCTATAGCCACAGCTTGCGAGCGAATGGTATTTGGAAATATTTCTGAAATAAGTACCCAACAGATTGGCCCCCACGACATCATAAATGAAGCCGTGTAGATGATAATAAATACTAGGGCAGCAAATCCAATCTTGTCGGTGAATGAAAGCAGTGCTAATGCTATCATTCCAATCATCATGCCTATAGAACCAATTATCAAAAGTGGCTTGCGACCAAGTTTATCAACCGTGAAGATAGCTACCACAGTGAAAATAATATTTACAATACCCATTACCACTGTCTGTATCATTGAAGCATCGCCAGTTGAGCCCATATTCTCAAAGATTCTAGGAGCGTAGTAAAGAACCACGTTTATACCTACTGCCTGTTGGAAAAATGAAAGTAGAATACCAATCAAGATTACCATAAATCCATAAGTGAATATCTTTTCATTTTTTTCTTTCGCAGTTTGTTCTATATCGCTTAGTATTGTGCTCGCCTCTGATTTCCCATTAATATGAGATAGAATATCCAAGGCTTTCCCCTTTTGCCCAGTCATAACGAGATAACGTGGAGTCTCAGGAACGAAAAGTACTAATATACAGAATAGTCCAGCTGGAAAGGCTTCACTTAAGAACATATGCCGCCAACCTATCACTGTCATAGCTTGTTCAATAGCTTCGGCTGTTGGTGCTAGACTATTGCGAATAAGATAATTAACAAAATATACCACCAGCATACCAAAAATTATGGCAAATTGGTTGCAGGACACTAATGTACCCCGAATATTTGCGGGTGCAATTTCAGCAATATACATTGGGCATATTGCCGATGCTAATCCCACACCAACACCTCCTATAATTCTATAGATATTAAATGAAACAAGTAATGACATCGTTGCTTCACCAGTAGGCAATATTCCGCTTTCGGGCCAGCATGAACCCAAAGCTGAGATAAAGAACATGAGTGCAGCAGCAATTAGTGACTTCTTTCTGCCAAGGCGAGAAGACATAAATCCAGAAACAGCTCCGCCAATTATGCATCCAATCAATGCACTAGATGCAGTGAATCCGTGTAGCCCTTTGGTATATGCGGCTCCTAATCCGCTTATAAAGAAAGCCTCTAATGCTCGTTCTGCCCCGGAAATCACAGCTGTGTCGTAGCCGAATAGGAGACCTCCTATAACGGCTACAAGTACAATTGAGTATAAGTAAGACCTACTACCTTTATCGGTCGAATTTTTCATATGGTGTGATAATTATTTGATATACATATTCACCAATGCTTCATATAATTCTTGTTTGCCGCTTATCGTTTTTGGCTCGCCTTTAGTTTTGGCATAAGCTACGACTTCTTCAAGTGAAAGCTTTCCTTCTTCAAATTTTTTGCCTTCCCCAGAATTGAATGATGAATATCGTTCAGCAACCATCTTTGGATATTCTGAATTTTGAAGAATATCTGCAGCAATCAATAAAGCACGTGCCATTGCATCCATACCTGCAATATGGGCTATTGCAATATCTTCTAAATCAGTAGAATTGCGACGCGTTTTTGCATCAAAATTAGTGCCTCCTCCTTCAAATCCACCATGTCGAAGTACCACTAGCATGGCTTGAACTAATTCATAGATATCGATAGGGAATTGGTCAGTGTCCCATCCATTTTGCGCGTCACCACGGTTTGCATCAATAGAGCCTAACATTCCAGCATCGGCTGCACATTGCAACTCATGCTCGAAAGTGTGACCAGCAAGTGTAGCGTGGTTTACTTCTATATTTAATTTGAAGTCTTTGTCAAGTTCGTTGGCACGAAGAAATCCAATAACGGTTTCAGCATCTACGTCATATTGGTGTTTCATCGGTTCCATTGGTTTTGGTTCAATAAGGAAGTTCCCTTTAAATCCTTTTGAACGTGCATAATCTCGAGCTATCCTTAACATCGTGGCCATATGTGCCTTTTCTCGCTTCATATCAGTATTAAGAAGAGTAGAATAGCCTTCACGGCCGCCCCAGAAAACATAGTTCTCTCCACCGAGCTCAATAGTGGCATCAAGAGCGTTCTTGATTTGTACCATTGCACGGGCAGCTGCATCAAAATCAGGATTTGTAGATGCACCGTTCATATATCTTTCTTGCCCGAATACATTTGCTGTACCCCATAGTAATTTAATACCTGTTTCTGCTTGCTTCTCTTTTGCATAGGCTACGATATCTTTTAGATTTTTCTCATATTCTTCAATTGTTGGGGCTTCTGCTATAAGATCAATATCATGAAAGCAATAGAATTCGATACCAAGTTTTTTCATAAATTCAAATCCTGCATCCATTTTGTTTTTTGCAGCCTCGAGAGCCGTTGAACCTTCATTCCAAGGAAACTTCTTTGTTCCACCACCAAATTGGTCTGCACCTTCATTTCCAAGTGCGTGCCACCATGCTAGTGAAAATCGTAACCAATCTTTCATCTTCTTCCCCATGACAACTTGGTCGGGATTATAATAATGGAATGCAAACGGATTTTTTGAATTTTGGCCTTCAAACTTTACTTGTTTGAGATTTTGAAAATACTCTTTTTTAGTTGACATAGCTTTTGGTTTTTAGTTATTTAGTTTCTTTTCTAGTTCTTCTTTCCATTTTCCGTAAGTTTCTTCAAGAATTGCCTTATCTGAAGAAAGAGGTTCAATAGAATTTATTTTTGAGAGAGATTGGAATGCTTCATCTCTTGATGAATAATATCCGGCACCTAGTGCAGCTCCTCTAGCTGCTCCAAGAGAGCCGTCAGTGTTGAATAGCTCTATCTTTGCATCTGTGAGAGTAGCTAGTGTTTGGCGGAATAGCGGGCTTAAAAATAAATTTGCATTACCGGCCCTAATCACTTCAGGCTTCAATCCTAAATTGCGCATAATGTCTATCCCATATCTAAAAGCAAACGCTATTCCTTCTTGCGCTGCCCGTGATATATGTGCTTGCGAGTGCCTTACAAGGTCTAACCCTATGAATTGAGCCCCGGTATATTTATTGCAAAGCATACGTTCTGCACCATTACCAAATGGAAGTATCATTACTCCATCAGACCCAACTGGAGTACTAGCGGCTAGTTCATTCATTGAAGGATAATCAAGACCATTTAAAACGTTACGGTGAATCCATGAATTCATAATGCCAGTTCCATTGATGCATAACAGAATTCCATAGCGAGGATTATTAGTCTTATGATTCACGTGAAGGAAGGTGTTTACGCGTGATTTAGTGTCAGCTTTTGGTTCATTAGTCACACCGTATACAACTCCGCTCGTCCCTCCAGTCGCTGCAATTTCTCCAGGTTCCATCACATTTAGTGAGAATGCATTATTCGGTTGGTCGCCAGCGCGATATGAAATTGGAGTGCCAGCTGGAATTCCAAGTAACTTTTCCGTTAGACTCGAGGTATAGCACTGTATGTCGATTGATGGTTTAGTATCTGCCACTAGAGAATTTTTAATGCCGTAATAGTCAATAACCTCATTTGCTATTTTTTCCTTTGCAAAGTTCCAGAGAATTCCTTCTGAAAGCCCGCTTTCGGTCGTGAGAATTTCTCCAGAAAGAAGGTAAGCTATATAATCTCCCGGAAGCATAAATTTTACTATACGATTGTAAGTTTCAATCTCATTTATCTTCACCCAGGCGAGCTTTGATGCCGTAAAATTACCTGGTGAATTAAGTAATTGATTTAGACAAAATTCTTCCCCGAGTTTTCTAAAAGCCTGATTACCGATTTCCACAGCTCTTGAATCGCACCAGATAATTGAGTTCCTCACAGGCTTTCCTTTACTATCCACTGCCACTAATCCGTGCATCTGGTATGTTATTCCTATTGATGCAATATTAGTGGCACTGTTTATCTGTGTCACTTGGCGAATCCCCTCACATACGTATTTCCACCATGTGTCGGGGTTTTGCTCTGCAAATCCTTTAGAAACGGAAATTATAGCCATTTCTGATGATGGATTTGTGGCAGATGCGATACATTTGCCAGATTCAATATCCATCAATGACACCTTTATCGATGATGAGCCTATATCTATGCCTAATGAAGTTCTCATATTATATAGTTATTAATAAATCCAATTAGAGATAAAGCCCAATTTGGAGCGTTGACGCATTTCGCGAATATAAGCAGTGCGATTAAATATGTAATATTGAGCTGGCTTGTGCGCCACTTGTGCCTCTTTCTCTCCCGTAGGCGTGAGAAGTCCTGAAGTGAGTATTTTCTTGCGGAAATTACGATTGTCTATTTCTACGCCGAGTACAGCTGAATATAAATCCTGCAGTTGACGTACCGTAAATTTGTGCGGGAGTAGGTCAAAAGCGGCAGGGGAGTTAGCCATATCGCGACACAGTACTTCTACAGCTTTTGCAAGTATTTCGGTGTGGTCCATGATCAAATGCCTTATAGAGTCGAGTTCACTCCAGAAGCCTCCACGAATATTTGTTGCATTAATAATTTGTGGGGTTAGGATTACAAGTCCGTAATAAGCGACGGTGACCACGCGGTCAGTATTTATACCATGATATGCGTTAATCCATTCAAGTTCTTCCCCAGAAACACGTTGTGGGTTGGAAAATATGTGTAATTGCTTCATATCTGCTTTGATTATTGCAGTGAATTCCTCTACAACTTTTTGTGCAGATATTTCCAGACTCTCATTATCAAAAATCATGCGTCCAGGGAGTTTCTTTTCTATCCTCGTTTCGTCATTAACGATTCGTTCACGTTGCGTTAGTAGAACGTTAAGTTTTTTCCCATCGAAGCCAAATAGAACACAGTCTACCGAAATCGAGTGATTTGTCCTAAATTTAGATGTCATGGTCAGTTTCAATAGTTTTTTGGTATACTGCAAAACTAAGTAAAAAGATATGGGATAGCAAATTTAGCGTAAAATGTACGCTAAGTATTGTCTAATCTACGATGCTATTATAGTGTTAATACTGGTTCTATGTTATATTTTAGTTAATGCCATTTTTACGCTAAGTATAAAATTGCATATTATATTATAGGATTTAGGCCATAATAAATCTTATATTTTAGCTATAAAATAAGTGGAATAATAATAATCAACGGAAAATTGTTATTTTTGTAGGCAATTTAAAATAACGGAGGATAACAATATATGACAAAGGCAAAAGATGGAATGAGAGATAATATAATCACTGAAGAGAGCAGCGAGAAATCTGTTCTAGTGGGCCTTATCACACCTCAACAAAATGAGGCAAAGGCAAAGGAATATCTCGATGAATTAGCATTCCTTGCTGACACAGCTGGGGCTGTCACAGTGAAGACTTTTCTTCAAAGATGTGATGCACCTAATCGTGCCACTTTTGTCGGGAAAGGTAAACTGGAAGAGATTGCTCAATATGTAGAAGACAATGAGGTTGGTCTAGTAATCTTTGATGACGACCTTTCTCCAAAGCAAGTAGCTAATATTGAAAAGGAACTAAAGGTGAAGATTCTTGATAGAACGAGTCTTATCCTTGATATCTTTGCCAAGCGCGCTCAGACTGCTAATGCTAAGATGCAGGTGGAACTTGCCCAGTATCGTTATCTTTTGCCACGACTCACAAGAATGTGGACACACTTGGAACGTCAGCGTGGTGGTATTGGTATGCGTGGTCCAGGTGAAACTCAGATTGAGACTGACCGCCGTATCATCCTAGATCGTATTTCTTTATTGAAGCAACGACTTGCGAATCTTGATACTCAGAAGACTATTCAGAGAAAAAATCGTGGGAAGTTGACGCGTATTGCACTTGTGGGATATACCAATGTGGGAAAATCAACATTGATGAATTTATTGAGCAAGAGCGACATATTTGCAGAGAATAAGCTATTTGCAACTCTTGACACTACTGTGCGTAAAGTAGTGATTGAAAATCTTCCGTTCCTACTTACTGATACTGTAGGATTTATAAGGAAATTGCCAACTCACCTTGTTGAGTCTTTCAAGACTACCCTTGATGAGGTGCGTGATGCTGACATTTTAGTACATGTGGTGGATATATCACATCCTCAATTTGAAGAACAAATTGAGATAGTAAATAAGACGTTGCAAGAAGTCTGTGCGGCTACTGACAAGGAAATGATTCTTGTATTCAATAAAATCGATGCCTTCACATATATAAAGAAAGATGAGGATGATCTCACTCCTCGCCAACGAGAAAATATACCTTTGGAAGAATTGAAGGAGACTTGGATGGCGAAACTTAATAAGAATTGCGTATTTGTTTCTGCTAAAAATAGAACTAATATAGAAGAATTAAAGGATATGCTTTATGCTAAGGCTAAAGCTATTCATACGGAAAGATTCCCTTATAACGACTTCCTATTCGATAAATATGACGATTTAGACGAAGAATAAACGTGATATCTATCTGCTAGGGAAAATATGACTTGCGCGTGAGCGTAGAATTTTAAGAGGGTTCCTTTAATATTATTTTTCAGATAAAAAATAATAAATTGATTTTTAAGTAGAATCTACAGAGGTAGAAAATTTGTTTTTGTTGTTTTAAACCAAATTTATCAAGTTATGTACAGAAAACTCTCAAAAGAAGAGGTAGATGCGCTATTGCGACGTGGATGTAGCGCTATTGATTGGGACCAAATAGAGGTCCATACGTCATTTAAACCAGAGTGTTTGGAGAATGTAAAATTCTCAGGGAAAATTAGAATTGGTATTCAGGAAAAGGTCCACAATTTAGAGGGTGGAATAGAATACCGGAGTGGAATAACCAATGCAGTGCTCCATAATGTAGAGATTGGAAATAATGTGTGCATTCGCAATGTCATGAACTATATAGCCAATTATTCAATTGGTGACGAAGTGTTGATTGACAATGTTTCAAGAATTGTTTGTGAAGGAGAGTCCACATTTGGCAATGGAGTAATGGTATCGGTGCTAAATGAGGCAGGGGGACGAGATGTTCCTATGTTTGCCGGTCTATCAGCTCATTTGGCATATATGATGGCAATGTACAGGTATCGTCCGGTTTTGATTGAGAAGATAGAGAGTCTGGTCAAGAAACATGCTGAGTTGTATAAGAGTGATATGGGAACCATATGCCATGGCTCAAGAATATTCAATACTCAGTTAATCAAGAATCTATATATAGGAGAATATTCTCTTATTGACGGAGCCTCTTCTCTTGAAAATGGAACACTTGACAGCACAAAATCAGATCCTATTTTTATTGGAAGCAATGTAATGGCAAAAGATTTCATTGCTTGTAGTGGAGCTAGAATTTCTGATGGGGCTGTGCTTCTGCACACCTTTGTGGGTCAAGCAACCCATCTAAGTCATCTATTCTCATCGCACGATTCCCTTTTCTTTGCAAATTGTAATCTCGAGAACGGCGAATCAGCTGCTATATTCGGTGGTCCGTATACTGTGAGTATGCACAAGTCAAGTTTGTTAATCGCTGGAATATTCTCTTTCCTTAATGCTGGGAGTGGAAGCAATCAAAGTAATCATATGTATAAATTAGGCCCAATTCATCAAGGGATTGTAGAACGCGGGTCAAAAACTACTAGTGATTCCTATATGCTTTGGCCTGCCCGTATAGGGGTGTTTTCACTAGTTATGGGTCGTCATGTATCACATCCTGATACTTCGCGTATGCCATTCTCATATCTAATTGAGAATAAAAACCGCTCATATTTGGCTCCTGGGGTAAATCTAAAAAGTGTAGGAACAATTCGGGATGCTCAAAAGTGGCCTAAAAGAGATCGACGCCGCGACCCGAACAAGCTCGATAAGGTTAACTTTAATCTACTGAGCCCCTATACAGTTGGAAGAATGATTGAAGGTATCGAAGTATTAGACTTATTGGAGAGAACATCCGGATTCACAGCCGACTGCTATACTTATCAGTCAATGATAATAGAACCTAAGGCACTTAGGAAAGGTCGCTATTATTATCGCTTGGCAATAGATAAATTTATGGGTAATTCTTTGATAAGCAGGATAAAAAGTGCTCAAGAAATAAAGTCGATTGAGCAACTTAGAGAAGTATTGGCCCCATCCACAGAAAGTGGAAATGGCGAATGGATAGATCTAAGCGGACTTATTTTGCCTAAAAAGGACATTGTTGATTTTATTACTGATATTGAAGAAGATAGAATTACTTCGATAAGCGAAATTAATGACTTTTTTGAACGCGGGTATTCAAATTATTACCAAATGGAATGGACCTGGGTAGTCGAGCAGTTTAAAAAGTGGTATAACAAACCTGTTGACGAGCTAACAGCAACTGATATTTGTTTATTAGTTAATAAATGGAAAAACAGTGTACGCACAATTGACGAGATGCTATATGATGATGCTAAGAAAGAATTCTCGTTGCAAGCTAAAACAGGATTTGGCGTAGATGGTGGAGATATGCGTAAAGAAAGTGATTTTGAAGCGGTGAGAGGAGATTTTGAAAAAGACCCTTTTGTATTGATGATTAATGAACATATTGCCACCAAAATGGCACTTGGGGATAGTGTTATTGCTATGATGGAGAAAATAAAATAGGCATTTACTCTATAAAACAAGAGGCAGCCTTAAATGGAATCTAGTTCTTTTTAGGCTGCCCTTTGTTTTATATATTTTTGGGGTGAGGAATCGGGAATAGTCGTGAAATTGATTGTCTTAAAAGCTTATTGATTCTTTTGATAAAACATTTAATTTTAGGTGATTGAGGCCCCATTTTAACTGCTTTCTTTATATCCTCATCTGTAGCAGCGGGGTTATGTTCTAATAATTTTGACTTAATTTGTTCAATCTTAGGGGTGTCTTTCAGTAAGATATAACATTTCAAAGCGGCTATAGCATTAGCGTTGTAGGTTTGAAGAAGATTATTATAAACATCCTTATTTGAATTTCTGAAATGATTCATCAAAATCTCGCGCACATTCATTGCTATAAGATATTGTTTCGCTCCAGCGCAACTCCATATTCCAACGCTATTCTTGCGATATACAGCCATTGGACGCTTGAAAAAATACAGCTTACCATACTGGGCATTAAGCATGTGTAATGGATAATCATAAACGGCCACAGAAGAAAACCATTCTGGCAATTCTTCAAACAGGTCATTTCTAAATACCGATGAAACGTTTGAAATAAAATTTCCTTTTGATAAATCAACGATATTATTTATCTGTTTTTGACCACCATTGCTGATACTTTTAGTCCCTTTGTCTTCGTAGTAATTTATCACTGGATGTATGCATGATGAGAAATCTGGATGCTGTTCTAGAAAATCTACCTGAGTTTGAAGTTTCTTTTCATAAATCCAATAATCATCGCCTTCACATATAGCCATATATTTCCCATGACATTGTCTGCGAGTGGATAAAAAGTTTTGAATAGTGCCTTTATTCTTTTCGTATGCAAAAATACGTATTTTATCAGAATATCGAGCTTGCCATTTTTTTAGTTTCTCAACAGTATCATCAGTACTCGCATCATCATCAATTACTAATTCAAAAGGAAAATCCGTGTGCTGCGACATAACTCCTTTAATGGCATCGTCAATATACCGTGACTGATTATAGGTGAGCATTAAGACGCTCACCATATATTTTTTATTTTCCATTACACCTCGATTAAATCAATGCAAAATTAGAATAAATATACCATATAATCAAAGAAAATAAATGCTTTTAGGTAGGTGCAGATTAGTAAGGAAAATATCAAAGATTTTCTATCTTTTAAGTGTAAGCTACATTCAAGGCCTCAATCATTTAGGTAGTTGGGAGTATTTTATTAGTATTGTAGCTATTGTTTCAATCGTGATCAATTATTAAATATACTTACATACTGGAATTACGAATTTGTTACAACCAATTAAATTTTACTCCAAATGACAATGTTAGATAGTCAGATGGTTTCAAATAGGCATTACCAATAGCACTCATTACGGCGAAGTCCGAGGAACTTATTTCATAGAACACGGTCAGCGTTTTAGCAAAAAATCTGTGTTTTGTCGGAATTTTAAAAGTCAATCTTTCTCCCACGAATACATTAATTCTTATTTTAGTTGCAAACCAATAATATCCCTTTGGGTATTTATCTGGAGCCTTAACCCAAAATTCGTCATTTAGTATTGAATTCAGATATATACCGCATGAAAGAGGCTCAAAATAGAAATGCTTATTACATTCTACTTTCCATGGTGTGAAGTTTTCCTTTAGAGTAAAAGTCACCTTGGTCGTTTTTGAATCATATTTAGGAATAAATCCAAATAAAGCATCAGTTTCCCATTGATCGTTTTTGCCATAACACCAGCCTGTCCCAAAAGAGAACATTCCCATATTGCCTGCATATTGTATTTTAGCATACGAGGGGATAAGATTAATCCAAGCTCTTTCATACCTTTCTAGTCGTTGTATATACTTTATATTGACATTTGTTGAGTCAATGTTTACCGTGTCATTCTCTCGGTGTAACATTTTAATTTTGGCATTTCCATTTATTTGAGATAATGTCAATAATATTAGAAGGATAGATATCTTAGTAATGGCAAACCTCATATGTGTATCCTCCTTTAGTTATTGTGAATAGAATATATGTGCGGCTTTGCATACAATCGCATTGATAGTAGATTAGTCCGTCACCATAAAGATTGTCAACTTTAATAGAATGTCCATGAGCGTTAAAACAAAACATTAATCCAGGTAATTCATTTATGTACCGTTCGAATACAGATGCTACGTTATTGTTAAATACGTCGGAAAAAGGAGCAGCATGCATACACACGATTGTGCGGAAAAAATCATCTTTACGGTCGGCTATCTCATTTGTTATAAAATCAAAATCGGGAATAGCTTCCGAATAATCATATTCAAGCGCATTCGTATTCAAACAAACAAATTTTATGTTTCCCGCAATAAATGAGAAATTTGCCTTTCCCCAGATGGCTTCGTAGGCCTCTTTACCTGAGCCCAAGCAGTCATGATTCCCAAGCAACCCGACATAAGGGACTTTAAGCTTTTGTAGGATATCACGCTGCCAAATGAATTCATCGGTAGCTCCAAAATCTGTGAAATCCCCTCCATGAATTACAAAATCTATATCACCACGAGTATTTATATGATTTACAAAATCTAAGGTTTCATCATAGAAACGTTGAGAATCACCCATGGCAGCAATTCTAAGGGTATCTTTATCGTGGCAGGACTTCTCTATGCGGATAATATTTGTAGCATTTATGTTTTTTTCTCCTGAGATATGTACGTCGTATGGGCTATAGTCAAACATTTTACAGCCGCTACTGAATATAATAGCAAGTAAAACAATACTGAGTAGAAATAGATTTCTGCTGTTTCGAATCATATACAATAAGAAAATTGATTTGAATGCAAATGTACGGTTTAAAAAGCGGCAAAAAATTACTTATTTGTCATTTTGACTAGTATTGTAGTGTTTTGGAAAATAAAAAAGACTGATATCAATTCAAATATCAGTCTTTGGGGAATCTATTTAGTTTTACAAACTAATTCTTCAAAAGATACCTTAATACAAAATATCCACCAATAATTTGAGTAAGAATTCCAGGAATACCAATGCGGATATCTTGAAGTGCAGTGTACCAGCCTCCCACAATGAAATATTCAATTATCGTTCCAATTAGTTGGTAGGCTATTACTGCTGATATAATTCCAAGAAATGATACTTTCTTAAAGTAATTAGCAGCAAAAGAAGCTGCTATAGCCAATAATCCAGATTTTACCAATATAATTGGAAGCATTTGAGCTGCTGGCATTCCAAATAATACTGAGTTAATTATCGGAGATAGCGCTGCAGTAAGTAATCCTACTTTTAATCCATATTTATATGCCGCAATTAGTGTGAAAAAATAGATCGGAAGCCACATTGGCCCACCAAGATTCACTAAGTGACACGCTTGTGGCAATGCTATGTTCCCTATTACAAATGCTGCAGCAAAAATATAAGTTTTTGTTTGGCTATAATTGAGTGAGTAAAGTCTAACTGTTGATGTTTCCATATTATTTAATTTGTTTTTTTACTGAATTAATAAAGTTTGTAATCACTGGCAAAGCTTCTTCTGGAGAGACAGTGCTTTCAGTGAGAATTTCAAGGGGACATGAGCCTGTATTTGTCCGATTTATAATCACTGGCACTTTTAATTCAAAGGATGTATCTATGCCTGCTTCAGTAAGGACTTTCAATGCGCCGTAGCTTATAATATCGGCATATATTTTTTTAAGTCCTAGTAGCACCATTAGCGAAGCGGCTGCTTTGCCTACTACCTTGTCTGCAATCATACCCTCATTAGCGAAATCATCGCCAGAATTATAAAGATTATATAAGTCACTGACTCCACGATTATTGAATGTGCGTATTGCACCATTGCTTTTTATTACACACGCATAATTTCCGGAATGGAGTATTTCAATTATTTCTTCCATTAAAAATTTTAAATTGTACGATGTTTTTGATGACCTTCCACATAAATCGCACTAAACGGACGTGCAGGACATGCATATTCACAAGCTCCACATCCTATGCATCTCTCAATATCGACCATAGGGAACCTTGCTGAGTCAGGATCATCGGGTCTTACTGGGACCATTCTTATAGCTCCATTTGGACAATGACGGGCACAGTTACCGCATTGGTCTCCTTTGCTGAACACAACACAGTTTTTCTTAATCCATACAGCATGACCAATTTGAATTGAAGACTTTTCTTCAATCGTAATAGGCTTGATTGCTCCTGTAGGACAAACCGACGAGCAGTTATTACATTCTGGACGACACGCTCCTGATTCGTAGTTCATTTCAGGTTGCATTAGTCTGTCAAATGATTCTGATGGGCTCAATATATGATTTGGACATACACTTACACAAAGTTGGCATGCTGTGCAGTATTGAGCGAAATGGTCAAGCGATATTGCTCCGGAAGGTTCAATATGGCTAGTCCTCTTTGGTATTTGCTTATCTTCAATAATAGCAAGACCTCCATCAACATTCTTTTTCTGTGCTTTTAGTATTGCAGTAGAAGCAATAATAGCTGTAGTTGTAATAAATTGTCTCCTAGAAGTCTCGTCTTCTTTATTTTCGATTTTCTTTTCCCCCTTTTTCTTCTTGGGATGACAATATGTTATTGCATCAGTGTGGCAATTCTTTAGACAGTCCATACAAGCGATACAACGAGAATAATCAATTTTATGATTCTCCGCATCAATACAAGATGCCTTGCAGTTACGAGTACAAAGTTTGCAACCTACACATTTAGATGTGTTGATTAGTGGCTTAAAATATGAAAATCGTGCAATGAATCCAAGCACGCTGCCAACAGGACAAATTGTGTTACAATATGTTCGTCCGTTATGCCAAGCTAATATAAAAAGCACAACAAATGTAGTTGCTGCCACTCCGAAAGTAATCCAACTCCTCACATATACGTCGGTGGAGTAGAACGCATAGCTATCAGCACGTTCAGCAAAATAGGCAAGAAGGTTGTTCCCCCATCCATATAGTGGCGAAAATAGATTTGAAACGATTCTTCCATATGCACTGTATGGGGCTAATAGCGCAGCAAATGATGTGAATCCAGCCACTAATGCTATCACAAAAATTCCTAGTACAGAGTATCTTAATATGTTGAGTGCAGGCGAATAAACGAATCTATTCTTTTTAAATTTGCCACCAAACCAAGTAATTATATCCTGGAAAATCCCAAGCGGACATATTACAGAACAGTATATACGTCCAAAAATTAATGTGATGAGGATAAGTGCAACCACAACTCCTACGTTTAGCGCTAATACTGCTGGCAAGAACTGTATCTTGGCCATCCATCCTAGCCATGCATGGACAGAACCGGTAAAATCTAGAAAAAGTAGCGTTACAAAAATTATACTTAAAGCTGCTAAAGCTATTCTTATTTTCCTTAACATATTCGTGCTATATTATTTATTTTGGAGTTTCATGTTGTTTACATATTGATCAATCTTTTCCATTTCGGTAGGAATTTCAATATGTTGAGGACATTTTGGAAGGCATTGTCCGCAATGTATGCAATGGTCGGCTTGTCTTAATCTAGGTACGCTTCTATCATATCCGATTAGAAATGCTCTGCGTGCCTTGTCGTATGCGGGATCTTTAACATCAGAAGGGAAGTTCCCTTCTTTCAGACACTTATTATAATGCGCAAAGATTCCAGGAATATCTATCCCATAAGGACATGGCATACAGTATTGACACCCAGTACATCCAATTTCTGGGAAAGCAGCGATTAACTCTGCACATTTTTCAAGCATATCCTTTTCTTTGTCAGTTAAAGGAACAAGTGGGGCAAAAGTGCGCAGGTTATCTTGCAGATGCTCCATATAGGTCATACCGCTTAATACCGTTAGAACTCCTGGAAGAGATCCTGCAAATCTGAATGCCCAAGAAGCTATTGTTGCTTCGGAATCGGCTTGCTTCAGCAATTCTTGAACCTTGTAGTTAACTGTAGATAAACCTCCACCAAGGAGTGGTTCCATAATCACTGCTGGGATATTTCTCTTTGCAAGTTCACCATATAGGTAGTCAGCATTAACTTCACGAGTATTATGATGCCAGTCAAGGTAATTCAGCTGAATTTGGACAAAATCCCATTTTACAGGGAGTGTGAGCATATAGTCAAAGAAATCTTTTGTCCCGTGAAAAGACCATCCAAGATGACGGATTCTTCCAGCTTCACGTTCCTTTATCAAAAAATCGAGCATTCCATTATCTACGTATCTAGCCTTATAAGTATCAAAATCGCCTATTGCGTGTAGAAGATAATAGTCGATATAATCGGTTTTTAGCTGCTTGAAAGAATTACGATACATCTCAATAGAACCTTCACGAGTTTGAGATTCGGGGTCAAAATTTGAGAGTTTTGTTGCAACGAAATATTTATTTCTTGGATGACGGCTCAATGCTATTCCCATTGCTGTCTCAGATTCTCCTTGACAATAGCGAGGAGATGTGTCATAGTAATTTACTCCATGAGCCATTGCATAGTCAACTGATTCATTGATAGCCTTTTGGTCCAATATCTCATTGTTTGGGTCTTTAGGGTCAGGCTTTTGAGGCAGACGCATACATCCATAGCCGAGGATAGAAACTTTATCCTTTATGTCGAATGGATTGCGATAGGTCATTTTATCTGTTGGAACAGGCTTATTAGAACTGTGTTCGTCTGATTGCGCCTTACATCCTGCGATAGCTACTGCGGACGTAGCCGCTCCTGCAGCTACTAATTTAAGGAAATTTCGCCTATTAACGTTAGTAGGCTTCTTGTTATCTGCCATGTGTTGAAGGTAATGAAGTTCTTTTTGTAAAAATAAATAAAAAATCGCATTTAAAAGAAGCTACATAGTAATTATTTTAAAACTGTTATACCATTTAGCCACTTCGCGATTTCTTCCTTAGAACTAGTCACGGAATCTCCATATATTGCTTTCTCATTGAGAACAGTAGCTCCTTTGCATAAAGTTTTCATGTCTATTGCGCATTCAGCCATTCCGCCGCCGCCATTTGTTTGAAATGGGATAACTGTCTTGTCGGTGAAATTATTAGAAGATAAGAATGTGGACACGGGAGGTGCCATTGTGCTCCACCAGTTTGGCGTGCCAACAAATATCACATCATAATCAGCTATATTTATATTAATAGGTTTAATTTCGGGCTTAAACTTAGCCTTAATTTCTTTAGATGCTTGATCTACACACTTTCGATAATCTGTAGGATATGCTTTTTCTGGAATTATTTCAGCGATATCACCACCTACTAAATTATGAATTATTTGGGCCATGGTGCGAGTATTTCCGCTCCAAGAATAATATATTACAAGAACTTTCTTGCTGCTTTTTGCGTCCATATTAAAACTGAAAATTAATGATGAAATGATTAAAAATGGGATTAATAACTTTTTCATAACTATTTATATTTTAATTAAAAACCAAATGTTTCGGTTGCATTCTGCATGCCTTGGATAATCTCAACTCCAAATGGGCAATTCTTTTCGCATCTTCCGCATTTAATGCACTCTGATGCGTGGTGGGAGAGTGCTTTGTAATGCTCGCGCACGGTTTCAGGTATCATTCCTTGTGCCTTTGTAAGATTGAAAAGCTTGTTAACCATAGCTATATCGATGCTAGATGTGCATGGAGCACAGTGCCCGCAATACATGCAATGACCTTTCCAAGTGAATTTCTCCATTCCTGAGATTGCTGAAGCATAGTCCTTGTCATTGTCGGAAGCATTGCACCATTCTATCGCCTGACTCATTTCTTTCTCAGTCTTGCACCCAAGCATCACGGCGGCTACTGCAGGGCGGGTGAGTGCATATTGTATGCACTGCACGGGCGTGAGAGCTTTTCCGAAAGGCGAATTTTCTTTACTAAGGATATCACCTCCACCATACACTTTCATCACGTCAATTCCGATACCTTTGCTTTCGCAAAGTTCATATAAGCGTTCACGCAGTGGGTCGATATTTTGTAGCTCATGCTCATAGCTTTCATCAGCCCAAAGTGCCTCGCAATCAGTACCGGCCGGTTGAAGGTCGTAACATGGATTTATTGAAAACATAAGCACGTCAATCAAGCCTTTTTCTACAGCCTTTAACGCCACTTCAGGATTGTGACTACTTAACCCTATAGAGCGTATTTTGCCTTCTTTCTTTAGCTGACTGGCGTATTGGTATATTTCGCCATCGAATACTTTGTGAAAATCTTCTTTGTCGTCGACATAATGAATCATACCAATATCTAAATGGTCTGTTTGAAGTCTTTCGAGCAAATCGGAGAATCCGATTTTAACCTTTTTGATGTTTCGAGTGCGCAGATATTGTTCGTTTTCCCACACCGTACATAAGTGAGCTTGTAATACAAAATCAGAGCGCCGACCAGAAATAGCAGAACCTATATTTGAGCGGACAGCTGGGTTTGAGGTGTAAATATCTACAAAGTTGATACCCCGACTAATTGCGAAGTTGAAATTATGCTTAACTTCTTCTGCGGTTTTGTTGGTAAAGCCTTCACATCCAAGCGCAATCGCGCTCACTTTAATTCCCGTATTTCCAAGATATCTATATTCCATACGATTGGTTGAAATGTTTAACTGTATTTTAGTTATGCAAATATATTCATATAAAATAATAATGTGACTACCAAAATTACTGATAGACATACCTTTATTACTTCTAGCGAATTCTAAAATAATGGTTCTGTAAAAATGGTAAATTTTTCAGTGATAAATATAAATTCAACCTAATAAAAGATGTTATTTTTGTATCATTAAATAAAAAGTCTAATGGAAGGATCAATTTACAGATTAGATAGTATCTGTGCCTATAATGATTATTGTGGGCAAGAGACTTTACATCCGCTTGTAACCATAGTGGATTTTTCTAAAATGCCTAAAGACAGACCACGTAAATTTGGACGGTTCTCTTATGGTATGTATATGATTATGATTAAAGATGTGAAATGTGGAGAACTTCTATATGGACGTAATAGCTACGACTATCAAGAAGGGACGCTTGTATTCTTGGCTCCTCATCAGATTCTAGAGGTAAGAGATACTGGCAATACTACCCATCCAAAGGGCTTCTGCTTGGCGTTCCATCCTGATTTGATAAAAGGAACCACTCTTGGTAGAAAAATAAAAGATTATACATTCTTTAGTTATGAAGTGCGAGAAGCATTGCATCTTTCAGAGCAAGAACGCAGGGTGGTGGATGAATGCTTAAATAATATAATCACAGAATTGCATCATGCAATCGATAAGCATAGTCGTTCGCTTATCATTAATAATATAGAGTTATTACTCAATTATTGCGTAAGGTTTTATGACCGCCAATTTATCACTCGTGAGAATGTGAACAAAGACTTGCTTACAAGATTCGAGAATTTACTGAATGATTATTTTGAGCGTAAAGATATTGAAGATGCTGGGTTACCGTCAGTAAGTTATTTTGCCAATAAGCTATCATTGTCGGCCAACTACTTTGGTGATTTGATAAAAAAGGAGACTGGAAAGACGGCTCAAGAATTTATCCAATATAAACTTATTGATTTGGCTAAAGAGAGAATACTAGATTCTGATAAGTCAGTTAGTGAAATTGCATATGAATTGGGATTTAAATATCCACAGCATTTTACGCGACTATTTAAGAAAAGAGTAGGTATGTCACCAATGGAATATAGAAAAGTGAATTAATGGAAGTTTAAAGAGTAAGCTCCATAACAAAATCATCCATTACGAACCCATTTCCAATATCGGAAATTTGGGTTCGTATTGTTTTAAATCCGTTTTTATTATACGCTGCTATTGCTCTTGCATTATTGCGGTTAACAGTAAGCCAAATAGCAGAAACTCCCTTATCTTTACTAATAGAGATAAGATGATTCAGCATTTCCTTGAAAAGACCTTTCCCATGTGCGCTAGCGAGGAGGTACATTTTGCTTAAATACATTTTGTTGTCGGATTGGATTTCAACGCCGCAATATCCCACGTTTTTTCCATCTAAAGAAATAATAAAATATTCGTATCCATGAGCTATCTGCTCTTTTATCGCTTTAACTGATTGAAAATTCTCAACCATATATTCTATTTGATCCTCAGTTAGTATCGAAGCATAGGCTTCATGCCAAATGATGTTTCCTAAATATGCAATCTCTTCAATCTCTTTTGACGTTTTTATAGATGTAATCATAATATTATGTCTTTTTGATATAACAAAGATAGAAAATCCGTTCAAATGTATATGTGTGGCACACTATTTATTTTTTGCGAGTACTAACTCTATCGCCTCTTTACCTGAAAGATGTATGATAGAGAATTCAATCATTATCATTCGTTTAATACCATGTTCTATTTCTGTTGGAATTCCATCTATATGATGATGGGAATATTTAAGGGCTAGTAATTCTATAGTTCTGCGTTTCTCCTCTTCGTCTTCTATGATTCTTACATTTCCAAATGCTATCACACTACGGAAATGTGTGGTGAATTTTTCTTCTATTATCTCGTCTTTGTCAATAACACAGAAAGATGCTTTGTCTGAGGTCCTAATGCAGTCAATTTTATGTCCTTCGAGTGCGCTATGGAAATAAATCTTATTATCTACCAGAACATAACTTAGTGGGACTCCATATGGGTATCCGTCTAAGTCGTTCAGAGATAGGACTCCCGAGGTGCTGTGATTAAGGACTTCGCGGCATTCTTCTTCTGAGAGTAATTGCTTTTTACGTCGCATTTCACTTATCATAATTATGAATTTTAAATTAAACCAATTTTAATCCTATGATTGATATAATGAGTGTCGAAATAAAGAATAATCTTCCAAACGTACAAGGCTCTTTAAAAAAGAATATTCCTCCTAAAACGGTCCCAACAGCACCTATACCAGTCCAAACAGGGTAGGCTGTGCCAATAGGAATATGTTTTATAGCCTTCGATAGTAATAGCATACTCAGAGTTAAACATATGATGAATCCTGTGCACCAATAGAGATATTCATGACCAATCGAATTTTTCATTTTTCCCATACATAGAGCAAAACTTGCTTCAAAAAAACCTGCAATAATCAAAATAGTCCAATACATATATTTTTATTAAAAGAACACAAAGATAAATTTCATAATAAAAAAGAATACTTTACATTTGATAAGAAAATAATTTATGATGAAGATTGAAGATATATTAAATGGCATATATCCATTACCTGAAGCATCTCTTATGAGATTGGAGAAATGTGTTTCATTAATTAAAGTAGAGAAGGGATTGAGTATACTTAGGACTGGAAAAGTCGAGAGAAATATTTATTTTATTTCAAAAGGAATAGTTCGGGCATATTTTTGTGCTGAAGACAAGGACGTGACGTTCTGGATAGGAATGGAGGGAAATGTGGTTTTATCAGTGAGAAGCTTCTTTGCAAATGAGCCTGGCTATGAAACCGTTGAGGTAATGGAAGACTCTGAGTTGTTTCAAATTGACCATACGGATCTATTGAAATGCTTTGATGAGGATATTCATATAGCAAACTGGGGACGCAGGTTTGCAGAAAAAGAGTTTATGGCGACAGAAAAGCGTTTAATTCCAATGCTTTTCATGAGTGCTTCTGAGAGATATAATAAATTGCTTGAAGATAACCCAAAATTGCTTCAAAGGCTGCCGTTGGAGAAAATTGCTTCATACTTGGGAATAACGCCAGTGAGTTTAAGTAGAATAAGAGCTTCAATAAGGAATCCAAAATAAAAACTTTTGGCATTAATCTTGTTCTAATTATTTAGGACTGTTTTAAATATTTAAAGATGACACCTAACAAAATTGATAAAAATACATATCCCATTGTGGGGATGACTTGTGCTTCATGCGCGGCTAGAGTTGATAGGGTTCTAAATGCTCAGCCGGGAGTGAAGAATGCAAGCGTTAATTTGGCAGCAAATACTGCCACGGTAGAGTTTGACGCAGCTCTTACTGATCCTGAAAAATTAAGTAGGGCAGTGTGCGATGCTGGTTTTGAACTTGTAGTAGCTTCGGATGATGATGCTAAAGATGCTTTGGATGAGGCTAATGCAAAGCATTTATCAGAGCTTAAAATAAATACTTGGTGGTCGATTGGATTATCAGTGCCATTAGTTATTATCGGCATGTTTTTTATGGATATGCCTTATGCCAATCTACTAATGTGGATTTTGTCAACTCCAGTAGTGATGTGGTTTGGTCGGAATTTCTTTGTAAATGCATGGAAACAATTGAAGCACAAGACTGCTAATATGGACACATTAGTCGCCCTGAGCACTGGGGTAGCCTATATTTTCAGCCTCTTTAATATGATATATCCGCAATTTTGGCTGGAGCGAGGCGTTATGCCGCACGTATATTTTGAAGCTTCAAGTGTGATTATAGCATTTATTCTTCTCGGAAGAATGCTTGAAGAACGAGCGAAAGGAAACACTACTACTGCAATAAAGAAGCTTATGGGGCTGCAGCCTTCCAGTGCTCTTGTGGCAATGCCCGATGGAACTCAAAAGGAAATTCCTATTAAGGAAATCAATATTGGAAATGAAATTATAGTGCGCCCTGGAGAGAAGATTCCTGTTGATGGAATTGTAACTTCTGGGAATTCGTATATTGATGAAAGTATGCTTAACGGCGAGCCTATTCCTTCTTTGAAAGAAGAAGGTTCAGAGGTGTTTGCTGGCACAATTAATCAGAAGGGATCACTCAGATTCAAGGCTACTAAAGTTGGTGCATCTACATTGCTTGCAATGATTATTAGAATGGTGCAAGATGCGCAAGGTAGTAAAGCTCCGGTGCAAAAAATTGTAGATAAAATTGCGTCAATATTTGTTCCCACGATAGTTTTGATAGGTTTTGTAGCTTTCTTGGCGTGGTGGATTTTGGAACCGCAAAATGGACTTATGCATGGGATATTGGCATTTGTAACAGTCGTAATCATTGCTTGTCCTTGCGCTCTTGGCCTGGCTACTCCTACCGCTATAATGGTGGGTATAGGTAAAGGTGCAGAAAAGGGCATTTTAGTTAAAGATGCAAAGAGTCTGCAAATGGCGGCGAAGATAGATTCTGTGCTACTTGACAAAACTGGTACAATAACAGAAGGTAAACCAAAGGTGTCTGATGAAATATGGCTTTCTGACTCAAAAGATTTAAAAGATATTATTTATAGTTTGGAGTCAATGTCAGAGCATCCTCTTGCAGATGCAGTCGTCGATAATATTTCTGGAGCCTCATCACTTGAGATATCCAATTTTTTGAGTGTAACTGGAGGTGGAGTTAAGGGCGAGTATGCTGGCAAAACATATGTGGTAGGAAATGAGGCGTTGATGAGATCTAATTCTGTCAAGTTATCATCAGATATAATAAATACTGCAAATAAGTGGGCATCTGAAGCTAAAAGCGTAGTATGGTTTGGTATGGCTGGACAAGATATTATCGCTTTGCTAGCTATCACCGATAAGGTGAAAGAATCTTCTTATGATGCAATAAAGACGTTGAAAAAAATGGGCATTGACGTGTATATGCTTACGGGTGATAATGAGGCTACTGCTGCGGTTATAGCTTCGGAAGTAGGAATAGAGCATTTTAAGGCTTCAATTTTGCCACAGGATAAGGCGAATTTTGTGAAATCGTTACAAAAAGAAGGGCACAAAGTGGCAATGGTGGGTGATGGCATTAATG
>MTLE01000451.1_pt2 | contig 77412 bp, 73 predicted proteins | sample 1982461 | NCBI WGS metagenome assembly MTLE01 (sample SAMN05712605, study PRJNA340218) | biofilm metagenome | isolation source: sample SPL anode biofilm adapted to -200 mV | place: USA | collected 2012-02-03 | reverse complement strand
GAGACCCTGTAGGCTTTCCGTCCCATCTTCGCAGATGGTTTAGTATTATCGTATATCAGACTTTGCTGGTGTGTTTAATGATTTAATACCACACCAATTTAGTCAAATCAAGAATAATGTGTCCAAACTGTTACTGCGGTGTAACTAATTTTAATAACAAAAAGAGTTTCCAGGCTATTTGCAGATATTTTATTAAATAGTGATTGACATCATCATATTCGTGACGTATAAAAAGACAAAAATGGTCCTATAGGTATTTAATTATGATGGAATTGACACGTAAAGGTGAATACGCAATTAGGGGAGTTGTTTACCTGGCGCAACTTCCTCCGGGGAAGGTGGCTCTAATCAGCGAGATTGCCGAGGCCGTTGATGTACCTCAAATGTTCCTGGCCAAAATACTCCAGAGTTTTGCAAAAATTGGCCTTGTAAATTCATTTCGAGGCGCTGGCGGAGGGTTCATGCTTGGACGGCCGGCATCACAGATAACCCTGCGTGAGGTTGTTGAGGCCGTGGAAGGCCCTATTATGCCCAACCGATGCCTGATGGGTTCCGGAGTTTGCGAACGCGACACCACGTGTGGTGTCCATCCGGTCTGGAGCCAGGTTCAGCAGCGTGTTGTGGAAGTTCTCGATGGTGTAACCATAGAGGATCTTGCCGTACAGCAAAAATAGCGAAAAATTTTTGTCCGAATAAAGGACAAAAATAGTCTGTTATGGTACAGTTTCTGAAATTATAAATTATGTATTACAGCCCTTGCGGCTATTTATTACACATTAATGTAAGGAGGTAAGGACGGATGGATGTACTAACCCTGAGCAGGCTGCAGTTCGCGGCAACGACCATGTTTCATTTCATTTTCGTTCCGCTTACCCTGGGCCTCTCGATCCTCACTGCGTACATGGAAACCAGATATGTGCGCACAGGGGATGAGACCTACCTGAAGATGACCAAATTCTGGGGAAAGCTGTTTCTCATAAACTTTGCCCTTGGGGTCGTTACCGGCATTACCCAGGAATTCCAGTTCGGCATGAACTGGGCCGAGTATTCCAGGTACGTGGGAGACATCTTCGGAGCGCCGCTGGCTATTGAGGCTACGGTGGCCTTTTTCCTCGAATCCGTTTTTATCGGCGTCTGGATATTCGGCTGGAACAAGGTATCGAAGGTTACCCATGCAATCAGCATTTGGCTGGTGGCAATTGCAACAAATCTGTCGGCCCTCTGGATCCTTCTGGCCAACGGCTGGATGCAGAACCCGGTAGGGTACGTTCTTCGTAATGGCCGTGCCGAAATGGTCGACTTTATGGCTGTTGTCACCAATCCCTATGGAATAATCAAATTCGTCCACACCGTCAGTTCGGGATACATGGTGGCGGCGTTCTTTGTCATGGGAATTTCTGCGTGGCATCTGCTGCGGAAAAATCAGGTGGATTTCTTTGTCCGTTCATTCAGGATGGGGGCGGTATTTGGTCTCTTGGGCGTCGTTCTGGTGCTTCTTTCCGGCGACTTCCATGCGGTGGAAATAGCCAAGACCCAGCCCACTAAGTTTGCAGCCATGGAGTCGGTGTGGGAGACCAAGCGGGGAGTCGGCATGAACCTGCTCATTCTTCCCGACCCGGCAAAAGAGTGCAATGCGGTAGAGAAAATCTGTATTCCCAATATGGTGAGCCTGCTCGCATTCCATGATCCCAACTCCGAGATCAAGGGCCTCAAGGATTTTCCGAAGGAAATGCGGCCGCCGGTACAGGCGACCTTCTGGAGTTTCCGTCTCATGGTGGGGCTCGGCTCCTTCACGGCCCTGGCAGTGCTGGCCGCTGTAATCCTATCAATGATGAAGTCCCTTGAGAAAAGGACCTTATTCCTGCAGGTCATGCTATTGTCCTTGCCGCTGCCATATCTTGCAGCGCAACTTGGCTGGATAGTGGCTGAAATGGGTCGTCAGCCCTGGATCGTGTATGGCGTGCTGAAGACTTCTGAAGGTGTCTCAAAAGCGGTGACGTCACCCCAGGTGATAGGTTCGTTGGTGGGCTTCACTTTGATTTACAGCTTGCTTGGGGCCATCGACATCTACCTGCTGGCTAAATACGCCCGCAAGGGGCCGGACGACGATCTTTCCGGCATTATCAAACCAGCAACGGTAAAGGGGGCGTAACATGGAACTGCAGATTACCTGGTTTGTGCTCTGGGGAGTTCTTTGGGCTGTTTATTTCATGCTTGACGGTTTTGTCTTCGGGACAGGAATGCTCCATAATCTGCTTGCCCGGACCGACACCGAGAAGCGGGTACTCATAAACACAATCGGCCCTGTGTGGGACGGTAATGAAGTCTGGCTCATAACCGCGGGCGGTGCCACTTTTGCGGCGTTTCCCACTACGTATGCCCTCATGTTCAGCTACCTCTATACGGCGCTGCTGCTCCTGCTCTTTTCTCTGATTATTCGAGGGGTCTCTTTCGAATTTCGCGGAAAACTTGAGGGCGAGGGGTGGAAAAAGGCTTGGGATGTCGCGATACAAGTATCCAATTTCTTGCCCGCGCTTCTCTTCGGCGTTGCTTTTGGCAATATCTTCAAGGGACTTCCCATGGATGCAGCAGGCTATCAGGGCTCCTTTATCTCGCTGCTCAACCCCTACGGGCTGCTGACCGGCATTCTCTTCGTGCTTCTCTTCACGGTGCATGGAGCACTCTGGCTGTCGGTCAAGACGGTTGGTGACTTGAGTGCCCGTGCCAAAGGAATTGCCGACAAGACCTGGCCGGCCCTGCTTGTAGTTGCAGTGGCCTTTCTTGCCTACACCAAGTTTGCAACGAAATTGTTCGACAATTATCTGGCGAATCCGTTTCTCTTTGTGGTCCCGGTTATCGCCGTTGCCGCTCTTGCGGCAATTCGGGTATTCTCGGCCAAAGGGGCAACGCTTGCAGCTTTTGCCGCATCCTGTGTGACGGTGCTCGGTGTAGTAGCAACCGGCGTTGTCGGGCTTTTCCCTAATCTTATCCCATCGAGCATTGATCCGGCCTACAGCCTGACGATATTTAACTCGTCGTCTAGCCCATATACCCTTAAAATCATGACAGTTGTGGCGTTTATCTTTGTCCCGATCGTGATTATCTACAAAATCTGGGTATATCGGGTATTCAGGGCTCCGGTCACCGAAGAGGATGTCCTTGGGAATAAACAGGCATATTGAATTTCTTGAAATTTAGAATTAAAAAGCCCGCTTCTGCGGGCTTTTTAATTTTGTCTGTCCAAGTAGACTACTGTTCATGGGATTCCATCATCCGTTGCTATTCCCTTACGTAGGTATCTATATCCGATTCATGTACCATTGCCATGATTCGTGCATATTCCGACTCGATCATCTCGTAATGATTATGGGTTTCACGGGCATTCATCTCGAAGATGGCTCGTACGTTGTCATCCTTGATTTTAGCAGCGGTTTCCCTCAGGGTCTTTTCCAGGTTTTGCTCCTTGTGCATGGCAAGTTCAAGGGCCTTTTGCTCCGTGAAGTCGGAATTGATGGTTCTGGCCAATGCGACCATCCAGGTGGATTCGTAGTCCGGAGGCGCGTCAATGAACTCGTCAAAATCAGGGATACTTGACCCATTATAGATCTTATAAAAATGGCCGGCATGTTCACGTTCCTCGGCGGCTAGTACATTGAATACCCTGATGGCATCAGGGTCTTTCATCTTTGTTGCGCCGAGTTGATAAAAATTCATGGCATTTTTTTCCGTTTGCAATGATTTTATGATGGCTTCCTGCACGTCAATCTCTTCAAACATTATCCGCCTCCTTTGAGTTATGGATAAGCATAGTTATGGCTTAAACCTAACGGATAATAAGGCATTGTCAAACGGCAAAGACAATGAAAAAGCCGCCGAAGATTACTCTCCGGCGGCTTTTATGCTGCATCACTGGGCGTGTATGGCGTTCTGCCGGTTTATGCCTGCTGAATCGCCGACAATTTCCACTGGTTCGGCCCGACGGGCCGGCTGAAGGTCCAGTATTCCTCGAATTTTACCGGTTCAGAATCGCTTCCGGAAACAATTTTCCCGCCCTCATCCGTAGTGTAATCAAGGATGCTTGCCAGAAAACGCACCGTAATATAATCATTTCCTTCTTCCTGCCATGCTTCGGTTATTTCCACTTCACGGACTGCTATGTTCTCAAGCCGGTTGATGGCGCCGGCAGCCTTCAGTTCTTCAATCTGCTGGCGAAAGATATTCTGCATTTCGGAAGTCTGAAGGTTGGCTACCGGTGTCAGGTCGCGTCTGGTCCAAGCGCCCTGGATGCGGAAAAAAATATCCTGGACGTTGTCCTTGAAGCGATTTTCGTCGAAAGTGCCATCCATCTGCCGAACATGTGCGAGACCGGAACTCGTTTCATCCTGTGCTGCTGGTTGGCTGAAATTATACTGTTGCGGAGCAGGCTCAGCGCTTTCTGCCTGACGCCAGTATTGCTGTGCGCCACCGGCAGTCTGAGGAACCGCTCTACGGCGCGAGGCAACAAAACGGTAAATAAGGTACAGGATTCCGCCAATCAGGAGAATGTCGAATATCCCGATGCCTCCAGCCGCGCCAGGCCCTGCAAAACCGAGGCTTCGGAAGAGCATCCCCCCGAGGAGGCCGCCAACGACACCACCGGCTAGTCCCCGGAGAAAACTTCCGCCCTGACGCTGGGCCTGGGGAAAAGATTGTTGCGGAGATGCCTGGGGGCGTGAGGTGTATGGATTCGTCATGCGGGAAGGGGACTTGTAGGTGCGTACTCCACGGCTGCCGAATGAACGGCCGCCGCCGGCGCGGGCACTGGCTTCCTGGTATCCCATGGCAATTAGGGAAACAGCAAAGGCAAATGTAAATAAACGAACAATCCAGCGATTTTTCATTGCTTCCACCTTTCGTGAGTTCAGTCTGCGAATTTTACGGCAATCCCCGGCCATTTGGAAGATAATTAAAAAAAGCTCGAAGTTGACAGGCACTTAGGCGACAGTGTACAAAGATGAATTGAATTTATCGAGGAGGATTGCAACCGACCATGAGCACTGACGGAAACAAGATTATCTATTCCATGATGCGTGTGTCCAAGTTTTATGACAAAAAGCCGGTCATCAAAGACATCTCTCTTTCATATTTTTATGGTGCCAAGATCGGTGTCCTGGGCCTTAACGGCTCAGGGAAATCATCGCTGCTGCGTATCATGGCCGGGGTCGATAAGGATTTCAACGGCCAGGCGGTTCTCTCGCCCGGTTATACCGTGGGCTACCTTGAACAGGAACCGCATCTTGACGAGGGAAAGACCGTGCGGGAAATAGTCGAAGAGGGTTGCCAGGAAACGGTAAACCTCCTTAACGAATTCAACGAAATAACAGCCGCCTTTTCCGATCCCGATGCAGATATGGACAAGCTGCTGGACCGCCAGGCAACCGTGCAGGAAAAACTTGACCATCTGGATGCCTGGGATCTGGACTCCCGGCTGGAGATGGCCATGGACGCCTTACGCTGCCCCCCAGGCGACACACCGGTTACGGTGCTTTCCGGCGGTGAAAGGCGCCGGGTGGCCCTCTGCCGGCTTCTCCTCCAAAAACCCGACATCCTCCTCCTTGACGAACCCACCAACCATCTGGACGCTGAGACCATTGCCTGGCTGGAACACCACCTTCAGGGATATCCCGGCACCATTATCGCCGTTACCCATGACCGCTATTTCCTTGACAATGTTGCCGGCTGGATTCTCGAACTGGACAGGGGAGAGGGGATTCCGTGGAAAGGTAATTATTCTTCTTGGCTTGAGCAGAAACAAAACCGGCTCGCGCAGGAAGAAAAGTCGGAAAGTGATCGTCAGAAAACCCTGCAAAGGGAGCTTGAGTGGATAAGGATGAGCCCCAAGGGGCGCCATGCGAAAAGCAAGGCCCGGATCAGTTCCTACGAGCAGCTTCTCTCGCAAGAGAGCGAGAAACGGGCCAAGGAGCTGGAAATTTACATTCCACCCGGGCCCAGGCTCGGCAACATTGTCATTGAAGCGGATAACATCTCCAAATCGTACGGTGACCGGCTACTTGTGGAGGGGATGAACTTCCATTTGCCGCCGGGAGGCATCGTTGGCGTAATCGGGCCTAACGGGGCCGGCAAGACAACTCTTTTCCGGATGATTACCGGCCAGGAAGAACCTGACTCCGGCTCCATCCGCATTGGAGATACCGTGAAGGTTGCCTATGTGGATCAGAGCCGCGATGCCCTGAGCCCGGACAAGAGCATATGGGAAGAGATTTCGGGAGGGCAGGATACCCTGCAACTGGGCAAGGTAAATGTAAACTCACGAGCCTACGTATCACGGTTCAATTTCTCCGGGAGCGATCAACAGAAAAAAGTCGGCCTGCTTTCAGGCGGGGAGCGGAACCGGGTTCACATAGCCAAGATGCTCAAGGAAGGCGGAAACGTAATCCTGCTGGACGAACCGACCAATGACCTGGATGTGAACACCATGCGTGCACTGGAAGAAGCGCTGGAGAATTTTGCCGGTTGTGCCGTAGTCATTTCCCATGACCGCTGGTTCCTTGACCGGATTGCTACCCATATCCTTGCATTTGAAGGAGACAGCCAAGTGGTATGGTTCGATGGAAATTATTCGGAGTATGAAGAAGACCGCAAGAAACGGCTTGGCGCTGCCGCCGACATGCCGCATAGGATAAAGTACCGCCAATTGACGCGAGGATAGCGGCAGAAAAGGTCGGCAGTTTTTTTATCAGCATGAATAACGGGGACAACCGATTGGTTGCCCCCGTTTTCATTATGACCAGCCTGGAGGATTTAATTATATTGCCCTGTCAGAGGCAAGTAGCAAATGTCGAGCATCTGGATTCTGGTGGAGGAGCAAGGCGTCTTTGGGGTTTCGCTTGATAATTTGTCACATCTACCCAAACTCCCGAACGCAGAAAAGATTTGATTACACCGTCCCGGATAAGCAGGCTTAGTTTCACCCTTTGTGCCACAGTGATCGTGTCGTCTTTGCAACGTACCAGTACAACCATGTCTCTTCCTCCTGTGCGGGAAAGCTCTGGATGTCGTGCGAATCAACTTAAATCATATACCGGATTGTTAATGGCTCACCTGGAGCCCATATTCAAATGGAAGGTGGGGAGACGACTTGCTTTTCCCATTGGAAAATGATCGAACGTTTCTATGTATACACAAAAAGGAAGAATCCGTAAAGCAAAATCTATTAGATGCAACTAATGTAATAAAATGCAATATTTCTAGTAGGTTGCAAGAGGTGGGGTGTGCATCATTACGGTTCGGATATATCGTCGAAAGTTCGTTTAAGTAGATAGGATATGAGGGCTGCCGCAAGTAACCCGCCGATCACGATTGCCCCGAATATTTTCCTGCGTTGATCCCGCTCGTCAATTTTTGCGAGCGTTTTAGAGATTCCGTCCAGTTCTTCCCGGAATTCACCCGATAACTTTATCACTTTGTCTGTGTCGACCTCGTGAAAGAGGCGATGATAGCGATTACGTACTGAAAAAAGACTTTTTTCCCAAGATTCGGTATCTACTCCCTCACTTTTGAATTTGTCAATTCTTCCATCAATTTCAACGATGAGCCGTTCGGTGTGCCTCATGGCCTCTTTTATGGCTGAGGCTTGCCCGTACGGGTGGCACTTGCCGCAGTTTTCCTTATTTATGATTTCCAGGGTGGCCCTTGCAACAGCATGGGACCCATGACAGGTGACGCATGTGGGCCCTCCGGTGCCGAGTGCACGACCGTGGGCACTCTTGAAGTAGTCCTCCATGATCCCCACGTGGCAACGTCCGCAGAAGGCCGGTGTCCCCATCCTGTCAGGGAATCCTATAAAACCGCGGGCCGGATTCATGGCATTCAGGGCATCTTTGGCATCCCCTCCATGGCAGTCATGACACGATATTCCATTAGACTCGTGAATACTCCCGCGCCAGGCTTTAACTGGTACCCCCCCTTTACCCGTCTGCTTACCGTGGCACTGGATGCATGTTGTCTCAGCTTCACTGTGCGCAGAAAGGGGCAGAAGGAATACCCACAGGAGTGCAAATAGTATGGCGTGCGGGGATAGTTTCATGAGTAATGCCCCCATATTGCCATTGCGATGTACAAAATAATCCCTCCCGCAAAACATGAAAGGAACAGAGGTCTTTTAAAAGGATTTCGTTCCTTGCTCCGATCTATAAAGGGAAGCAGTGCCAGAAAGGTCATTGCTGCCCCTTGAACCATGAGCCCCAGGAGCTCATTAGGGAATACCTTGAGCGTCTGGTAATTTGCGAGGAAATACCATTCCGGCTTTATGTGCGCTGGAGTTTTGAAAGGGTCGGCAGGCATAAAAGCCGTTTGAGGAAAGAAGATGTAAGGAGAGAAAAACACAACCGTTAAAAAGATTGCCAGATAAATAAGGATGGAAGTCATATCCTGAAGAAGATAATCGGGGAAGAACGGAATGCCACCGGGGTGGGATTGATGGCGAAAGCTGTCTCCTTGCCAGTTGTTTTTTGATTCGCCCAGCCCGAAAGGAGGGGTGGAAACGCCAATTCGCTCCAGCAGAAAGAGGTGTGCAACGATAAAAGCTCCGATGGCAAGCGGCAGGAAAGTCACATGGACGGCAAAAAAGCGTCCCAGCGTCGGAGGCCCCACCAGCATACCGCCTCGGAGGAATGTCATGAGATACTCCCCAATAATGGGGATTGCGCCGACACTGTTGGTGGCAACCGTTGTAGCCCAAAACGAAAGTTGGCTCCACGGCAGGAGATAACCCGTGAGTGAAATCCCCAGAATCAGGTTAAACAGTATGAAGCCGGTTAACCAGTTCATTTCCCGTGGGCTCTTATGGCTCCCCATAAACAGGACTGACAGCATGTGGAGAAGCAGGACAGCCACCATCATATTGGAGCCGACGGCGTGGCACAGGCGGATGAACCAGCCGAACGGGACATCGTTCATTATGTAAGTCACGCTTTTGTAAGCTTTTTCAGCATCGGGGATGTAGTGTATGAGGAGCAGGATGCCAGTTACAACCTGAATGCCGAATATGACAAGAAGCACACTGCCCAGTGAATACCAGGCGTTGATGTTACGTGGCAGCAGATAGCCGGTTAGATATTTCTCTGCCAGTTCTCCCAAACCGAGCCTGACGTCGAACCAGTGGTAGATGCTTTTCAATGGCTGCATATCCGGCTCCTATCCAACAGTCACAACGCCGTCGGCTACAACTAACGGCAGCCTCTCCAAAGGTTTTGGCGGCGGCCCGGAGATTACAGTACCGTCAGGAGTGAAACGACCGCCGTGGCAGGGGCAGAGGAAGTTCTGCTTTTCTTTTTCCCACTGCACAACACATCCCAGATGCGTGCATATTGCCGAAAGAGCAACAAATTCTCCACTCTGCTTTCTTATCACAACTCCGGTCATGCCGCGGAATTTGAAAAATTTGGCACCTTCCGGCGGTATTTCCGTTGCAGCAAAAGATATCCTGTCTCCGGATTCATTGGTTTTTACAGGTGCAAGATAACCGAGAATAGGGTAGGCAACAGCAGCCGCACCTGCGACAGCAAGCCCGCCAAGGCAGAAACCGAGAAATTCCCGTCTGCTGCTGGTCTGCATGAACCCTCCCGTAAACCGGTAATCGTGCTCAAGTATAGCCCCTGGTGGTTACATTGCAATTGAGTCACATGCGATACATGGGAGAGGGCACTTTTCACTTGATTTGCCTTGCCTGTTTACATTAACCTTTCACCTGTTTAACCATCTCATGCCACATGGAGGGCTTCATGCCGTTAAGTCAACCGGGGTCGACGAAATTCCAGGTCAATCTTAGACGCCATTTGCGTAATCAAGATATATCCGACAACCTTGTGCACCTTATCTGCGAAATAGCCGAGGCAAGCAAATATGTAATCAATGCCGTCCGGACCGGGGACCTGGGAGTGGCGGGTACGTCGAACCTGTATGGCGAAGAGCAGCTGGCTCTTGACGTTCTATCTGACCGGATCATAAAAAAACGCCTCATCCACTCCGGCGTTGTCTGTAATATCGCTTCAGAGGAAATGGATGAAATATTCCAGGCGCAGGCCGATGCCGACGGACTCTACTCCGTGGCCTATGATCCCCTTGACGGCTCATCTCTTGTTGATGTGAACCTGGCGGTGGGCACCATTGTTTCCATTTATGAAGGATGCAATCTGCTTCAAAAAGGACGCAACCAGGTTGCCGCCATGTACATCCTCTATGGTCCGAGGGTTTCAATGGTTTACTCTGTCGGCAAAGGGGTACATGAGTTCACCATGAACCATCTGATGGAATACACTCTTTCACGGGAAAACGTTGTGATGAAACCCGAGGGGGATATATATTCACCGGGCGGTCTCCGCAACAAGTATCATGAGGGAACGGAAAAGTTTGTCCGCTACCTGGAAGAAAAAGGGGCAAAGCTCCGGTATTCGGGCGGATTCGTGCCCGACATCAACCAGGTCATAATGAAGGGCAAGGGAATATTCATGTATCCTGCCCTTAACGGTTCGCCAAACGGAAAACTCCGTCTTCTCTTTGAGCTGAATCCCATGGCATTTCTGATTGAAAATGCCGGCGGAGCCGCAACTGACGGAAAAACGCCCATCCTGGACCTGGATCCCCAGTCTCTGGACCAGCGGGCTCCCATTTATATCGGTTGTAAAAATGATGTGGCAAAGGCGATGGAATTTATTGCCTGAAAGCGGTGGGTCAACGTCGAACCCGTTTGTAGCGAGGTTTTTATGGAAGAAAGTGCAAAGCAAAAACGACTGTGCTCCGAGATACAGCTTTTCGACCTTTGCGACAAGGGTTCGACGGATGTCTGTGGACATCGTGACGGACGTTATTGCACCAAGGGTGATATCCTGACCCGTTTTGAAGCCATAGCCGATGACGACCAGTCTCCCGAGCAGTACTTTGCCGAAGAATTGGACGAAACCGAAGGTGCAGACGATTTGGGATATGATGATGCTTTCGGAGTTGATGAATACGGTGAAGAGGATTAGCTGAATTTTCCGGCCGCGATTCTTTGCGTAAAAAAACCGCCTGAATGGGCGGTTTTTTTATTTCATTACAACTGGTTACGGATGAAATTTATATTGCCGATTTCTTCCCAACGCTGACGTGGAATCGATAGGAAAATATCAACAATTTCCGGATCGAACTGAGTTCCCCGGCAGCGGTTCATTTCACTGACAACGGCCTCGAAGGGGAGAGCCTTGCGGTACGGTCGGTCTGATGTCATGGCATCCAATGTGTCGACAACGGAGAAAATGCGGGCGGGAAGAGGGATGTTATGCCTTGAAAGCCCATTGGGGTAGCCGGTTCCGTCAAACCACTCGTGGTGGGCCAAAACCATATCTGCCTGCTCCTTGAGGAACTTTATGCCCGACAGAATATCGTAACCAAGTTGGGGGTGACGCTTCATTTCCTTCCATTCAGATGCATCAAGCTTGCTGGGTTTGAGGAGGATATTATCGGAAATGCCGATCTTGCCGATGTCGTGCAGAAGTGCCCCCCGTGCCATGACGTACAAATCTTTACCGGATATGCCCATGGTTTCCCCAAGGAGCATCGTGTAACCCATGACCCGTTCCGAGTGGGAGCCCGTTTCCTTTTCGCGGGCATCCAGGGCACGCACCAGAGCGGTCAGGGTGTGGTTATAGGCAAGGTTGAGATCTTCCATTGCAGTGCGGATCTGCCGAGTCTGTTCTTCTACCTTTTTCTCCAGATTTGTTTGGTACTCCCGATTCTCCACGAGTAAACGCTGCTTTTCCAGTGAGTTGCGAATTGTCAGGAGCACGCGATCCACGTCAAAGGGCTTGAGAATATAATCATCGGCGCCGAGATGGATGCAATTCATGGCCGTTTCCGTATCACTTATCGCAGTTACCATAAGCACCACGGTTTCGGGACTCAGAGCCTTGAGTTCTTCAAGAAAATCCACACCGGATCGCCCCGGCATCATGATGTCGAGAATCGTAAGGTCTATTTTGTTGTTCTGAAGAATTAATCGGGCATCGTCTGCACTGCCGGCCTGAAAGCAGCGGTACCCCTCACGGGATAAGGCAGAGACTATGAGTTCCCTTATCATCTCTTCATCATCGACAGTAAGGATGGTAGCTTGCACGGCAATTCCTCTCTGGCGGTTTATAGATTCAGCCGTTTTTCGAGTTCATCCCGCACCCGCCCGAACAGCACATCAGGCGTGAAGGGTTTGTTGATGAAAGCTATCCGTTCATTGGTAATTTCTTGCGGCAACATCGTATCATCCGTATAGCCTGACATAAACAATATTTTGATATCAGGGCGTTTTTCCCTGAATTCTCGCATTAGTGCCGGGCCGTTTTTCTCCGGCATGATGACGTCGGAGAGGACTAGGTCGATCAGATGCAGGTTCGAATCAAAAATTTCACTTGCCTCAGATGGCGAAGTCGCCTGAAGTACCGTGTATCCGCGGCGGCTCAGGGTGCGGACCGCGAGATTCAATACTCCCGCTTCGTCTTCAACAACCAGGATGGTTCCAGTCCCCTTTGATACCTCTTCGGCGGCACAAGACTCTTCATTGTCAGCTTGAGAATTAACTTGCGGGAGATATACCCGGAATGATGCCCCCTGGCCGAGTTCACTGACAACCTGGATATAGCCTCCGCTCTGTTTGACGATACCGTAAACCGTCGCAAGCCCGAGCCCCGTACCCTTACCCTGTATCTTGGTGGTGAAAAAGGGTTCGAAGATTTTACGTTTTGTTTCTTCGGCCATGCCGACTCCGTTATCATGTACGGCCAACATGACGTAACTTCCCTCAACGGCCCCCGGATTTCCATTAACAAATGCCCGGTCCAGAAAAGAGTTTGCTGTTTCGATGGTTATTACACCGCCGTCTTCCAATGCGTCCCGGGCATTAACCAACAGGTTCATTAATATCTGTTCCACTTGCCCCGGATCTGCCTTCACAACGCCCAGACAGTCAGAAAGACGTGTCTCCAGGACAATATTCTCTCTGATGAGCCTTTTGAGCATCTTTTCCAGGTTCCTGACCAGGTAGTTAATGCTTATTACCTTCGGTTCAAGCACTTGACGGCGACTGAAGGCAAGGAGCTGGTGGGTGAGGTCAGCGGCACGTTCCCCGGCTTTCAGGATTTGCTCTACTTCTGTACGGAATGGATTTTCAGCGGGCATTTCATGGAGAAGCAGGGTGCTGTAGCCGTTGATGATTGTGAGGAGATTATTGAAATCATGGGCAACGCCCCCCGCAAGTTGCCCGATTGCCTCCATTTTTTGTGCCTGCCTGAGTTGGGCCATGGCCTGCCGGTGTTCCCGCTCGGTTTGCCGATAATCGCTGATATCCTCTTTTATGCCCATAAAATGTGTTATGGCGCCATCAGAGTTACGGATTGGCGATATGCACACTTTTTCCCAGAAGAGCTCTCCGTTCTTTTTCTTGTTGATCATTTCTCCGTGCCATTCTCGGCCGGAGGCTATCGTTTCCCATAAATTCCGGTACTCAGTGTCGGAAATCTCGCCGGATTTGAGAATACGAGGATTTTTTCCTACAACTTCATCTGCGCTGTAGCCTGTTATCTGGGTAAATTTGGGATTGACGTATTCTATTATGCCATTATGGTCGGTTATGATGATGGAAACCGGACTCTGGGTTACCGCATGGGAAAGTTTACGCAGTTCATCCTCAGCCTGTTTTTTCTGGCACCTTACTATTGACTCTTCAAGTTCCCGTCGGACGGCCGGGACCAGCCGTACAAGATTGTCTTTGACAATATAATCGCTGGCGCCAGCCCTCATGGTTTCGACGGCGGCATGTTCTCCAATCACTCCGGAGACAATGATAATCGGGAGGGAGTAACCTTTACTCCTCAGAAGAGCTATGGCGTCAAGTCCACTGAAAGTGGGCATGACATAGTCGGAAATAACTATATCCCAAGTGGAAGCAGCGAGAGCATCGAGCATCTGCTCAGCGGTATCCACTCTGAGAAAAGAGAGCGTGAAACTGCTGCCGAGCTCATACACGATAAGGTCGGTGTCGAGAGGGGAGTCATCAACTATAAGGACTCGCAAAGTAGGGGCCACCACCACAGTCATCCCATGCTCCGGTTCCGAACCGGAGAATTTTATTAATTCGCTACCCTTCTGTTCTTATCGGCAGTTCACTATGAAAGTTTAATGGGATGCCGAAAATTATCCAGGGTAGTTACTTTAATCCATTTTTCTGTGATGGCGGGGAAGTGATTGGGGAATTCAGACTATCGTGCGAGTTTTTTTGAATTTGTGCTCGTACATCCTTTTGTCGGCAAGCTTCATGGTCTCTTCCAGCCGTTCTCCTTTCGAGGCGGTTGCCGCGCCAAATGACATACTGAGCGGGAAGGATAATCCGGTCGCGTTGCTTGCCTCTATCTTCGTCAGCACACGGTTAAGGGCGTCTTCGACAACCCCGGCATCGGCGCTGGGGAGTAAAACAGCGAATTCATCGCCTCCGATACGCGCCACGACATCCTCGGCACGGAAAGCTCCTTTAAGCATCAAGGCAGCGCGGGTTATCAGATCATCCCCTTCGGCATGCCCAAGTGTGTCGTTGACGTATTTGAGCTTATCGATGTCGCTCACCACAATGCTCACCGGAAACTGGCGCCCGAGTTCGAGCCGTTCCAGCTCCTCCTGGAAAAATCCCCGGTTGTAGAGGCCGGTCAGAGGATCGTGGGTACTCATATAGCGGAGCTTTTCTTCCGTCTGTTTACGTTCGGTTATATCGAGGATTGTGCCTACGAGCCCACCAGGCGTGTTGTCGATATTATTGAAAGTGGCTTTGTAAAATATTACGTCGTGCAGTGTCCCATTGGCAAAAGAGATGGTGCTTTCATAAATCTGAGTGCCACCATGGCGGAATAATTCGTTATCTGATTCGGAAAAACGGTCGGCAAGGCTGGACGGAGCAATATCCGCCATTGATTTGCCTATTATCTCGCTCTGGGGTAATCCGGAAAAAGACTCGAATGCTTTGTTGCAGCCGAGGAAAATTCCATCGTTGTTTTTGAAAAATATCGGGGCGGGGATGGAGTCTATCAGCACCTGCCTGAAATGAAGCTGTTCCCTCAGGTCCCTTTCAGCCTTACGCCGTTCTTCCCGGATTGCGGCTTCGCGCAATTCCCGGCGTATGGCAGGCATCAGGCGGGTAAAATCCCCTTTCATTATATAGTCGTGGGCACCGGCCTTCATTGCCTTGACCGCTTCAATTTCACCGATCCTGCCAGAGACAATGATAAATGGAAGGTCCAGCTCCAACTCCTGAAGAACCGTGAGAGCTGCCAAGGCATCAAATTGAGGCATGAAGTAGTCGGACAGAACTATATCCCACTGTTTACTGGTGAGAATTTCTCGCAGGGGAGCTTCCGCGTCGACTCTTTCATAGGTGATTTCATATTCTTTTTTTAAAGCCCGGACGAGAAAAAAACAGTCGTCTTCAGAGTCTTCAATTATAAGTACACGCAATGAGGGGGTCACTTGATCTCTCCAAGGCGGTATAAAGGCGTCTCGTTAAAATTTTTCCGAGGCGCATGCGATAACGGCTATTGTGAAGACTCCGTTAATAATTATATCGTTTATACTAATAACACCGGACGCGACGATTGGCAAATAAGAGTGCCTGTGATATACGAATTAACATCAGATTTTAGCGGGTTGAGGGGTGACCATGATCGAATCGAAACGGGCAATTCTTTCGAAATCGCTGTTGACGGCTGTTTTGACAGCCATCGTAATGGTACTGCTCATTTGCGGCACCCCAATGGCCGAACCTGTTTCGACACATGTTTCACAGGGAGAATTTGCGGCATATCTGGTTAGCGAACTCGGATGGCAGTCGGGAGTGCCCGATGAACCGAAAATCTCCGATTACCTGGCCGTGCTGAGCGGCAAGCGCTCATTCCGCTTTGAGGCTGAAGATGTTTTTAATATCGAAGGAGACAGTGTAACCGTCAGAAACTATCCGCTTTATGGGCCATTTTCGGGCTCAGGCTGGCTTAGTGGAACTGCTGCACCCACCACAGTTCGCTTCACGGTCTTTCTTCCGCGAGGCGGGGAGTATCTGCTGAGTGTAGTCTCAAAAGGAGATGGACAGCATTGGTCTGCGGGTGGCAAGGATTTCACTGTGAATACCGGTGGTGGCCTGCGTGAGAAAGAAGCGGGGACGATAACCCTTAGAGGGGGAAAACAGGAAATTTCCGTGATGCTGCCTCCCGAAGGGGGAGTTGATGCCTTAATCCTTAATGCAGTTGGTGAATTTCCGGCAATTGAGCCTCTTGGAGGCTGGCGGCCCGACACCCCTTTGTCTTGGGGCAGCTATGCGGAAACCATGGCTACGATCCTTAATCTGGAAAAAAAATTCCCGGGGGGTCAGGCTGCAAAGCCCGAAATAATAGCCTTTAAGAGCATAAATAAGCTTCCGCCGGCGGTTGTTGAAACCAACATCAATTATCTTGGAGCTCATACTGCGACGTCATGGGTGAGGGCGGGGGCAAACGGCGCTGTCCTGGAACTACCGATCGACGTAGCAGCAAACGGGATATACGCTCTCCGCGTCCGCATTCTTGGCTCTACATTTGTCACCGATTTCAATGGAGTCCGGAAACAGTGGGATGGGAAACCATATCTTTACTGGTATGACTTGGGCGCATCGCGTCTAGCCAGAGGAACCCATATACTTAAAATAGAGATCCCCCCCCTTGGCGGTGCCGACGTTGTTGAACTCACAGCCCTTAAGTCATCCCAACAGGACTATCTGGCAGCATTAGGCATAGTTGGTAAAAATCCGTCATCAACGCTTTCTCAAGCCGAGCTTGAAGACCAGCTCCGGAAGGACTTGGGACGACTTATTCCTGCACGCTAGGGGGCGGGGTGACCTCCAGGCCTCTTATTCTTCCCCTCCTCGGCATGGTCGGTGGGCTCTTATCCGCCCATCACCTGAATATTTTTCTACCGCATTACCTGCTACCAATTTTGCTGGTTATAACACTGGTGTGTGCGATTCTCAGAAGTCGCATGCCGTTCCTGTTCCTCCTCACCGCACTCTTCTTCGCCTGGGGTAACACAGCCCTCCAACCGTTTCTCAGCCCATCATACCCACCGAATCATCTCGTTCATTTCGTATCACAGGTTCCGGTTACCGTAGAAGGGATCGTTGCAACCCGTCCAGAAGCCAAGGATGAGGGAATGAGATTCGTTCTTGCTGCCGAGCGGGTTTTGCGTGACGGGAAAGCTGTTCCGGTCGAAGGGCTCCTTCTGGTTCATATACGGGAGGGTAGGGGGGATATCCTGACCGGAGACAGAGTGCGGCTGGCTGCCAGGCTCCGTCAACCGATGAATCTGGGGCTCCCGGGAGAATTTGATTACCGTCGCTATCTGGCTTACCGTCAGATTTATGTTACTGCATCAGTTTTGAGTAAGGACAACATACCGCTTATGCGCGAAGCGGCAGCATATCCGTTTCAGCGTTGGTTCGACAGCCTTGCAGGAGAGCTTGGCGATTTTATCGGTAAAAGTTTCCCCGCCGAAGGCGGTATTCTCAGGGCTATTCTGGTGGGCGAACGGGGCTACGTCAACGAAAGGACCGAGGAAATCTATGCCCGTGCCGGCGTCAATCATATTCTTTCCATCTCAGGATTTCATATCGGTATTATCGCCATTACCATCTATTACCTGCTCTTGAAACTGCTTGCCAGATCGGAAATTCTCGCTCTGCGCCTGAACCTGAGGCGCACCGTCCTTCTTGTGGCACTTCCTCCCGTTGTTTTCTATCTCTACATCGCAGGGTTAGCTCCGGCGACTGTCCGTTCAGTTATCATGATTGTCATTGCTACCATTGCCTTGCTCCTCGAACGGGAAACGGACCCCATCAATACTCTTACGGCAGCTGCATTCAGCATCCTTTTATTCACTCCCCAGACACTTTTCGATATCTCGTTTCAACTCTCGTTCCTGGCCATCTGGGGACTGATAATCCTTACGCCGCTCTTCATGAAGCCGTTTTCGAGCATCAATAACACCAAACTGAAGAATCTGCTTCTGTTTGTTGCCGCATCTGCCGCAGCCATTACCGTAACCCTTTTGCCCGTTGCACACATGTTTCACCGCACATCGGTCGCCGGGTTAATCGGGAATTTCGTGGCGGTTCCGCTTTTGGGATACGGCGCTGTGGTGACTGGATTTGCCTCGCTGCCGTTAATCCATTTAGCTCCCGATGCCGCGCATTTCCTTCTCGGGATTGCAGCGTGGCTTGTCAGACTATCCGGGTCTCTGATCGAAATGATTGCCCGAATTCCCCCTTTACCGCTAAGGAGCGTGTCACTCCTTGATCTTTCAGTCTTTTATCCGGCATTGCTTGGCCTTACGCTCATCAAGACATATAAAATGCGTTATTCAGTCTGCATACTGGCCATTGCAACGCTTTTCACGCTCCATATTCCGGCAGGCGCAAATTCGGACAGAATGCTTAAAATTACCTTCTTCAGCATCGGACAAGGGGAATCCACACTGATCACCTTCCCCGATGGCAGACACATGCTTGTGGACGGTGGCGGCTCGCTAAGGGATGACGGAATGGACACAGGGACTCGATACCTGGCCCCGGCCCTATGGAGCATGGGAGTGGACCGGCTTGATGTTGTCGTTCTTTCTCATCCCCATCCCGACCATTTGAAAGGGCTCGTTTCCCTTGCCGAACTGTTTCCCATCGGAGAATTCTGGGCGAGTGGCATCGAAGAGCCAGTCGGAGACCATGCAAAATTGCGGTCGATACTTGCCGGGCAAGGGGTACCGGTCCGCAGTATCACTTCAACAACGCCATCATGTACCATAGGCAATGTCAGAATCACGCCTCTGGCCCCGGCTCCGGATTCGCATGAGCACAACGGCGGCCAGAACGACAACTCTCTTGTATTCAGGCTTGTCTATGGCGAGTTCAGCATGCTGTTTACTGGAGACATCGGTGATTGCGGGGAAAAGTGGCTCCTGAGAGATCCGGGCAAGCTTGGTTGCACAGTGCTTAAGGTTCCCCATCACGGCAGTCGCCACTCCACTACACCTATGCTTCTCGATGTTGCTTCACCCCGGTTGGCGTTAATTTCCGCTGGAGCCGGAAACAGTTTCGGCCTCCCATCACCCGAAACCGTTTCAAGGCTCCATCAACGGGGAATCTCTGTGTTTCGAACCGACCTGCACGGAACTGTAGAAGTCACTAGTGACGGGAAAGGATATAGTATCCGAACCTCTTCAGACGGGCATTTTCATTGACAAAAACCTCATTTTATCTGATAGTTTTAAGACTTAATTCACAGATATTGAGCCACTTTGCCTGATTCGGAGTCTCCATTTTATGGAAAAAATCCTTGTCGTCGACGATGACCGCTTCTTTCGGCAGTTGTATATCGACCTTCTCAGGGAAGAAGGGTACGAGGTTGACACCGTGGCTTCCGGGGCCAAAGCTCTGGATCTTCTCGAAAAAAATGATTATCAGCTTGTGATTACAGATCTTGTCTTGCCCGGCATGGGCGGCATCGATCTTCTTGCTCGGGTGAAAATACAGGCTCCCACTGTAGATGTGATTATAGTTACGGGCCACGCTAACGTTGAATCAGCCGTTTTTGCCCTCAAAGGCGGTGCACGCGACTACCTCCTCAAACCGTTTAATCACGATGAATTCAAGCATACCGTTGCTCTCTGTTTTGAACAGCGCCGCCTAATAAATGAAAACTATGAACTAAAGGAACTTCTGAACTTATTTCAGGTGGGGCAGAATATCGCCAACTGCATTGATATCGAACGATTGTCGACTGTAGTGGTGGAGTCACTGACAAAAGAGGTCAGGGCCTCCAGGGCCATTGGATTATTCCGCCAAAAGGATGAGAATCTGCTTCTGAAGGATTTTGAGGGGTTCAACGAAGATGTCGCCCAAAATCTCGCTGAATTGCTTCGAAAGAACGTCAGCCTTGAGGACAGAAATGCCCCGACTCTCAAAAAAATAAAAGCCTCTTCTTTTGTTACGGGAGGGGAATTCGATGGTTTAGATCTCGACGAAGCTCTCCTGATGATTATCCGGTCTAAAACCGAGGTCCTCGGAGTCGTTGTCATCTTTAACAATCCTGGGCAGCAACTCCCCGGTGATTTCAAACTTAAGAGCGTTCACTTCCTTTTGGAACAGTCAACCCTTGCATTCGAGAACGCCGCCCGTTACTCAAGTGCCAAAGACATGCTTTATATCGACGAATTGACAGGACTTTTCAACTATCGCTACCTGGACATTTCCCTGGAACGCGAACTTAAAAGGGCCGACAGATTCGGATCGACGGTGTCGATGATTTTTATAGATCTGGATTTTTTCAAGGGAGTCAATGACATCCATGGCCACCTGGTGGGAAGTCAGGTACTTACCGAGGTAGGTATGCTTCTCAAGAAATCGGTTCGTGAAGTTGACATCGTTATCCGTTACGGTGGCGACGAGTTTACTGTCATGCTTGTGGAGACGGGAGAAAAGGGAGCCGCCACCGTAGCCGAACGGATTCGGCGCTCCATTGAAGATCACTCCTTCCAGGCCGCTGAAGGCCTCAATATCCGCCTGACCGCAAGTCTGGGCTATGCCTGCTATCCAGCCGACACCCAATCTAAACTTGAACTCCTCGAACTGGCCGACAAGGCAATGTACAAAGGTAAGGAAGAAGGGAAAAATTGCGTTTTCAGAGCAACGGCAATCCGCTGAATATTCCAGCTGACAAGCAACAATAACAAGGAGTAGGTAAGTACATGATTACTGGCATCAAGGGTTTCAATGATATTTTGCCCGGAGAGGTCGAACGATGGCAACACATCGAATCGACTGCACGTCGGGTATTCGGACTTTATGGCTATTCGGAAATTCGCATTCCGATTCTTGAAAAAACGGAGCTCTTTTGCCGTTCCATTGGCGACACCACCGACATTGTTGAAAAAGAGATGTATTCCTTTGTCGACAAGGGAGAAAATGCCGTAACCATGCGCCCAGAAGGGACTGCAAGCGTCATGCGGGCGTATATCGAACACAAGCTCTATGCGCAGGACCCGGTATCAAAGCTATATTATATGGGCCCCATGTTTCGCTATGAACGTCCCCAAAAAGGGCGCTACCGGCAGTTTCACCAGATAGGCGCAGAAGTTACCGGCGTCACCGACCCCAAGGTGGACGCCCAGGTTCTTACGATGCTCTGCCATTTTTTTGCAGAGCTTGGTTTGACGGAACCAACGCTCCAGATAAACTCCCTTGGCTGCCCCGAGTGCCGGCCGGTTTATCGCGAAGCACTCAAAAATTATCTTCGCGAGCGTCTCGACCAACTTTGTGATGACTGCAAAAGGCGCTACGAAACGAATCCCCTCAGGGCACTGGACTGCAAGTCTCCGCACTGCCGGGAGGCCACCGCTAATGCACCGGCCGTGTTGGACCACCTCTGCTCCGGTTGTGACGACCACTTCGCGGCCACCCGCCGCCATCTGGAAAGAGCTGGCACCCCATACAGCATAAATAACAGGATGGTGCGCGGCCTTGACTATTACACCCGCACCACCTTTGAACTGGTCACTGGGCTCCTCGGCGCCCAGAGCGCCGTGGCGGCCGGAGGACGTTACGACGGCCTTATCTCCGATCTCGGCGGTCCCGCCATTCCCGGCATCGGTTTTGCCATGGGGGTTGAACGGGTCGCCCTGCTGCTTGGTGAACAGGAGTTCGCTCGACGCCCCGACCTCTTCATCGCTGCCCTGGGCTCAGAAGCCCAGGATGAGGCCTTCAGACTCATGTGCGGCCTTCAGCGCCTCGGTATATCGGTGGAGATGGACTACGAGGGAAAGAGCCTGAAAAGCCAGATGCGCCGCTCAGACAAATTCAACACCCGTTTCACCCTTATAATCGGAAGTGATGAGCTTGCTAACAGTCGGGCAACGCTTAAAGCCATGGACACGGGCAGCCAGTCTGATGTCCTTCTGGACCCGGCAGTCATTGCAGAGCTAGTAAAGTAAATAACCCATGAAAACAGCGAAGGGGGAGGGGAGCGGAATGCGCTTTCTTTCCCCTTCTCCTTAATCATTCCTCCATGTTCCTTTTCATAAACTCCACTTAAGTAATTGACAACCCACCACAAAAATTGTATACAGTATCCATTTCGCCCACGTAGTGTTATCGCCTCAACATCTCGAAATAACGATTGATTCAGAAGTAAAACTACAGGAGGAATGGAACATGATTGAAGCCTATCTCGCCCACGAAGCCGAACGCCAGGCGCAGGGAATCCCGGCGCTGCCGCTCACCCCTGAGCAGGCAACTGAACTGTGTAAACTACTGGAAGCCCCTCCTGCCGGCAAAGAAGGTTTCCTCCTAAACCTGTTAAAGGAGCGCGTTTCTCCAGGCGTTGATCCTGCGGCTAAAGTAAAGGCTGCATTCCTGGCAGAGATCGTCAAGGGAACCAAGAAATCACCGTTGGTTTCCAAGGTAGACGCCATCCGCATTCTCGGTACGATGATCGGCGGTTACAACGTTGATCCCCTGGTTGAAGCACTCAAGGATGCCGAGTTGGCCGATGAGGCAGCATGTGCTCTTTCGGGCCTGACATTGGTTTATGGCGGATTCGATCAGGTTGTGGAGCTTTCAAAGAGCAGCGCGGCAGCAAAGAAAGTTCTGGACTCCTGGGCAAACGCAGAGTGGTTTACCAATCGCCCGGGTCTGCCTGAAACCATCAAAGTCAAGGTATTCAAGGTGGAAGGCGAAATCAACACGGACGATTTCTCCCCGGCCGGCGACGCATGGAGCCGTCCCGATATCCCTCTTCACGCACTGGCTATGGGCAAAACCCGCTTCCCGAACCGTCTGAAAGATATCGCCGATTGGCGCGCTGCTGGTCACCAGGTGGCTTTTGTCGGTGACGTCGTCGGCACCGGCTCCTCCCGTAAGTCCGCCTGCAACAGCGTCCTGTGGCACATGGGGCAGGAGATTCCTGCTGTTCCCAACAAAAAGACCGCCGGCGTCATCATTGGCGGCGTAATCGCTCCGATTTTCTTCAACACTGCCCAGGATTCCGGTGCGCTCCCCCTTAAGGCCGATGTTACCAACATGAATGATGGTGACATTATCACCATCAACACCGCAAAAGGCGAAATCTCCAACGAAAAAGGGGAGGTTATCTCCACCTTCAAGATCAGCCCCAACACACTGGCCGACGAGTTCCGGGCCGGTGGCCGGATTCCGCTCATCATTGGCCGCGCTGTGACTGAAAAGGCCCGCAAGGCCCTCGGCCTCGGCGACACCGACGTATTCACCAAGCCGGTGAACCCGGAGCCCAAGGCAGGCCAGGGCTACTCCCTCGCCCAGAAGATGGTCGGCAAGGCCTGCGGCGTTGCCGGTATACTTCCCGGCACTGCCTGCGAGCCCAAGATGACCACCGTCGGTTCCCAGGACACCACTGGCCCCATGACCGCCGACGAACTCAAGGAACTGGCCTGCCTCAAGTTCCTCTCGCCGATGTTCATGCAGTCCTTCTGCCACACCGCTGCCTATCCGAAGCCGGCTGACGTGAAGATGCACAAGAATCTCCCCGGATTCATCATCGAGCGGTGCGGCGTACCCCTCAAGCCGGGCGACGGCGTTATCCACTCCTGGCTGAACCGCCTGCTCCTCCCCGACACTGTCGGTACAGGCGGCGACTCCCACACCCGCTTCCCCATCGGCATCAGCTTCCCGGCCGGTTCCGGCCTGGTGGCCTTCGCAGGCGCCATGGGCTTCATGCCGCTTGATATGCCCGAGTCGGTCCTGGTCCGCTTCAAGGGCAAACTCAACCCCGGCATCACCCTTCGCGACGCGGTCAACGCCATCCCCTACTGGGCCATCAAGCAGGGCAAACTGACCGTTCCCAAGAAGAATAAGATCAACATCTTCAACGGCCGCATCCTCGAAATGGAAGGGCTTCCCGACCTGACCGTGGAGCAGGCTTTCGAGCTGACCGACGCCGCTGCCGAGCGCTCCGCCGCCGCAGGCTGCATCCAGCTCTCCAAAGAGAGCGTGGCCACCTACCTCCGCTCCAACGTGGCACTGATGAAGAAAATGATTGCTGACGGCTACCAGGATGCCCAGACTCTCCAGAACCGCATCGACGCCGTCAACGAATGGCTGAAGAACCCGCAGCTCCTCGAAGCCGACAAGAACGCAGTCGAGACCGGAGCCTACGCCGACGTCATCGAGATCGACCTGGCCGAGATCACCGAACCGATTCTGGCCTGCCCCAACGACCCGGACGACGTGAAGCTCCTGTCCGAAGTTGCCGGCACTCCGATCCAGGACGTTTTCCTTGGCTCCTGCATGACCAACATCGGTCACTTCCGTGCTGCCGCCGAGATCTGGCGCGGTCTTAAGTTCAACCCGAGCGTCCGTACCTGGATCTGCCCGCCGACCCGCATGGATCAGCAGCAGCTTAAGGACGAAGCTTACTTCTCGGTCTACAGTGCTTTCGGCGCCCGGATCGAAATTGCCGGTTGCTCCCTCTGCATGGGTAACCAAGCTCGCGTGCCCGATGGTGTCAATATGTTCTCCACTTCTACCCGCAACTTTGACGACCGGATCGGCGATGGCGCTAAGGTATTCCTCGGTTCTGCCGAATTGGGTGCAGTAACCGCAACCATGGGCAAACTGCCTACTGTTGCTGAGTTTATGGCCGCATACAAAGAGAAGGTTGAACCTAAGAAGGATGTTGTTTACAAGTATCTCCAGTTCGACGAGATGCCTGCATACAAGTAAGTCCTTGCGCCTCTTGCTGAAATATTGAGGCAGGGATGATAGAAGCATGAAATAAGACCCCCGTTCGGGCTAGCCCGGGCGAGGGTCTTATTTTTTTATGGAAGCATTACGAAGCCCATTTATCTGGGCTTGCCATTATTCCGTTTCCAGATAGAGTAAGCACATGACCCAGAAAGAAGGAGGGAAATATGACGAATCGACTCAGTCCGGATGACTTGCCGATCGTCAACGGAAGAGTGTATCACCTCGACTTGGCTCCGGAGGAACTGGCGCATCATGTCATATTGGTGGGAGATCCCGACCGGGTTCCGATCCTGGCGGATGAACTCCTTGCCGCACGGGAAGTGGATCGTTTTCACCGGGGTTTCCGCACTATTACCGGTGTTTCTGTCGAGACTAGGCAGCGTGTATCCATTGTCACATCGGGTATCGGCGCCCCGTCAACGGAAATTGTTCTCAATGAGCTCGCAGCGCTAAACGAAGTTGATTTTTCCACCATGACGCGCCATGAAAACTGGCAGCCGCTGACAATCGTACGCCTTGGCACCTCAGGCGGGCTCAATCCGGCTACGTCAGTGGGTAGTCTCGTTTTAACCGACTACGTTGTCGGACTGGATAACACCGCCCTGTATTATGATGTTCCTCTACCCGACAATACTTGTGCCTTACTGGAAGAGGAAGTTCGTAGGGCCATCCGTCGAACCGAGGATCCATCAATGCGGTTTGCTGATTTAATTACCCCATATGCAGCTAAGGCAGACCGTCGTCTGCTGGCTGCCCTGGCCACCGAAGCCTCAATATCATCAGTGCCGTCAGCACGGGGACTGACCTTTTCCAGTGCCGGCTTTTTTGCAGAACAGGGAAGGGGGGTGGCGCGTATAGGCACCACCCATGTGAACCTACTTGATTCCCTCGAGCGTCTAGACTGCGGTAGCACCGGACTCACAGTGCAGAATATGGAGATGGAGGCAGGATTTTTTCTTCACTTCCTGGGGGGACTCGGATATCACGCCGCCGTGGTATGCGTGGTAATCAACCAACGGGCAACCGGAGTATTTCTCGATGACTACCAACAGCAAGTGTTTGATGGCGCGCGGCTTATTCTACAAGCTTTCAAAAGAGTTACACCAGTCACTTTAAAGTAAAGCATTAGGAAAAACGGAAAAACATAATTGACAATTCAAACCAGAACTAGAGCAGATAGCCACGAACAAATGCCATCATTTCACCAGATTCGCTATTCACCGCGACATTCCGCTCATCAGGCGTCATCATTTCGAGGAGGTATTTTCTAGCCCGTTTCCGGTTACCAGCAATGCTCTCCGAAATTTTGCATAACATGGAAGCCGGTAGACCTGACCGATACCCCTGAACCAACTTGGCAATTTCATCCCGCCGTTGCGCATTGCTCCATGTCTTGTAAAGCTCAGCTCCAACATCTTCCTTCAGCATAACATTCCCCTTTGGATTGCCTTTGGATTAATGTAAGTCTTTGGCACAGGATACTTTAGGGAAGAGATACCGTCCAGTATTTTAAGAATTTTACGTCCCATAAGATATCTTATGTAAAGTACGATTACTTTGCCATTAATCTGTAATTATAAATGTCTTCTCTATGCTATGCGGCATTCATATTTACTTGTTCCTGCTCCTGCCTAGGAAATAAAATCCAAGCAGACCGGTTCCGAAGAGTAAACAAGTTGATGGTTCAGGAGTTGGAATTATTGCGGGTGTAATAACTTCATGTGTTCCAAGTCCTGTAAATGTATTTTGTGCAAATCCATCCCACTCCAAAAATGGATCATAAGAATTCAGTGAATCGGGGTCACCACTGACAATACTAAATTTACGCCTCAAGGTATTGTCTGCAGTGCTAGTCAGGCCAGTCCCCCATTCTGCTCCTGGATCGGCGCCGACTTGGCCAATTGAGTCTATTACTGCTGTCCCTTTTCTTAATACTATGGCATCGTCTCCGTTGTACCACCCTGATCCGTTGGTTTGATCTGATTGAGCAAGAATCATGGCGTCAGCGCTGGATTGAGCAAGTACATATACATCGCCAACAGCAACCACGCCTGTCAGGTTTATTGTTAAACCTGCCGTTATCTGGCCATTAAAGAACATCTGAATGTTGTACCCGCCTGATGCCAGATCAATGGTTGCTCCTGTGCCGTTATAGATTTCCAATGCTTTATTATTCGAAGACCCCTCAATGTACTCGGAAATAAACAATTCCGTTAAAGGGAATGCGAACGCGGATGAACTGAAAGCCACTAATACAAAGGCGATAACCGTCGCACATAAATGTCGTATCATAGTGATAATTGAGAACATGGCAACCCCTTCGGTTTTTTAATTAATCAACACCAATAAGCATATACCATGCCATCATTAACACATTATTTATATTGCGTTTATTTCCGCTGTTGCGCGAATCTGCTGCGTAATAGTGTAAAATTTTACAACTATTTTATGGGGAACTTTACAGTTCTTAGACAAAAAGGGCCAAGTGTAACCTTGGCCCTTCGTCAATGCAATCCTGCCAAACACGTCGCCTAATCCTCAAAGTTTTCCAGAACCTTAACCAGCTCAACTATTTTATTTACAACCAGATCTTCCAGGGATTTTCCCTTTTCAGCGGTTGACTTGGTCGGATCTCCCCAGACGCCGTTCGGCCAGTATTTCCTCTTGTTCCGGACCAGAATGCCGGTGGGAAAAGATGGAAATTCACGCTCTCCCACTCCCTTTACCAGATGCGGATGCGTGTGCATTATACGCGACGTTTCAATTTCACCGGCGTGGGCATCACCTTCTGTTTCAATGATCCCCTTCCCTTCTTTGCAGGCAAGTTCGTATTCAGTAACTACTGCAATTTTGATTTCGGGAATTTCCGGAAGCAATTCCTCTCCGGCATCCTGGAGCGCCATGCGATGAGCCCCCCCCGCATGCCCGGTAAGTATGACGAAATTTCTCATGCCCTGATTGTAGAGCGAACGCACAATGTCTTTCATGAGCGCTTTGAGTGTGGCAGTAGTTATGGAAATTGTGCCAGGATGGCATGAAGTCGAGCGACAGGACCCGTAGTGGACCGGCGGTGCCACAAAAAGCGGAATCTGCGAGGCCGCCTTTTTACCGACCTCATAGGCCTGTATCGTATCGGTGGAAAGCGGCAGATGCGAACCATGCTCTTCAACTGACCCAAAGGGTACGAAAACCGTTCTTGTTCGCTTAAGACCTTCTTCAAACTCCACCATGGTCATTGTTTCGATAATCATGTCGCTCTCGTCCCCCTATAGTTGAGACATAAACTTATGGGTCTGGGGGATTACCCTGACTTCTGCAAGATGTCGGTAAGCAATCTCTTGGAATTCCAGTACTCTAACAGGATTTACTTCAACCTTCCCTTTAATGCTTGTGACTGGCTGGAGAATTAGAGGGATATTTCTGTTTACTGCCGAAATGAGTTCACTGGAGCGGATAATCTCCCAATCTTGAGTTTCAGCCCCCACTATCACCTTAACAAAAAGCTCTTTACGTGCGGCAATTTCAAGGAACATTCGGTGATCATCCCAAAGATTGGTGCAGCCCGAAGTGGAGGGAATCTTGATATCCATGCCGATGATGTCGATATGCTCCATCAGGGGCTCAATTGCTGAATGCAGAGTTCCGTTAGTTTCAAGGTAAATGGGGAGGAGCTTTCTCAGCTCAGGAAGCCACGTCAGGAGGGTCGCTTGGCTCAAAAGCGGTTCTCCGCCGGTGATACTGATTGAATGGTGAACCCCCGGCCATCCCCGCAGCCATCCACCGATTAGAGAGGTAAGACGCTCCAGCGCCACAGGATTAGGCGTCGGAACAAAATCGCGCCGTCCTGGAGTTTGTTCAAGAATACCGGGTTCATCTGTGAATGCGTTGGGAGTATCACAATATTCACAGGCAAGGTTACATCCGCGAAAACGGATAAAAACCTGTCGAAGCCCAATCAGCAGCCCTTCACCCTGGACCGACGAGAAAACTTCAGCGAGTTCTGCGTTTGACTTACTCATAATAGGTTGCGGCAGCGTTGTCAGACTCCCAAACCGTAATACTTTCAACCTTTACATTGCCGTCGTTGAGCCGCTTGGAAAGCTCATTGTATAGATGGCGGGAAATATTTTCGGAAGATGGAGAGATATCTTTGAATGGGGCTAATTCATTGAGATATTTATGATCAAGGGTGCGCAGAATGGAATTAGTTTCCTGTTTGAGGATTTTGAAGTCGATTCCGAGACCTGCTTTGTCAAGCTCTTGGGCCGTGACGTTAACCTCAACCTTCCAGTTGTGCCCGTGCAGGTTCTCGCAGTCGCCTTGGTAGTTGATTAGACAATGGGCAGCAGCAAAAGAAGTGTGAATCGATAATTTGTACATTGGCTGGTTTCCTCGTGGTGATTTCGTGAAGTGGCGAAATAGTAACATGCACTTCTAAAAATTGCAAAAACTCCCTAATGCCGATACCTTTATATTTACTTAGGTAAGTATATATGATTAAATTCACCATTAATTCAGTTGGGGGAGGCGATTATGGGCAGCGAAGCTTTAGATGGGCAAATGCCCCTCTTTGAAGCTCCAAAAATGATCGAGGAAGAGTCTTCTTTACCAAAGAAAACCGTCACACAAAAAACACCCCGAACAGCAGCAAAACGTGAACCAGGGGATACGAAGCCAAGGATCAAACCCGGAACTGGCAAAACCACTCAAAAATCTCGCAGCAAAAAGAAGGGAACCGAGTCAGTTCGGCCGACATCCGGGCAGGTGCCCGAGGGGGATGTGCGTCTCACCGCAAACATTCGCGAGGATCTCCACCTCAAATTGAAGATAGCTGCGGCACAGAAACGGACAACGATAGGGGAACTTATCGAGATGCTTGTTGCAAAGCATCTGAAATGACGGATACTCTTTATTGAGTCGCTTTAAATAGGGGGTACCATGAATACCAAGGAACTAATCGATCTGTTTTTCCAGTCAAGAGCTTTTGGTGTTGTCGGCGCTTCGACAGACCGGCATAAATACGGTAACAAGGTACTGCGCGTTTATCAGCAGAAGAGCCTGCGGGTAGTTCCGGTCAACCCCAAAGAACTGGAAATAGAAGGAGTACCGTGCGTTCAAAGTGTTATGGATCTACCCGATGATGTGAAAAGTATCTCTGTCATTACACCTCCCAAAGTAACCGAACAGGTAGTTGAGCTGGCGGTGAGGAAGGGAATAAAAAATATCTGGATGCAGCCAGGGGCTGAAAGCGATACTGCCGTTGACGCTTGCCGCAAAAACGGGATCAATGTCATTGCCGACGGAAGCTGCATCCTTGTCGTACTCGGTTACAGCGATCACTGAGCACTTTCAGTCCCGTGCTTGACGCTCATAGAGGGAATCACCTTCCATGCCCGACAAATGTACCCCTGTCCTGTCAAGGATTTCCCCAGTGGTCCGCCAGAGCTGGGTGATCGCATCGGAGTAGCCCACAAGTGCTTTAATCTGATTGCTCTTGGCCTCAGCAAGGTCGTTTTCCACATCAAGGACATCCTTTGTGGTAGCAAGCCCCACCTCATTCTTCTTGATGAATGACCGCAGCCGCTCCTCGGCAAACGCCCTCCCCCGATCGGTAACCTCAAGCTGCTTATAGCCCGACTCCACCCCACGGATTGCCGCCTTAACATCGTTCTCCACATTGACTTCAAGGCTGCGTAATTGTGTTCTTGCCTGCTCAAGGCGAAGCTTGCTTTTTATATATTCATTCTCAGCGGCATTATTGCCCAGTGGATAAGTGAAATGGAGCCCTACTCCCCACACAGGATAGTCGGCGGACCCCACCTTCTCCAAATCGCGGTTATATTGCCGGTCCAAGCCGGTCAGAGCTGCGCTTGCACTTAGATTCAGGTCCGGGAGAGTTCTGTTGCGGGCCACCCGCATTTCCAGCTCCCTCGATTTGAGAGCGGTGCGCTGCTCCCTTATTTCCGGGCGGTTGCCCAAGGACAGTTTTACCATCTCGTCACTATTTACCGTGAAAGGGTCTTTTGTCGGCACTTCTGAAGGGATAAGCTCACCCCCTCCCGGGTACTGGAGAAGCACCCTGAGAACGTCATTCTGATCCTGCACCGCTTTTTCCGCGTCAATCAAATCCTTCTCGCGGCTGGCGACGCCGAACTCGGCATTGAGGATCTCCATGGCCGGCAGCACCCCGGCATTAACACGTGCCTTGGTATCATCAAGAATCTTGCGGGCCAGCAGCAACGAAGTCTTTTTCACCTCCAGTTCCTCGCGAAGGCTGTAAAGCTTGAAGTATTCAGTTCTCACCCGCAAGACCGTGTCGGACAGGATGCTTCTGAACCGCTCCTGTGATTCTCCCCTGCTATTTCTCGCCACCATGATGGCAAGTTCGGTGGGTTCTCTGCCGAAGTTTTTCAGTAACGGCTGGATAAGATTCAATGTCACATCAGATTCCCAGTATTCATTGAGCGATGTGGCTGATCTAAAATTATTGTGATTATAGGAATTATTGAAAGTTACCCCCACGGTGCCGCCTATGGGAACCAGTTGGGTAACGCCCGGGTTCAAAGTAAACGTCCTGATGCGATTGGTAGGTGAACCTGTAGTGAATTGGCTTGAGGGCTCGGTCACCGAATAGTTGAAGTCGGTATCGAGCTTAAGGGTGGTGTCATATATACCTTCGTTCCTGCGGATATCGGCCTGGGCCATGGCCGGGTTGTAAAGCTCTGCCTTGACGTCGAGATTCTTTTCTACGGCGCTTCTGACAGCTTCCGCCAGGGTCAAGGATGTCTGGCCCTCCGCAGCCAAGGCGGGCACAGATGCAAAACAGAGGCACAAGGCGACACACATCAGTTTCATTATTCAATTCCTCCTTAAAAAGCCGTTGAAGTGGTGAGCCATCTCTTCGGCAAAAGCAGAGTTTCTTATGGATTAACGGAGTGCCCCGAAAAACGTTGAAAAATTTTATTCACCCCATGAACATTATGCCTCGAACTATCTTCACTAAAACAACGCCCCTGTCAAGGCAAAGATTATATGACGACCTCAAAGCAACACTCCGTAACCATCCAAAATAACAGCAACTTACGGTTTTGTTTGCCTGACCTGCTCAATCCGGTTATCCTATCTGCTGGTTTTTAATCCATAGATTACCCAGAGGTTCCCTATGAAACAATTAGCCATAGTTGCTCTTTTCGTCTGTTTTTTCACCTTTACCGCTGCTGCTGAAGAACCGGCCAAAACTGAACCGCAAGCAACTCCGGCCCCCCCGGTAGCCGTTGCTGCAGCACCATCTCAATCGCAAGTAAAAATAGGCTATGTCGATATTGCGAAGATCGCCAGCGACTCTGCTGCCGGCAAGGCGGCAACAGCCACAATGAAGGGGAAAAACGAGAAATACCGTTCTCAGATTAAAAGCCGGCAAAAATCGCTGGAAAAAATGAAGCAGAATATTGAATCACAACTTCCGGTTCTCTCTCCACAGCAACGACAGGCAAAGATAAAGGAGCTGGAGAAAAAAGCAGCGGAATTTCAGAAGTACGTTCAAAACGCAGAAAAAGAGATGCGAAAAATGGAGGGGGAATTTACCGAATCAATTCTCAAGTCCATCCAGAGGGCTGCGGAAGATTACGGTAAAACCCATGGCTTTGCCGCCATCGTACCGAAGCGGGATCTGCTATACCTTGGCAGCATGGTTGATGTTCAGGACGTGACTGAAGATATAATGAAAGATATCCGTTAGGCCCCAGTAAAAAGGGCAAAATCAAGGGGCGCCCAAATCAGGCGCCCCGAACCACCAGAGCTATTTCACTCCACAGCGTAAGGTTAATTTCGGAAGAGTCTCTTTATTTCCTCTTCGATTCACCGAGAATATAGCCGGTAAGAGCACCGGCTGCGCCGCCGAGAGTAGCTCCAACCGCGGCACTCCCCCCGGCAATCCCGGTAATCAGCGCTCCGCCTGCAGCGCCAATGGCGCCTCCGCTCAATGTCCGCTGCTCGGTTTGCGACATCCCCGCGCAGCCTGCCGTCACCGAAACCAATGCTGCTATAGCGATGAATTTTTTTAGTTTCATAAGACATCTCCTTTCTTTCAACGCCTATCAAATCTCTGGCGATGCCTGAATTGCTATCTTCCTACTCTTTGGTTTCTTCATAAAATCCGGCCTTTATTCTCGGCTTGACAATCCTGTCCCAAATGACTTTCATGACAGGATCTGAAAGTGAGCCAGAATTGTCCGTATAGTATTTGTCGACCATGGAGACAACCTCTTTCATGGGCATTCCGGCCAACCCTTCAGCCATTTTCGAGGCTAGCCCCGCCTTTTTCAGCTCTGGCCGTTTCTCCTCGACTTCGCGTTCCATCGTTACTACATGACCGATCCCCCAGACGAAGGCAACTTTTTCACCAGAAGTCATGGCTTGCCATGTCTCTCCATTCAAGAGAGGCATCTCTTTCAGATTTACACTGATATCGGACAAGGGCACTTCTTCGGCTGCACTCGCTTCAAAGTAAGTTCCCGCCATTGCCCCCGCCAACACCAACGCACAGCACAAACAGTTAAGTTTCTTAATTTTCATGATCGTCCTCCTTCCCTCAAGAATTAATCCTCAAGTTGTTGTAAGACTCACCGATAAGTAATCCAGACAGAGAAAGCAGTTTCTTCATTTTTGCCCCCATCACGGGGGCTTCTTTTTGCGTTTGCGCCCGTAGCTCAACTGGATAGAGCACCAGGCTTCGAACCTGGGGGTTGGGAGTTCGAACCTCTCCGGGCGCGCCACAATTTTCCATCAACAAATCCAACTGTCCCAAGTTATTATTGTGCAAGTTTATCCTGAAGTGACAACTATGCAATGCACCCAATCCGGCAAACCTGTAATTTTGCTGCAACCATCTGAATTTTTTGTGTTTTGACAGCATCATCAATAATGGGACAACTTATTTCAGTATCAGACGATCAACAGTGATAGCCCCTCGTTTCAAAGTCAATGTCCCTGAAATAATTGAATAACCGGTCTGTAGGGAAAAGGCCGCATCATACCCTCCCTTGATAGTTACCGGGAAACTGGAGTCCCAAATTGGACTTTCGCTAAAAGTTGTCATTGCAGATTGGATGGTATCGCCGGCAACGGCCGCATCCAATGCAGACTGAATCGTGGTGTATGTTCCGACAATGATATCACCTTGAACCCGCCGGACAGGAAAACTACTCCATGTAGACGCAACAGCAGTATTGTTACCCAATGAAGGATCGGGTGTATCGCTTAATACCGTGGCGGTGGATAATAATTGCGCTGCTACGGTACTTCGTACCTGAATCGTTATAACTGCGGCATCATCCGAGAAGAGATTGTCGACAAAGCATTCGACTGTGCCCGTCCCCATACAAATTCCGTCGTTGGTGGAGGTAGACAACCACTCAACACCCGATGGTAGAGTTGTGGTGACAACAATTCCCTCCGCCATCTCTGGACCGTAGTTCGTAACCAATATGGTGTATGTAAGCGTTCCATCCACTGCCACGGGGTCCGGAAAATCCAGATTCTGAATACGGAGATCGCTTCCGGGCCCAGCTATCGCTCCAAACTCAAAAGCACCGATGTCGCAGATGGCAGTTCCGTCGCCGTTGCCATCAAAAGGTCTCAGGAACGAGCGTTGGTCATTCAGTAAATTTCTTGTCCCCCCATCGACCTTACACCCCGCCGGATTTCCGGCATCTACCGCCGGACTGCCTGCCTGCAGTGCGTGAGTACGGGTACTGCCGCCATTGTCCTGGAGAAGGCCCAATAGGGCATTGACACCGAACATATCGCCAGTAGCGTTCAGGCCGCACGTGTTGGCATCATCCGTCAGGTTATAACCATAGCTCGTGATGCTGTACGCCGGCGCAGAGCAACTGTTGATCACCCCTCCAGCCATATTGCCGGCCATCAGCGAGTTCTCGGTGTCCATGAAACCCTCATTATAGATAAAAATGGCACCGCCGGCCGTTGCTGCCATGTTATTGGCAATGGTCACATTAGCAAGGGACATGATCCCCTTGTTGGCAATCCCTCCACCACTTGCCGCAGCGGTATTGCCGCTGATGGTGCTATTGACCATCTCTGCCGACGACTCATTATAAATGCCTGCCCCGATACTCAACGTAGCGATGTTGTTGCTGACCGTGCTGTTGATGAGCCGCAAGCCTTTAACGCCGCTGTTGTATACACCGCCGCCAACCGGAGCGGTATTGTTGTTTGCCGTTACGTTTACCAGAACTGCATCACCGGCGTTCAGGATTCCTCCACCGGAACCAATTGCACCTGTAGCTGAGTTGCCCTCCACCATGCTGTCAGTAAGTGACATGGTCCCGGTATTGCCTATGCCGCCCCCCCTAAAGGACGTATTGTTGTTAACGGTAACACGTTTGGCGATTAGAAGGCCTTTGCTCAGAATGCCGCCTCCGGTACCAAAAAAAGGTGCACTGTTGTTGCCGATAACCGAATCGGAAATAAACAGATTGCCGCAGCTATGAATGCCGCCCCCACCAGCCTCGTCATAATCACCATCGGATACTTGAGGTGCCTGCCCGTTTTGTATGGTAATCCCCGAGATATTTACGACAATGCCATTACATGCCGGATCGACATGGAGCACCCGATCGATGCCTCCTGCATCAATAATGGTTTTGCCTGAGCCTGCGCCTGACAAGGTCAGGTTACCAGTCACATCCAGGTCGCCGCTCAAGGCGCCATCCTCGTTAACGCCTGCAATGGCAAGAGAATAAGTTCCAACGGGAACAATGATGGTGTCAGCGCCATTGCCGGCTGCACAGCCATCGACAGCCATGTCGCTGTTAGCCGCAATTATCGCTTCACGGAGCGAACAACTGCCGTCGGTTAGAGACCCGTTTGAATCCAAAGCACTGTTCACCGTGATTACAGCAGCCAGGCCGGCAACCGGAAACAGAACCTCCACAGCAAAGCTTGCTACCAGAACCGTTGTCATCAGCACGACAAAGATGCTTTTCACAGGCGCCTCCAGATGTGGCACACAATCAATACATATCCGATTTCGTTAATAATTTACTATAATACACCCTATTACCATATAGCTCGGCAGTGTCAAAAAACAAAAGGCGGTCTAGTGACCGCCTCCGTTAACACAGGCAAAAAAACATAAGCCTTGGCAAGCCTCTAAAAACTCACTAGAGGTGCCAAGGCTTATAGCTCCGAAACTATTACAGTTTCTTTAAATGGTGGAGGTGGCGGGAGTCGAACCCGCGTCCGAAGATCATACACAGAAGGCGTCTACATGCTTATGCCAGGATTTGATTTAGCCGCCCGACTCTCCCCTGGCAGGGATTTCCGGGAAGCGATCCCGCTAAAGTTTCGCCTTGGGGCCACAGGCATTCCCCTTGACTATCCCACTGAAATAACGATCCATCTTCACCCGTGGGAGAGGCTCGGCGGATCGGTAGCAGGGTATTAAGCTGCTACGGCGTAGTCGTAATTGTCGGCGTGTAATTCGCCCCGGGCTTTTTAACGAGGCCAGCCCGGACCTCGGCATGCAACCTTTAGTTTCCTATCCCCGTCGAAACCTGTACACCCCCTTGTAAACGTTTAGTTATTCTTGCTTCTTTCCCTGAGGGCCTGGGCCATCTCCCTCGACTGGTCTTTCTTCTTCATATCCTCGCGCTTATCGTACAGCTTTTTACCCTTGGCAAGGCCTAACTCAACCTTCGCAAGGCCGTTTTTGAAGTAGAGGCGGAGCGGAACGACCGAGTATCCCTTTTCGCGAATTTTACCGAAAAGCTTTTCGATTTCGCTCTTGTGGAGCAACAGTTTCCTTAAACGATCTGGGTCGTGGTTCTGGCGGTTGCCGAAATCGTAAGGATTGATATGCAGGTTATGGAGGAAGATTTCACCGTCACGAACAAGTGCGAAGGAGTCGTTGAGATTCGCCTTCCCCATTCGGAGCGATTTTACTTCGGTCCCCTTCAGGACCATTCCCGCTTCGAAACGTTCCTCAATGAAGTAATCGTGAAACGCTTTCTTGTTGTTGCAGATCAGCTTTTCTCCCATGATGATGATAGTAGCAGATATGGCGAAATTAATGCAAGGAGTAAAAAAGACTTGTATTTTCAGGAAAATAAGGATTCGTGTCGTACAAAAATAATTACCTGCTTACGACAGGATGACCGGCAAGATACACACGCATAAGCTCACCTGAATGAATGAGCGCTTCGTGCAACCCCTCCCCTGAACCGTGCCGTTCAGGCAATCTCACCACAATAAGATCTGCTCGCTTCCCGGGATCGAGAGACCCGATCCTGTCGGAGAGAGCCAACTGAACGGCCGGACCGATGGTGGTCATTGAAAGGACTTCCGAAGGTGTAAAAACCCCTGGAAACAGTTCGAGAAGATAACGCATTTCATCCCACAGAGAGAGGGAATCGTTGCTGGCCAGCGAATCGGTACCAAGAGAAAGGGAGATGCCCAGTTTCTTAAGCAACGGGACCGGGGCGCGCCCCACGGCGAGTTTTTCGTTGCTTCTGGGGCAGAGGACCACCCCAGCACCGCGTTTCGACAGGACTTCTGCGTCAGCAGGAGTGAGATGGACACAGTGAACAGCACTGATGGCACCATTGAATATACCGAGCCCATCGAGCCAGGAGGTGGCGGTGGTGCGTCTCTGGGGTGGCATATATTGCTCCCAGCGGACGTGGGGATAGAGTTGTTCTGCGATTTTCCCTGAAGAATCGAAGAAGAAATCACTTTCTTCGCGGGATTCAGCTAGATGGATGACTCGTGGCACATTCCATTTGTCCGCTACCCGCTGAACTTCCTGATGAAGGTGTTCGGAAACGGTATGGGGAGCATGGGGCGAAATGCCCGGGAGAAATTCTCCTCCAGAGAAAGTGGATATACCCGCGTCGAGCTCTGAAACAAGTTGTGAGTTGCGAACCGGGTCGTGGCCTATGGCCTCGAAGAATAGCCGTCCGGCCAGACCTGAATCGGCATAAAGAGGGATGAGTGAACGGTCGGTAAGGATCTCACCAATGGCGGTGGTCCCCGCTTCTAGACAAATCCTCACCCCCTCCCGGACGGATAGATCAAGCTCCTTTGGTGAGAGCGCCCGACGTATTTTGATTACCTGGATAATCCAGTCGACATAGGTTCGGGGAGAGTAGTCAATCCCCTTGCGGATCTTCCAGGAAGGGAAATGTGTGAGTTCTAGATGGGTATGGGGGTTGACGAGTCCGGGAAGAATGGCGCAGCCGGGGAAATCATGAACTGGGCCGGCATACCTGGAACGGAGGTCGGCAAGAGTTCCCGCTTCGACAATGCAGCCGTTTTCGACGGCCACAGCACCACCGAGAATGGGAGGAGACGATATGGGCAGAATGTATGAAGCGGCGTAAAGTTCCATTGAATGTACTCTCGGTAACTGGTCTTTACTCAGTCATTACACTCTATCACAAAAGGACGTCAACTCCATTGCTCTACCACGAGGCAGCTTTAGGCAGACAGGAACAGAGTTCCTCAGCCTTATGCAGCAAGGTTTGAATTTCCGGCCGATGTACGATTTCACACTGTTCAACCAGAACTGCATCAAGGATTTCATTGGTCGTCAGAGGGTTGGCCAGAACGACACGCAGCACGGTCAGTTCCATATCTTGGCGCGCCACATGGAACCGTGTCCGGGAGACAAAGGTTTTCCCTGCTTCCCGCTGATATTTCTGCAGCAGCTGGCAGACTTGGTCCAGAAGCAAATTGATACCGGTACGCTGTTGAGCCGGCACTTCGTTCAAGGCCTGCTGCAAAGCCGGCGGACAGTAGCGGTAAGTGAGGATATTCAGCTCCGGTTCAGTGACCAGTTCGAATTCGGGATGGTTCCTGACCTTTTCGGCAAAGGTGCGCGCCCGTTCGATTCCAGTATCGATGAGCAGCTCGTACCCTTTGCGGCCGATGATGGAAAAACCGGCATGAACCAGCATCGCCTTCCCCGGCCGCGATCCTTCCAGGGTATGACTGCCCAAATCCTTGGAGCCATGACGCAGGATATAATTGGCATGGTGCTCGATTGCCGATAAGGCCGTGGGATCCTTGAATACGACCATCCCTGCCCCCATCGGTACATATAGCTGTTTGTGCCCATCGATGGTAACCGAATCGGCACGCTCGATGCCGTTGAGCAGATGACGATGCCGGCCGGAAAACAGGGTCGGCCCTCCCCAGGCTGCATCCACATGGAAGTGGCAACCGATCTCCTGTGCGAGATCAGCCATTTCCTCCAGCGGATCGATATTTCCGGTCTCTGTAGTGCCGGCGATGCCGACCAGCGCCAGTGGGATGACGTTCCGGTCCCTAAGCCGCCGGCATTCTTCTCTAAGTTTCTTCAGGTCGATGCGGTTGTTTTCATCGGTCTTCACTTTGATGAGATCGTCGCGGCCGATGCCGAGGAGATCGGCAGCCTTCCCCAAAGAGTAGTGCCCGCGCTCGGAAACGAGAACGGCAATCCCGTCTGCGCCACGATGTTTCAGGGCACGGACCAAACCTTCCTGGGCAATGCCGCGGAACTCCCCTTCCGGGGCAAACAGCCGGTTGCGGGCTACCCATAGCGCCGTGACATTGGCAATTGTGCCTCCGGAGCAGAAAGCCCCCAGTGCATGCTGGCTGTTATGAATCCATTTCGGATAGAAATCATCCTCGCGGCGATATACCAGATGATGAAGCATGGCAAGCACCTGGCGCTCCATGGGGGTAAAGGCCTTGGATGTCTCAACTTTCACCACATTCTGATTGAGGGCGGTCATGAGGCGCGCCATCGGCAGCATGAAATAAGGCAGCGCTGAAGTCATGTGGCCGACAAAAGCCGGTGACGCGGTATGGACCGAATGTGCAACAAGGTTCTCTTTGACGAATTCGGTATATTCAGAAACGTAGGTGGGTTCTTCGGGGACGGCAAAAGAGGAAAAATCCGCCTCTATCTCTTCGAGGCTGCGCTCAATGGCAACTATATGGGTCTGCAAAAAACCGGCAACGTCGCCGGTAATTGCCTGGTCGATGGCACCTAGAGTCGAGTCCGGCGCTTCCGTAACAGTGAAGATCCGGTAGAGGTTTTCCAGGCTGGCATGGGCTGCGTCACGATTTTTAGGCATTGTTCGCTCCATCCTTTGAGCTGGCGCTCGTCAAGCACACTCAACGTAATAGGAGTCCCGGGAATTGTCTGTTTACCGCTCCTCTCCGAGGACACAGTTGTCAATCAGTCTTGTCTTTCCAATCTTCACCGCAAGGGCAATAAGTGTCTGGCTATTGGCCGTTTCAAGTGTCTCAAGGGTTGCCACGTCGCGGAAATCCGCATAATCGATGACGGCACCGGAAACTTCGCCAATGATACTGAGTACCTTCTCCCGGAGGGTTGGAACGCTTCTCTCCCCATCCCGGTACATGGCACGGGCCGCATCCAGAGCACGGTTGAGGCAAAGGGCGTCTTTCCGCTCCTCGGGTCCCAGGTAGGCGTTCCGGGAACTCATGGCAAGCCCGTCCGCTTCCCGCACAATGGGCATGCCGAGAATTTCCACATCCATATTCAGATCGGCGACCATTCGGCGGATGACGGCAAGTTGCTGGAAGTCTTTTTTGCCGAACAGCGCCACATGGGGCATGACGATGTTCAGGAGCTTGGCAACTACAGTGGTGACACCCTGGAAGTGCCCGGGCCGGCTCGCGCCACAGAGGGGAAGCGTCAACTGCTCCACATTCACGTATGTCTGGTAACCCTGGGGATACATGTCGGAGGCCTTTGGCGCAAAGATGACGTCAACTCCGGCCGATGCAGCCACGTTCCTGTCCCGCTCCAGGTCGCGGGGATAGGCGTTGAAATCCTCGGTGGGACCAAACTGGGTGGGGTTCACGAAGATGCTCGTGACGAGGATGTCGGACCGCTTCTTCCCCTCTACCATTAGGGAAGCGTGCCCCTCATGGAGATATCCCATGGTTGGCACCAGAGAAATGGTCTTCCCTGATTTCCTGGCATCGCGCGAGAATGCCTGCATCTCGGAAACGGTATTGATAATTTTCATCTCAGTTGAAAGAGTGCCCCTCATCGGGGAACTCTCCTTTCTTCACCTCGGAGATATATGCTGAAACCGCCCCGGCGATGAGGCCGCTTGCATCGGCATAACGTTTCACGAACTTTGGCGAGTACTTCTCGCACAGCCCCAGGATGTCGTGTATTACCAGCACTTGTCCGTCACAATGGGGGCCGGCGCCAATGCCGATGGTGGGGATGGAAAGCTCTGCGGTAATCCGTTCGGCCAGCTTCATCGGTATCCCCTCCAGGACCACCGAGAAGGCTCCAGCCTTTTCCACTGCAAGGGCATCTTCAATAAGCCGCTGAGCCTGCTCGTCCTTCTTACCCTGGACTTTGTAGCCTCCCATCCGGTGAATGGACTGAGGAGTAAGCCCTATATGGGCCATTACCGGCACATCCATATCGACAATGGCACGAATAGTCTCGGCCATGTTGGCTCCGCCCTCCAGTTTTACCGCTTCTGCCCCACCCTCCTTTATCAACCGGCCGGCATTAAGACGTGCATCACGCAAATCGGTTTGATAGGAAAGAAACGGCATATCTGCAACCACGAGGGCCTTTGGACGAGCCCGGACCACTGCGCGGGTGTGATAGATCATTTCGTCAATTGTTACGGGGAGAGTGTTGTCATAGCCGCAAAAGGTCACGCCAACGGAATCACCCACAAGGATTGCGTCAATTCCGCATTCATCCATGATCCTTGTGAAGGGGTAATCATAGCTGGTGAGAAATGTGATTTTCTCTCCGGCCGACTTCATTTTCTGAATATCCAGAATCGTTTTCTTCTTGTTCACGGCAACACCTCAAAACAAAAAATGCACCCCCAGAATTCCGGAGGCGCACTATAATGTTAGAGAAAAGAGAATTTAGCCCTTTCCTGCATTTGCGGCTTTTGCCATCCGTCCCGGTTCTTGCGAATCCAGGCAGTATCTGGTTGTGTTGTCAGGATTACGGCTCCGCCTGTGTTGCGGGCCATCCGCTAAAACATGGTTATTTTTACCACATGACTAAAGGTGATGTCCATACAATAATAGACTCTCCTCCCGGTCAATTCATGGCTGAAATGCTAAACTATCCGGCAATTTTTTTCATCATCTCAAGTTCGCTCACGACGGCGCTGCTTTCACCGCTGCGAACTTCCATGTCTTCGAATATCTTGGTTACCATTTCGCCGACAGCCTCCACGGACTGCTTGATTTCACTGCCGTCCTCCACCTGCTTGACGGTTGCCCGGACCATCTCCTGAGTCATCTCTTTAATCACATCGACTGAACGGACAATACTCATGGCAGCATCTGACTGCTCCTTTGATGCCTTGAATATTTGTGAGCTCATGCTGCTGACGTTCTCAATCGAATGGGTGACGAGCTGAACGCTGCGGACCTGCTCCTCCGTGGCAATTTTGATTTCTTGGGTCATGTCCAGGGAACGGGCCGAACTTTCATGAATCACCTTGAGCGATTGCCCCATGACGCCGCCCAGTTCAACACCTTTCTGCACCAATTCCTTGGAGGATGTTATGTTCTGGGCCGCGCTATGCGATTCATTCATAATCTCTTCAATAATCGCCGTGATTTCGCCGGTAGATTGGCCGGTCTGGAGAGAAAGGTTGCGGATCTCATCGGCGACAACTCCGAAGCTTTTGCCGTATTCTCCAGCCTGGGCAGCAATAATGGACGCGTTCAGGGCCAGAAGATTGGTACGCTTGGTGATGTCATTAATGACACCCACAATACTTTCGATGCGACCGCTGTTTTCCGTGAGGCGCTTCATGGCATCGAAAGAAAGATCGACGGACCGCTGGATTTCAGACAGGGAGTCGCTTGTTTCCTGCATAATCCGGGCTCCCCTGTCTGCCTCCTCTTTTACCTTGCTGGAGACTTGATGCGAAATGACAGCGCTCTGCTCAACGTTCTTAATAGTGCTATTGAGTTCCTCCATACCCGAAGCGGATTTTTCGATGGACTCCGACAGATAATCCAGGTTCTTGGTTACCTGCTCGATGGATACATAAATGTTGCTCACAGAAGAACTTGTTTCGTCAACCGAAGCAAGAACGCTTTCGGCCGCCGATGCAATATGAGCAGTGCCGTCGGCAACGGAGTTAACCGCTTCTTGAAGGTTCATAACATAACGTGAATAGTGATCGCGGTTTTTGAGCAAATCCGAGAAAGTGGTTTCCAGTTCGGAAGTGAGAGTGCCGATGGCATTGAGAAGATTGATCCTCACGATTGCCGAAGCTGCCTGATCAGCAAAGAGCCTGATTGTGTCAACGTCCGTATCGTTAAGAGGGCGGCGAGTTTCACGATTGTCGATGCCAAATATCCCCACCGCTTCACCTTTGACGATGATGGGGCAAAGAACGAAACTTCTGGAGCGAAGCGCCCTGATGGCGTCGAAGGGAGGTTTGAGCTTGAAATCGGCAGGATAGCTGGTGATGTCATCAATCATGTAAATTTGCCGTTCGGCAAAGGATTTGAAAATGACCCCGCTGCGGATATCAAGAGGGATGGAAACTCCCTGCTGGTTAAAATTGGGAGTGCCTACCGACGCCACAAACGAGAGGTTTGATCTCTCTTTATCAGCCATCAGGATGGAAACACGTTCATAACCAAGAACATCGTGGAGCCCTTCGGCACACAAGCTAAGCACTTCATCAATGTCGATGGATTTCTGAATCTTGCTGCTGATCTGATGGAAATTCTTGATATTGCTGTCAAGAGCCTTGTAACGCTGTTCGAAAACCTCCTTCTGGGAAGCAACTTCCTGGTGGAGGGAATTCAACTCCGATGCCCGCTGATAGAGCTCATCGTTCGTCTTGCCGATATAGTAGCCCAGAATGGCGAGCACACAGGCAGTGCCGGCTCCCATGTAGGTATACAGGGCAATATTGAAAGAGGATTTGACTATGTCTCCGAAGATCTGGGACACGAGTGAGCGTTCGTGGTCTGCAAAAAAGATGACGCGGATAATAGTCCACCCTATCGGAGCACTAATCCCCAGAATGCAGCCAAAAAGACCGTAAAGAAAACTCCTGTTCTTCGTAACAGCCCCGGAATTCATAGACAGGTTCCCTCCATGCGAATCGTTCCCGAAAAGGGATGATACATAATAACATCGGTTGCTGGCAGAGTTTCTAAAGACAAATTTCAAAGCACTCTATAGCGCAAGTGCCATAAAGTCAATTATCAGTCCCGCCCCACATTAATCCCCAACTCCCTCGCGGCAGTCACCATCTGCCCCCTGGGATTTACAAGCTTAAGCTTACGCACTGCTTTCTCAATGGGAACAGAACGTATTGCCCGGCCCTTCAGGCATATCATCTCTCCGAATTGCCCCCTTTCGATCAGTTCAACGGCAGCAACTCCAAAACGGCTCCCGAGACAACGATCGAAAGTTGAGGGGGATCCACCACGCTGAAGGTGCCCCAGAACTGTTACCCGGATATCCATATCGAGGCAGGAAGTCAGTTCGTGGGACACGAAGGCGCCAACGCCGCCGAGACGCTCGATGGCGGTAGTTTCGTCGGCCTTTTTCTGCACCACGCGCGAACCGCCCCGGGGATATGCCCCTTCCGCCACGACCAGGATACTGAATTTGCTTCCCCGGCAACGCCGGGCGTCAATGGCTCTGCATACCGAGTTCAGCTCGAAAGGTATTTCCGGAATAAGAATGACATCGGCACCGCCGCTTATCCCCGACTCGAGCGCAATCCATCCGGCATAGCGGCCCATAACCTCCATTATCATGACCCGATGATGGCTTTCCGCAGTGGAGTGAAGCTTGTCAAGGGCGTCGGTTGCGGTTTCAAGAGCCGTATTGTAACCGAAGGTTACATCGGTTTCCATCAGGTCATTGTCGATTGTTTTCGGCACTCCAACTACCGGGACTCCTTTTTTCATCAATTCAAGGGCGATTTTGAGCGAACCGTCGCCACCAACCGCCACGAGGGCGTCTATTCCCAGCTCTCTTATTCTTTCCACAACACGGTCCGACACATCAGTAAATACTGTCGCGCCATTCACTTCAACCGGATAGGAAAAGGGATTGCCCCTGTTTGAGGTTCCAAGAATCGTCCCGCCACGGGGCAATATCCCGCGAACGTCGTCGAATCCCAGGGTGCGAGGCCCGCGATCGTAAAGGAGGCCGTCGAATCCATCCTCGAAACCGGCCACTTCCCATCCCCTCCCGATTATTGCACTCTTGACCACCCCTCGTATTACCGCGTTAAGACCCGGGCAATCGCCTCCTCCGGTCAGAATGCCGATTCTCTTCTTCATGGGTTCCCCCTGAGCAGATGGTCCATAATAAGTGCGCCGCTGCCGATAATCCCGCCATCATCTCCCAATGCAGCCCTCTCAATGCGAAGTCTCCCGGCAGGAATCGGAAACGCCCTGGCGTGAATCTCGCGCTTCATACTTTCGGACAAAAGGTCGAAGCTTGCCGCGACTCCCCCTCCGATAATTACCGCTTCCAGGTTAAGCAGGTTGGCTACCGACGCAACGGCTATCCCCAGATAACGGCCGGCCTCGGCAAACAGGGCCAAAGCTGCGGAATTGCCCCCCATAGCTGCCTCTGCCAGCTTCTGGGTAGAAATGGCCTTGCCGCGCAGAGCTTCGCCGAAAGCGTCTTTTTGCTGCGACATAATTTCCCGTGCCGCCGCAACGAGGGCATTTGCCGATGCGTACTGCTCAAGGCAACCGTAATTGCCGCAGCGGCAAAGTATTCCATTGGGCTCCACCGTCACGTGGCCGAACTCCCCCGCGACGCCGTCGATACCGGTCCAGACCGTTCTATCGAGAATCAACCCGCCTCCGACACCGGTCCCAAGGGTTACCATCAAAAACGATCGGTAATCCCGGCCGGCACCGTAGACACTCTCACCAAAGGCAAAGGCATTCACGTCATTTGCCACAACCGTAGGAAGTCCGGTCATCGCCTGAAGCTCGTCACGCAGATTAATACCGTCTAGAGGGGGGAGATTGACCGAAACGAGAACACAGCCATCATTGGCAACCAACCCCGGTACCCCGACCCCGAGTCCCACGGTTTCATGGCAAGTATCCTTAGCCACAAGCAGCAGAGACTCGATCCCTTTTCTAAGCAACGAGAAGAATGCTTCCCGGCCACGATGGATATCGGTACTGCATTTCATTCTATGGATAATTGTGCCCCGGTTGTCCAGGAGAGCCATGCGGAGGTTTGTGCCCCCGATATCTATGCCTATGCAGGCCATCTTTTGTTTATCCATAAATCAAGACTCCCGGAGATTTATTCCGCGAAAGAGACAAAATGGGGATAAAGCCGATCATAAGCGGTCAGCAGTCCCTCCGGCACCACCCGCACGTCGGCAACGGTTGTCATGAAATTCGTATCTCCGTTCCAGCGTGGTACAATATGGACATGAAGGTGATCTTCAATACCGGCGCCGGCCGCACGGCCGAGATTTACGCCGATATTGAACCCTTGTGGCGAAGCCTCAACATCAAGGACTCTGCGGCATAACCGCACGCAGCAGAACAGGTCAAGCATCTCTTCGTCTGGCAGTGAGTCCAAGTCTGAAGTGTGGCGTAGCGGTGCCACCATGAGGTGGCCGTTTGTATAGGGATAACGATTGAGCATGACAAGGGATAACGGTGATTTGTAAAGGACAAGCTTGTCCCTGCTCTGATCGCTCTGCCCTCCCGAGCAGAAAATGCAGCCGCATGGTTTTTCATCGAGAATGTAATCCATACGCCAAGGCGCCCAGATCCTCTCCATCGTCCCCCCCCTTGCACGGTAATAGTCAGGATGATACCGGAATTATCATCGAACTTTACGGTAAATACAAGCTTTCACAGGAGCTGAAGGGGCACATCCGAAATAAAATGTATTTTTAGCGATACTATAATTGACCTTGACAAGATAATGACACAAGGACTAATCTGGCACAATTTACAACGGCACCCCAGAAATAAAACCCTGTAATTGTGGTATCGTTGTTAGAAAACAGTTTTTATCCCCAATAAAAAAATGTTCCAACAAAAGAAAGGAGCACGAATCACTATGAGTAAAAAACAGGATGCCTTGGATTACCATTCGAGCGGGCGTAAAGGGAAAATTGAAGTTGTTGCCTCGAAGCCTTGCCTTACGCAGCGGGACCTGTCACTCGCTTACTCTCCAGGAGTAGCCGAGCCGTGTCTCGAAATCGAAAAAAATCCTGAAGATGCTTATAAATACACAGCAAAAGGGAATCTGGTTGCAGTTCTTTCCAACGGAACCGCGGTGCTTGGCCTTGGGAACATCGGAGCGCTGGCCGGCAAGCCGGTAATGGAAGGTAAAGGTGTCCTTTTTAAGCGTTTTGCCGATATAGACGTCTTCGATATCGAGCTTAACACCGAGAACCCTGACGAGGTCATTAAGGCCTGCCAGCTTCTTGAACCCACCTTCGGCGGCATCAACCTGGAGGATATCAAGGCACCGGAGTGCTTCTACATCGAGGAAGAGCTCAAGAAGACCATGAACATTCCGGTCTTTCACGATGATCAGCACGGCACCGCCATCATCTCCGCCGCCGCCCTCACCAATGCCCTTGAGATTATCGGCAAGAAGATCGAGGATATCCGTATCGTGGTGAACGGTGCCGGGGCCTCGGCCATCGCCTGCGCCAACCTCGCCATCTCGTTGGGGGTGAAGAAGGAACACCTCGTCATGTGCGACACCAAGGGGGTCATCTACAAGGGACGCACCGAGGGGATGAACAAATACAAGGAACGCTTCGCCGTAGATACTACCCTGCGTACCCTGGAAGAAGCTGCGGAAGGGGCCGATGTCCTCTACGGTCTTTCCTCCAAAGGGGCGTTTACGCCGGAGATGGTGCGCAAGCTGGCGGCAAACCCCATCATTTTCGCCATGGCCAACCCCGACCCGGAGATCACTCCGGAAGAAGCACTTGCCGTGCGCGGCGACGTACTTATTGCCACCGGACGCTCCGACTATCCGAACCAGGTGAACAACGTACTCGGTTTCCCCTTCATCTTCCGTGGCGCCCTCGACGTGAGGGCAACGACCATTAACGAAGAGATGAAAAAAGCCGCCGTATTCGCCCTGGCAGAACTGGCGCGCGAAGAATGCCCAGACTCGGTGTGCCGCGCCTATGGCAACGTCAAGTTTTCCTTCGGCCGCAACTATATTATCCCGAAACCCTTTGATCCCAGGGCACTTCTCCGGGTAGCACCGGCGGTTGCCAAAGCTGCAATGGAATCAGGGGTAGCCCGTCAGCCCATTGAGGATATGGGAAAATACGTTGAACATCTGGAATCTTTGCAGGGAAAAGCGAAGGAAACCCTGCGGATGCTCATAAACAAGGCAAAATGCGATCCCAAGCGGATTGTGTTCCCGGAAGGGGACAACGAAAAGATTCTCAAGGCCGCCCAGATACTTGTTGAAGAAGGTATCGCAACTCCGGTTCTTGTCGGCAACCACGACAAAATCCGCGCTTCCATGGAAGAGTTGGGACTTGAACTCAACGGCAGCATCTCCATTATCGACCCTGCGAATTACGAGCGTTCGGAAGAATATGCGGAGGAACTCTTCCGGTTGCGGCAACGCAAGGGGCTGACACTTACCGAAGCCAGGAGAATCATGACCCGCAAGTCCCGCACCCATTTCGGCTGCATGATGGTACACATGGGTGATGCCGACACACTGCTTTCGGGTATCGACACCCATTATCCCGAAACTATCCGCCCGGCCCTGGAGGTTATCGGCAGGCAACCCGGCCTCTCCAGCGTTCACGGCCTTTACATGATGGTATTCAAAAAGGGAATCTTCCTAATGGCGGATACCACGGTCTGCATCGAACCAACAGCCGAAGAACTTGCCGAAACCGCCATCCTTGCTGCAGAGAAGGCCAGGATGCTTGATCTCGAACCGACCGTCGCAATGCTCTCATTCTCCAACTTCGGGTCAGTCAACCACCCGCAAGCCCAGAAGGTGAAGCGCGCCGTTGACATTGTCAAAGAGAAAGAGCCCGGACTTGTTATTGACGGTGAGATGCAGTCCGATACGGCAGTTGTCACTGAGTTCCTCCAGAAGAGCTTTTCCTTTGCATCCTTGAAAGAGGCAGCCAACGTTCTGATATTCCCGGACCTCAATGCCGGCAACATCTGCTACAAGCTCCTGCACCGCCTTGGCGGCGCCGAAGCCATAGGCCCAATCCTAATGGGAATGAAAAAGCCGGTTCACGTTCTCCAGCGTGGCGATGACGTGACCGACATCGTCAACATGGCAGCTATCGCCGTGGTGGATGCTCAAAACTCGTAGCATATTCTCCTTCAGCTCAATAAAACTCCAGGGGGGCCCATGAGCCCCCCTTTCTCTTGCCATCATCCAAGGCACTTTGCTACTATTGAAGCCAACGTTGTTCACCACCAGACGGGAGTTTGACAGCAATGGAGCATCACCCGCCCCTGTACCGGCCGAGACAAAATCTGTTTGCCGGCACACTGGTTCTCTCTCTGGCTTTGCATATTGCTTTTGCCTTGACCACATTTCTTCTTCCAGGCCGCCTGACACGCCTTGCCCCGGAGCAGATTGTGATGGTTGACCTGAATGATGCAAATCTCCCACTGCCCCAGGAGAACAGGAAGGCAATTGCTCAACCTCCTGCGCCTGCAATCCGTCAACAGATGGAACTCCCCTCCCCTGACGCTAAAATCCTTCCAGCACCGCCCGAGACCCCTGTAGAGGAAACAGTTCCTCAAGCGCCACCGCAACCGGAAGCCGCATCCCTTTCGTTAGGTCTTACGCGTGGGTTTTTCAGAAGCATTTCCGATGGAGAGACCCTGAATGGCGATGTGCGTGAATACTATTTCAAGCTTGTGGAACGGGTAAATGAACAATGGTGGGCAGCGGCAGGCGGTACAAATGTGGAACCGGGACAGCAGGAGGCGCTTGTAACGATTATTGTGAAAAAAAACGGCGAGATATTTTCAGCGAGGTTGGTGAGAAGCTCCGGCAGTAACGAGTACGACCGCATGATAATGAATACCCTGCAGAATACGTCGAACCTCCCGCCGTTGCCTGCAGGCTACAAGGGTGAATTCTTTCAGGCACCACTGCGCCTCCTGGCGCCACGCGGGCTCCTGTTTTCGTGAGATTATTATTTCCGCAAGACCGACAGCATAAAAAAGGGCGGGAATTACCCCGCCCCTTCCTCTATCTCATCAAGATCCACCAATTCGACGTCGGCTGCATCTTCCCCCCCTCCGTCGGGTTTCAAGCTTGACACCTTCTGTAACGAGTCCCTGAAACCGGGGTTAAGTGCAACAACCTCGCGGTAACCAGCCAGGGCACGTTCGGTATCGCCTATCATTTCGTAGAGCAGCGACAGCTCATAGGTAAGACAGAGTCGTTCCTCACGGTTCAGTTCCGCAAGGGCGAGTCCTGAACGGAAATATTCCTCGGCCTTCTCCGGATCACCTTTTTCCCGGGAGCAAATGCCCTGAAGGGTAATACAGTCGGCAAGACGGTGTTGGTCGCGAGCGGCAGACTGGAATTCAGCTATGGCATCGTCGAAAAGTCCCATCTCTTTGTAGGCAATCCCGAGACTGTAATGGGATTCGGTATCGTCCTGGGCAAGTTGTTCGCCAACGCCTTTCTTGAACGCCGAGAAAAAGCCGTCAAGGCCGTACTTGTCTGACTTGACAGATGGAGAGCCTAGGGGCAAAGGAGGAATGATATCCTCGATTTCCCCATCTGAGAAGTCGAGAGACAAATCTTCGGCAACAGGCCCATCGGAAACTACTCCGGCAACACCGCCCTGCGCAACCGTGTCGAGCCAGTCATCAGTTATTGGCGGAAAGTCAGCCAGTTCAACTTCCACCTCATGGGCCTCTTCCGGGGCAGCATCATCAAACCGGACTTCGTCATTGCCGGAATCCACGGGGGTCATGGCATCTTCATTCTGAAGCGGCGATGACTCAAAAGATTCACCAACAGCTGTTTCAGCGGCAGCTTCATCGTCAAAGGAGATGTCAATTTCATCTTCCCATGGAGCTTCATCGGAGGAGACTACAGGCTGCTGAACACGCTCCTCTTCAAGTGGCGCAACCGGAGCGGTTTCTGCTGCCGTCACCGTTTCCGGCAACTGCCCGGCCATAGCCTCGGAGGCTTCCACGGAACCTGCGGCCCCGCGAATCCTCCGCAATCCATCGGCTATTCCGGCATGGTCGGGGGCAATATCCTTGAACGAGAGATAAAACTGCTCGAGTGTTTCCGGTTCTTCTTTAAGCAGTATCGGCTCGACGTGGCGAAGAACCCGGACCGCTTCATCAATATTACCCTCGGCCTTCAGACTGAAAAGAAATCCCTTGATTGCTTGTATTTCACCCGGAAAGCGCTTGATTATCTGCCCATATGCACTCTTCGTCATGGCAGTATCAGCAGCAGCGCGGCCTGCGTCTGCCAGCAGATAGAGTGCCTTGGGATTCCACCGGTCATCACCGGCGATCTGCTTCAAGATGGGGATTGCCGCAAGGGCTTTACCATCCCTGATATGATTTTCAGCTAACGATAGAAGGAATTCTTTACGATCGGGGAAAAGGTTGCCGATACGCTCGCAAACGCGTGCGTAAGTCGTCTCGTCACCCTTTGTTCTAAGATCTCGGGATAATTCGATATAGTCGTGGTAGGAGTCGTCAACAAGGCCGGCACGGTGGCGCGTTTCGGCAAGCTTGAGGCGGATATTCAGATTTTCCGGGTCAACGGCATGCATTTTAACAAGAACGGAAACAGCATCAAGGAGCCGGTTACTCCGCTCATAGTGGTCAAAAACAAACTTATATTCTGCCAGCGCGTTGCCGATGAGACCTTGTTTCTCGTTCAGGGATCCAAGGGTAAGGGAAATATCCTGGTTGGAAGGAGTTATTTTCTGAATCTGCTTATAAACGGCTATCGCCTTGAGATAAAAGCCGTTATCTGAATAGTACTTGCCGATTACCTCGAATTCACGGAGTGCATCTTCTTTACGGCTTGCCCGCACCAGCAGTTCTGCGTATTTCTGTCGTACACGTACGTCTTTCGGGTCAATGGTCACCGCCTGCTCATATTCCCTCAGAGCGCGGTCAATCTGCCCCTTCGCCAGAAATTTTTGTGCGTTATCAAGAAATTTATCTTTCTTTGAACTCAAAGCCTGTCCGGATTCAGCAGTTAATTGGCAACAAATATCCCTGTAAACTAAAGGAAAGATTCAACATTGTCAAGGTATATGAAACTGCCCAAACTGCCTGAAATCACGGAATCAAACCGACTTACCGAACCGTTGCCGACCGTTGTTGCCTATGGATTTGATTATCTGTACCAGTTGTTGATATTCATCCTTGGAGAGTTGTCGATCACGGTAAATTGCCCCGCCAAAAATGGAAACGAATTCGGTTGCTGCCGGGTCATCAATCATTTCCGCAATCTCTTTCAATCCTTGCGAAGGCCGGGGGCGGGGAATACCGTAGACTTTCTCGATTCGTGCCCAAAAATGCTGCAAAATCTGCTCTTCCCGAGTTCTTTTACCACGAATCATCAACAACCTGGCAACAAAGACCAATGCTGCGGCAACAAGCAACACCGGTAAAAAATTTCGGGTGCCGGCATGGATGGTAATTCCACTGAACTGCCGGTTTGCGCGACGTAGTAATTCCACCTGCTTCTGGAGATCATAGGTAATGACCGCCTGATTCCAGTACCACGTAAAGGAATCGATGAGAGCGATGATTTTAGTGGTGAATGCACGCTTGCCTGACTGGGCCCGGTCGAAATTGGCGGCAAAAGAACTGGGATCTACCCTGACCCACCCCTTTCCTTCAACAAATGCTTCAACCCATACATGGGCCCGGTCCTCGGTTACCACGTAGTACCCGCCAACCTCGTTGTAGTCGCCACCATAATATCCGCCCACAAGCCTCGCTGGAACGCCGGCCAAGCGCAACAGGGTCGCAAAGGACGAAGCAAAGAACTCGCAGTGCCCAACTCTTTTTTCCAATAAAAAGGCATCGACCGGATCGGCAGATACCACAAGACCGCTGGTGGCGTACCGAAATCCTTGCCGCACAAACCATGACTCAACACGCTTGAGCCGCTCCCCATCGGGCGGTTCGCCAGCCGAGAACTCTTTTGCCAGAGCGTAAACGCGATCCGAAACATGGCCGGGAATGCGCAGGTAATGGGCACGATCAATTCCTCGGGGCATGGGGATGGCACCAGTAAGGACCGACGTTGCCCCATAACGTATCCGGCCTCGCGGCCTCCCCCGCTTGATAAAGGTGAAATCCTCCCCCTGGCTGATCCCTGTGCCGTCCATACGTATCGGAACATCCAGCGCTATCAGGTGATTGCCAAGGGAGGCTTCGGGATAAACCGTCTGACGGACCGTTGTCCCACGGGGAATGCCCGGCACTTCATCGGAACGTTGCCCGCTCTTCGTCCAGGTGGCGCCAGACATGGTGTCGAAGACGATTCCACGCCAATAAAGATCATTGGGGGCCAACTGTTCGCATTCAGCCCTGAAAGCAACAGTTTTCACTTCGCCCACACTAGATGCCCTGCCAGGCTCAACACGATCACTGAAACCTGCCGTTCTTTCACCGGGCGTATTGAGGAAATTCAGGAGCGGATACTGGGTACGGGGCAGAATAGCGAAGAAAAACAGTACCAGCGGCACCGATGCCGCAGGCATGGCAAGTGATACACCGATAACTCTCCATAAGCTTCTTCGCGTGAGACTCAAGTGGTCATCAACGGAATGGAAAGTAAGCAAAACAAGCGATACGGCAATGAGCCCCAACTGTAGAAAGAGATAGACAAGGAATATGGCGCTCAGACTGAAGAGTGACGAGCCGGCAAGGGCAAAAAGGGCAAGGGCAAAAATCTGAAGAATGTTGCGTGGGTTCTTTTCATTCAAAAGCCTCACGGAGAGGAGTACCACCAGAAAATTGACGGCCGGCGCAGCTGGATTTGCCATGCTGAGCTGCATAAAATAGAAAACAAAGGAAATCACCGTAAGGATAGCAACAGGTACACCGGTAAGCGGGTATTTACCTAGCCGATCGAAGTATATTCCTCCCGCGAGAGCCACTGGGAAAACAATCAGCACAGGGATATCCACATGGGGTGCCACCGGCAGAAACCCCAATACGGAAACAGCATAAGCAAGGAAGCGTATGAGAGAACTAATGGCTACCATGGAGAGCGAGTTCCGTGAGGAGCTTCAAGCGATGGGAGCGCGAAGTGTCCGGGCCAATAACTTTAGTGCCGGCGATTAGCCCAACCGGACGATTCGCCTTGATCGAACGATTTACTATCCAGGCGGCGCACGAAAGCCTTTCATCAATGTTATGCCCTGGAATTTGGGCAATATCTAGCATAAGGGGAACTTCGGCCAGCGAAGTGAGCTGCTTCACCTTCAGATTTTCGTGACGGGCCGAAAGACGCCAATGAACTAGTTTCAGCGGTTCAACGCCGGTGTACTCGGCAATTGTCTCCATCTCGCCTTCATAACCTCGGCCGCTGCTACTGGCCGCTCCGCGGCTTTTTGCGTCCGCCGGGGCACCAGGCGTTCCACAGGGGTGCGGACGGGGGAAAACAACACAGTGTGCATCCAGTGGGAGCGTTATGCTTCTGATGAAAAAATTGATTGGGAATGGTGAACTGACCACTACCGAGTCAATCTTCTTGCGTCCCCTTCCCGTGAATGTCATCGTCACCGTGCCGGTCTCAGCGCCCCTGCGTTCAATAGAGTAAAAATCGAAGCGCCCCCCTCCCACTTCGCCGCGCAGCAAAAAGGACGGGAGCCACCGCTTGCGATTCTCCAGCTGCAGCGTCACATATGTTTCCTGACTGTCATAAATTTCTTCTGGAAGTCGGATGGCGACGCCAAGGTACCTGATATTCAGCCAGCCCAGAATACCCGAGACGGTCATAAAACCGAGCAGTGCCGATACCACGAGAAAAAGAAGATTATTGCCCGTGTTGACGGCTGCGAAACCAAGGAGGAGCGTGATGGCTATGTAGGCTGCTCCGGCACGGGTCAGCTTCAGGCCAGCGGAACGGGAACGGTGTTCAGAATGGCGTTTAATAACTCCCCCTTGTCGAGGTTTTCGTTATCCATGGTAAGGATTATACGATGGGCACCCACCGGCGCAGCGATGGCTTTCACATCCTCGGGGATCACATAATCCCGTCCTTCCAGATACGCATTCGCCTTGGCGGTCTCGGCCATGCCGATCCCACCGCGGGTTGAAATGCCGGAGGAAATCGCGGGATGGTTTCGCGTAGCAGCTACGATGGCATAGAGATAATCGACAACCGATTCAGAGAGATAGATGTTTTCCTTAACGGCCTTCTGCGCCTCGGCAATATCATCTGCCGTAACGAGAGGGGCCAGGGTCTGGATGCCGTCCCGGATGCTCCCACCCCTGATGATTGCCTTTTCAATTAGTTCCGGGGGGTATCCGATCCCGCTTCTCACCATGAACCGGTCCAGTTGGGACTCGGGCAGCGGATAGGTGCCCACCTGTTCCACTGGGTTCTGGGTGGCAATGACAAGGAAAGGCCCCGGTAATTGATGGGTAGTCCCCTCCACGGTCACCTTACGCTCCTCCATTGCTTCAAGGAGCGCGCTCTGGGTCTTGGGCATAGCACGGTTGATTTCATCCACGAGAACAACGTTGTTGAAAATGGGCCCCGGCACAAAAGTGAAACGACTCTCTTCCCTGCTGAAGATGGATAGCCCTGTGATATCCGTCGGGAGAAGGTCGCTTGTGCACTGCACCCGGCCGAAGGAAAGCCCCAGGGCCTTGGCCAGGGCCAGGGCAAGTGTTGTCTTGCCAAGGCCCGGTATATCCTCCAACAGGATATGGCCGCCCGAAAGAAGCGCTATGACCGACAAACGCACCGCCCGCACTTTTCCTTTCAGGTAATTTGCCGCCAGGGTATCAATTACGTGGAGCATCTCGTCACGTTTCGCGAGGTTCATGGGGGTAAGCCTTTCATACTCAACATGGAATGCCCTGCTATGATATCATAAATGCCCAGGCGGTACATGAACGGGCTATCGCCCGCCCCTTCCATTTTCTCGGGATTGCTGGTAAGATTGCACCTCTTCATAGAAAAAATACGCGGAGATTGACCAACCATGAACTACATCAGCACCAGGGGCACCATCACACCCATCGGATTCAAGGACGCGGTCATGATGGGCCTAGCCACAGATGGCGGGCTGCTACTGCCGGAATCACTCCCGGTAATCGACCGGAAAACGCTTGAATCGTGGCGAACGCTTTCCTATCAGGATCTGGCATTCGAGGTAATATCCCGATTTGCCGACGATATCCCGGCAACAGACCTTAAGGATCTCATCGACCGCTCCTACGCAACCTTTTCCCACCCAGAGATTACTCCGGTGGTGAAAAAGGACGGTGTCCACATCCTGGAGCTTTTCCACGGCCCGACCCTCGCTTTCAAGGACGTGGCCCTGCAACTCCTCGGCAATCTATTCGAGTATCTGCTGAAGGAGCGCAACGAAAAGATGAACATTGTCGGCGCCACCTCGGGCGACACCGGCAGCGCCGCCATCTATGGCGTACGTGGCAAAGACAAGATCAACATCTTCATCCTCCACCCACAAGGCAAGACTTCGCCGGTGCAGGCCCTGCAGATGACGACAGTCCTCGACTCCAACGTACACAACATAGCCGCTCGGGGGACCTTCGACGACTGCCAGAACATAGTTAAAAGTCTCTTCAACGATCTGCCATTCAAAGAAAAATATTCCCTAGGCGCCGTAAACTCCATCAACTGGGCCAGGGTGCTGGCCCAGGTTGTCTACTACTTCTACGCCTACTTCCGGGTGGCCGAAACATTCGGTCAGGAGGTGGTATTCTCGGTACCGACCGGAAACTTCGGCGACATCTTCGCCGGCTACGCCGCCAAGCGGATGGGCCTGCCCATCAAGCGCCTGTTGCTGGCCACCAACGAAAACAACATACTTACCCGTTTCATAAACGGAGGCGACTATTCGCTCGGAGATGTAGTGTCCACCGTATCCCCCTCCATGGATATCCAGCTGGCCTCCAACTTCGAACGATATGTCTATTATCTGTTCGGCGAGGACCCGGTCAGGGTGCGCGAATCCTTCGCAACTCTCCCGTCAAAGGGTCGGATCGACTTTACGGAAGAAGAGATGGAACAGGTGCGGGAAGAATTCCTCTCCCGCTCGGTGAACCAGGACGAGACCATAGACATCATCGCCACATTCCATCGGGAGACCGGCTACCTTCTCGATCCCCATACGGCGGTGGGTGTCAAGGCGGCACTAGAAATGGTGCAGGACAACACCCCCGTAGTCTGCCTTGCCACCGCACATCCGGCCAAATTTGCCGATGCGGTTATCCGGGCGGTCGGCTTCGAACCACCTCGTCCCGATTCCCTGAAAGGGATCGAATCCCTTCCGAGCCGATGCGACGTGCTCGACGCGGACCGCAGCGCAATAAAAGAATTTATCGAGGAAAGGGCCCTTTAGGGCCTTTTCCTTTAAGCGTATTTTATGCTTTTTGACTGGACGACAATCGACACGGTTCTTCTTGATATGGACGGCACCCTTTTGGACCGCCATTTCGATGACCATTTCTGGCTTGAACATGTCCCGAAACGATACGCAGCCAAAAACAATATCCCCCTGGATAGTGCCAAAAAGGCTCTCTACGTCCAGTTCCGCTCACAGGAATGTACCCTCAACTGGACTGACCTGGACTATTGGTCGGATCGCCTGGGGCTCGACATCCCACTGCTGAAACTGGAAGTGGAACATCTCATCGCCATCCATCCCGGAGTGGTGGAATTCCTCCTGTTCCTCCGCCAGCACAACAAGCAGATCTGGCTCGTGACCAACGCCCACGGCAAAACACTTGATATCAAGATGCGCAAAACACGCCTCGGGCCTTACTTTACCGGCATAATCTCTGCCCATGACATAGGCCTACCCAAAGAAGATGCCGCCTTCTGGGGGAAACTCCAGAAGAGGGTGCCTTACGACCCGGCCCGCACCATGCTCGGTGAGGACAGCGAGACGAATCTCGGCACGGCGGAATCCTTCGGTATCCGCCACCTCATCTATGTGAGCCGGTACAGCTCGACGGCTCTCCCTCTCCCTTCGGAACGCTTCACATCAATTCACTACTTCAACGAACTCCTGCCCCCGCCAGAGTGACATCGGTAACTATGTGGACATAAAAAAGGCGGCCCTTCAGGGTCGCCTTTTTCGTTCCGCAGCTGTTGCACCAGATTATTCAAGATTATCCTCAATGCGAATCAGCTGACTCTTTCGCATGATGATGTCGAAGGTGTCGATCTCGTCCAAGGCCTTCCGTATGTCACGCTCCAAAGCCTCGTGCGTCATAATGACAATGGGGACTTCCTCACCGGCCATGCGGGCGCTCTGCACCATGGATTCAATGCTGATATTGTAACTGCCGAGCACTCCCGAAATTTTTGCCAGAACACCAGGCCGGTCCACCGCGCTGAAGCGTATGTAGTACTTGCTCTCAATTTCTCCCATGGGCTTGAGAGCAAGATTTGCCACCGCGTCGTCGCGATAACCAAGCGGAGCGCACCGACGACCGATGCCTGCCATGATATTGCGGGTGATTTCGATAATATCGCCAACCACTGCGCTGGCTGTCGGATCCATACCCGCACCGCGCCCGTAAAACATGACCGGACCGATGAAATCGCCGGTGAAGCGGATTGCATTGAAAGCGCCATTCACATCGGCAAGGGGATTGTTCACCGGAATCATGGTCGGGTGAACCCGGGCCTCAACCCGATCGCCGTCACGTTTACCGATGGCCAGAAGCTTGATCTTGTAGCCGAAATCACGGGCAAACTTGATATCTACCGAGGAGAGGGAACTGATCCCTTCCGTATGAATATCACCGAAAGTGACGCGGGTTCCAAAGCAGAGGGATACCAGGAGCGCCAGCTTATGGGCCGTGTCCACCCCTTCGATATCAAAGGTGGGATCAGCCTCGGCATACCCCAGTTCCTGGGCATTCTTGAGGACAGCGGCAAAATCCGCCCCCTCATCGGTCATTCGGGTAAGTATGTAATTGCATGTACCGTTAAGTATGCCGAAAACGGTGGAAAAATTATTGGCAGCCATATTTCCGCGGATTGCTGAAATAACCGGGATGCCGCCGGCGACAGCAGCTTCGAAGAGAACCTCAACACCCTTGTCGGCGGCAGCCTTGTAAATTTCTTCGCCATGAAGCGCAAGAAGAGCCTTATTGGCGGTAACCACATGCTTGCCATTTTCAATGGCTTTGAGCACAAAGCGCTTTGCCGGCTCATATCCGCCAATCAACTCTATTACCACGCTGATTTCCGGATCAGTGAGCACCTCGTCGGCATTGGCGGTAAGAACACCGTCCGGAAGGGTAATTCCCCGGTCGGTTGTTATATCCAGATCGGCAATCTTCTTAAGTGTTATTCTGGCGCCCACTTTAGCCGAAATCAGGCCGGCATTGGTCATGAGCAGCTTGGCAACCCCGGTCCCGATGGTTCCCAGGCCGAGAAGGCCTACCTTTATCTCTTTCATACTTCCTCGCTCAGTGTGAAAAAAACACGATGCAATTCAATCGGCAACGGGTTCATTGTCGGGGAGTGCCGAGGCGACTTCATCAAGTATGCCGTTGATGAACGCCGGAGACTCCTCCGTGCCGAATTTCTTGGCAACCTCGATGGCTTCGTTGATGGTGACGTTCTTGGGAATATCATCCCGATAGAGAAGTTCATAAACAGCGAGCCGGAGGATATTGAGATCCACCTTCGCCATACGCGGAATGGTCCAGTTTCTGGACTTTTCGGTAATTTTCGCGTCTATTGCTTCACGGTTCTCAAGTACCCCGCGAACCAGTTCGTCGGAAAAAGCCCGACCCGCAGCGGTTCCCGGCTCCGCCTCATCGAAGACCATCTCCATGAGCGCCGAGGCCTCACCGGCAGCATAATCACGGGAATAGAGAAGCTGAAGGGCAATCTCCCTTCCCAGTCGCCGGGCACCCACTAGCAGAACTCCTTGAAGAGGCGTGCGGTTTCGATTGCTGTCATGGCAGCATCAAAGCCCTTATTCCCGGCCTTTGTTCCCGCCCGCTCCACAGCCTGCTCAATAGTATCGGTGGTAAGCACGCCAAAAGCTACCGGAACGCCGGTTTCCAGAGACACATGGGCAACCCCCTTGGAGACCTCGGCAGCGACATAGTCAAAATGGGGAGTTGAGCCACGGATAACCGCGCCGAGACAGATGATGGCGTCATAGTTCCCTGTCTGTGCCATTTTTTTTGCCGTAAGAGGAATCTCAAAGGCGCCGGGTACCCGGGCGATATCGATAGCAGTCGCGTCGGCTCCGTTGCGTACCAGAGCATCAAGGGAACCCTCGAGCAGACGTTCCGCAATAAAACTGTTGAAACGGCTCACAATAATTCCGAACTTGAGCCCTGTAGCGTCCAATTTTCCTTCAATAAATCGCGGCATGATCAATTCCTCCTCGCCGTGTTTCAGATATTTTCCAGCAGATGCCCCAGCTTTTCCCGCTTTGTCTTCAGATAATCAACGTTGCTGTCCGTTGCGGGAATCTGAATGGGAACCCGCTCCACAATGTTGATTCCGTATCCCTGAAGCCCGATCAGTTTTCTGGGATTATTTGTCATAAGACGCATGTTTTTCACGCCGAGATTCAACAGTATCTGGGCTCCGATGCCATAGTCGCGCAAGTCTGGCTTGAAGCCGAGCGCCAGGTTCGCCTCCACGGTATCCTTTCCCTGGTCCTGGAGAGCATAGGCCTTGAGCTTGTTGAAGAGCCCTATCCCACGCCCTTCCTGGCGCATGTACAGGATAATCCCACGTCCCTCGGCCTCGATCATCTCCATTGCGCGGTGAAGTTGAGCACCGCAGTCACAACGCCTGCTTCCAAAGACATCACCGGTCATGCACTCGGAATGTACCCGCACCAGCACCGGCTCGTCACCGCCGACCTCCCCTTTCACCAATGCCAGATGCTCAAGTCTGTCAACGTCATTCTCAAAGGCAATGGCGCGAAACTCTCCAAGGTCGGTGGGAAGCTCGACGTCAGCAGCCCTGCGAACCAGTGACTCGTGCCTGAGGCGGTAAGCGACCAGGTCGGCTACTGTACAGATTCTGATTCCGTGTTCCTTGGCAAATTTCTTGAGTTGAGGCATCCGGGACATGGTGCCGTCATCATTCATTATTTCACAGATGACCCCAGCCGGCTTAAGCCCCGCCAGCCGTGCCAGATCCACCGAGCCCTCGGTCTGGCCCGAACGAACCAACACTCCGCCATTACGGGCCCGCAGAGGGAAAATGTGGCCCGGACGGGCAAGGTCTTCGGCGGTCGTGGCATCATCTACCGCAGTGAGGATAGTATGGGCGCGGTCAGCAGCTGAAATGCCGGTGGTAACCCCCCGCTTTGCCTCAATGGATACGGTAAAAGCCGTACCAAAGGATGAGGTATTCTCGGAAACCATGGGCGGCAGATTCAGGTAATCGCATCGCTCCGTAGTCATGGTGAGACAGATAAGACCACGACCGAATTTGGCCATGAAATTGATGGCCTCAGGTGTGATCTTTTCGGCGGCCATGGTAAGGTCGCCTTCATTCTCGCGGTCCTCGTCATCCACAAGAATGACCATCTTTCCCTGCCGAATATCCTCAATGGCTTCTTCTATTTTCACAACAGGCATTGTCAACTCCGCACAAGTAAAGTTTTAAGAGCGGTATATCTCATAGAAAGCCGTTCTTTGCAAGCAGTTCAAGGGTGAGCCCCCCCTCTTCCCTTGAGATGGACCCACGGGAGAGAAGCCGTTCTATATATTTACCGAGAATATCCGTTTCAATATTGACCTTCGCTCCGGGATTGATACCAGAGAGAGTTGTCATGGAACCGGTATGGGGAATGATGTTGACCGAAAACCCATTGTCGGAAACGGTATTGACTGTGAGGCTTATACCGTCGATGGTAACCGACCCCTTTGCCACAAGATAACGGGAGAAAGTATCGGGAATGCGGAAGGTGAAAATTCTGTTGCCGGCAATGTCATTTCTCTCGGATACCGTTGCAATAAAATCCACATGGCCGGTAACTATGTGCCCGCCGAGCCGGTCGCCAAGACGCAGGGCCCGCTCCAGATTGACCGATGTACCGATACCGAGCGTGCCGAGAGTTGTCCGGGCCAAAGTCTCGGGAGAAGCGTCAAAAGTGAGTTCGTTCCCGCTTTTTGCCACAACCGTAAGACAGGCGCCGTTCACCGCGACCGAGTCCCCAAGGGCAATCGACTCCAGCGGCAGCCTGGTTGCAACGGTAAGCCGTCCCGCCAGCCCCTGTCGCTCAAGTCTTTTTATTGTCCCGACATCCTCTATGAGACCGGTAAACATTATTCCTCCGGATAGGCTTCTATCATCACATCATCGCCGAAGCGACGTACCTTCACATCTTTCAAACGCCGGCATTCAGCCATCATCCTGCTCGCAGGCCCCGCAAAAAGCCCGAGACCATCACCCCCCCCAAGGAACTTTGGCGCATAGAACAGTAAGTACTTGTCGATAAGACCCGCCCGCAGCGCATTCCCGGCAAGAGTGCTCCCACCTTCAATAAGTACCGATTGCACCCCACGGGAACCGAGGCGGGCAAGGAGGTCACGCAGATCAACGCTCCCATCGTCCGCAGCGCATTGAAGAATCTCGACTCCAGGAGATTGCAGGAGAGCAGCCCGCCCCCCCTCTTTCGCAATGGTTGCAATCACGGTAATTGCCGCCGATTCCTGATGGAGCATCCGTGCATCGGTCGGTATCCTGAGGGAACTGTCCACGACAACGCGGAGAGGGTCGCGGCCCCGCGGAATGCGAGAGGTCAGTTGAGGATCATCCGCAATGACGGTTCCAACACCCACCATTATCGCATCAACCTTTGCCCTGAGTTTATGAACATAATCACGTGATTTTTCGTTGGTAATCCAGCGAGAATCGCCCATTGCGGTGGCGGTCTTGCCATCCATGGTCATGGCCGATTTGAGAATTACAAACGGAAGGCCGGTCGTCACATGCTTCACGAAGGGCTCATTGAGCCTGCGGCACTCTGCTTCCAGAATACCGGTGACTACCTCGATGCCGGCAGCTTGAAGCCGCTGGATGCCGCGGCCGGATACCTTGGGATTCGGGTCGACCATGCCGACAAAAACCCGGCGTACCCCCGCCTCAACAAGGGCATCGGCGCAGGGCGGGGTCTTGCCGTAATGCGAGCAGGGTTCAAGGGTCACATAAACATCGGCATTGCGGGCCAAATCACCGGCCTGTCGCAGGGCATGAACCTCAGCATGGGGGGTTCCAGCCCGGCGGTGCCATCCCTCACCGACAATGGCACTATCCCGCACGATGACGCATCCGACAGCCGGATTGGGAGATGTCTTCCCCTCGCCCCTCTTCGCCAGCACCAAAGCACGCCCCATGAGCTTTTCGGTAGAAAGAACCATGGTTACTTCTTCAAGAGATCCTGTAATTCAACCATGAACTCGTTGACATCCTTGAAAGAGCGATAGACCGAGGCAAAGCGGACATAGGCCACCTCATCGATGTCATGGAGTTCAGTCATAACCCACTCGCCGATGGTAGTGCTGGGAACTTCTTTCTCGCTCCACTCCTGAAGCCGGCCTTCGAGACGATCAACGAGACGGTCAATCGTTTCACGCGATATCTGACGTTTCTCGCATGCTTTCAAAATACCGCCGATAATCTTCATACGGTCAAAGGGCTCGCGACGCCCGTCTTTTTTCAAGACCAGCGGGAGGGTATCCTCAACCCGCTCGTGGGTGGTGAAGCGCTTGGCGCATGATTCGCATTCGCGCCTGCGGCGAATTGCCGCCCCCCCCTTATCGGGGCGGGAATCAACAACCTTGCTGTCAGGATGGGCACAAAACGGGCATTTCACGACTCAGTTCCCTTCTCGTCGCCAAATTTTTCAACGACGATCCCCGATTCTCCAATCATCTCCCGAGCCAGCTCGTCCGAGTATCCATCCTCATAAACTATGCGGCGGATACCAGCGTTGATGAGCATTTTCGAACAGATGATGCACGGCATGGTGGTGCAGTAGAGAGTGCCGCCATCGATGTTCGTGCCATGCTTGGCTGCTTGAATGATGGCGTTCTGTTCGGCATGGAGACCGCGGCAAAGCTCGTGTCTCTCGCCGGAAGGAATGCCGAGCTTTGCCCGCAGGCATCCGACTTCAAGACAATGGGCAACACCGGAAGGAGCTCCGTTATACCCAGTTGCCAGAATATTTTTATCTTTTACGATTACCGCCCCCACCTGCCTCCTAAGACATGTTGAACGCTTTGAAACCAGATGAGTTATTTCCATAAAGTATTCATCCCAGGTGGGTCGTGTCATGGAGGGTTCTCCGTGGTGTGGTTTGGCAGGGCAGAATAGCCGATAAATGCAGCAACGTCAAGGAATTAGCCGGATTTGACTAATCATCCGTAAGGGTTCGCAGACGTTTGGTCGCGGAGCGGCGTTTTTTGTCGCCAATCCTTTTCTCTTTTTGAACACGGGGAACGGTGGTCGCGATCCTCTTTTTCTCGCGGCGAGCCCGGCGCTCAAGTGTCTGACGGAGACGCTCCAGAGCTATCTCTCGGTTGCGCGCCTGGGAACGGCTCTCACAGGCCTGCACCACAATGCCGGTGGGAAGATGGCGAATACGGACACCGGTTTCGGTAACATTCCGGTGCTGGCCACCTGGTCCCGAACCCCGGTAGTACTCGACTTTCAGTTCAGACTCCTTTATCTCAATCATCGTTGTCCCCTTGAAATCAAAGTACCCGTGCCGGCATATCCGTCCATGGCCTGCCGTCACATTGCGGAATGGTTGACATGTATTACAGCAAAAATAAATAATAATCTTAACAGAACAGGGAGGCAAACAGGATGAACATTAAGCAGATCATGGCCCGTCATTTCGGAAACGCTACAGAAGCATGCACCATTGTACTTGAACATAGCCGCATGGTGGCGGACAAGGCAGTTCGTATTGCCGGGAAACTCAACGACCCGGGCCTCGACATAGTTTTTATCGAAGAAGCAGCTCTTCTCCACGACATTGGAGTCTGCCGCACAAATTCGCCGGGGATAGGATGCACAGGCAACGCCCCCTACATCCTTCACGGAATCATCGGCCGCGAAATTCTTGAATCCGAAGGACTTCCCCTCCATGCCCTGGTCTGCGAAAGACACATCGGAGTTGGTCTCACCATCGAGGACATAAAGCGCCAGTCACTCCCCCTCCCCCCGCGCGACATGGTGCCTCTTTCGCGGGAAGAACGGATTGTATGCTACGCCGACCTCTTCTTTTCCAAGAAACGGGACACCCTCAAAAAAGAGAAGTGCATTGAAGAAATCCGGGCGGGATTGCGCAGACACGGAGAGCACCGCGTTGCCATTTTTGAAGAGTGGCTTCTCGAATTCGGGGCGTAGTATCAACTTACATACTTACCCGTAATACTACCCCTTCTCCAGCCAGAAACCGTACGTCATGGTATACTGTTTCAAGCCTGCAAATCCCTGAAAGGAAGTAAGGCCATGGCGCCCCCATCCGCCCTTAAAAGGATCAGCGGCACGATCTGGGAACTTCCCGCTTCATACAAGTCCGGGATGCTTGTACCTGCCCGCATTTTTGCGACTGAAAAATTGATCAGCGCAATGGATGCCGGAGTTTTCGACCAGGTATCAAACGTCGCATGCCTGCCCGGCATACAGAAATACGCTTTCTGCATGCCCGACGGTCACTGGGGGTACGGTTTCCCCATCGGTGGGCTGGCGGCCATGGACCCTGAAACCGGAGTCATTTCCCCCGGCGGTATCGGCTTCGACATCAACTGCGGCATGCGCCTGGTTCTTACCAACCTCACCGAAGAGGAGGTCAGACCTCGCCTCAAACAATTGGTGGATGCCCTTTTTTATCGCGTTCCCGCAGGGGTCGGAAGCCACGGTTTTGTCAAGCTTTCCCATGATGAGTTTTGTACCGTTGCCGAGCAGGGATCCCGCTGGTGCATGAAAAGGGGGCTTGCATGGCCCGAAGATCTGGAGATGACCGAAGAGGGTGGATGCTTTCAGGGGGCAGACGCCTCCAAAGTGAGCCAGAAGGCCATAGACCGCGGCTACAACCAGATCGGCACCCTCGGCTCGGGTAATCATTATCTGGAGATACAAGTGGCACGGCCGGAAAACATCTACAACCAAGATCTCGCCAGCGCCTTCGGCATATCCATCCCGAACCAGGTGGTGATTATGTTCCACTGCGGCAGCCGCGGCTTTGGTCATCAGGTGGCCACTGACTACCTGCAGCTCTTTTTGTCGGTTATGGAGAAAAAATACGGAATTTCCGTCAACGACAGGGAACTTGCCTGCGCTCCGTTCAAATCCCGGGAGGGGCAGGACTACTTTGCAGCAATGAAATGCGCCGTAAACATGGCCTTTGCCAACCGACAGGTGATCCTCCATCGCATTCGCGAGGTGTTTTCCGATATTTTCGGCCGCGACCCCAGCGATCTGGGAATGGATATGGTCTATGACGTTGCCCACAACACCGCAAAACTGGAAACACACGTGGTTGACGATAAAGCCCGCGAGTTGCTGGTTCACCGAAAAGGAGCGACCCGGGCCTTTGGCCCCGGCATGGAGGGGGTGCCGGACCGCTACCGGGAAACCGGTCAGCCGGTCATTATCGGGGGAAGCATGGAAACCGGCTCCTACCTTCTGGCGGGAGAATCCGGCGGTATTGAGACCTTTTACACCACTGCCCACGGCAGCGGACGAACCATGAGCAGACACCAGGCAAAGAAGATGGTAAGGGGGCAGAAACTTCAGCGCGACATGGAGGAGCGGGGCATTTACGTGCGGACGGCATCGTGGGGAGGGCTCGCCGAAGAGGCGGGGGTCGCATACAAAAACATCGACGATGTGGCAGAAGCAACCGAACAGGCGCACCTGAGCAGGCGGGTTGTGCGGCTTCTTCCCATCGGCAATGTCAAAGGATAGAAAACAGACGGCGGCTCAGGTCAGAAAATCGACAATGAGCCCCTTGAGTTCCATAATCTTGTTTGTAATCGCCAGTCGGTCCTTGTTTTCCGTCATAATGAGACGCAACAGGTTATCGGCCTCCCGGTCGATGACCGTTACGATCTCGAAGCACCGGGGATTGAGGCTTGTTCCCCCCACCCGTTCAAGCCGATAGGCGTTGGAAGTGACGGTTTTGGCAAGGGTAGCGATCAGATCGCGATAAGTCCGGAAATTGGCTATGGTTGGTTCGCGTTCCAGATCGGAACCCGCCTGGTCAATCTCGTCCTTGAGGTCCTGAAGCTGCTGCTCATAGGAGTCAATCTCCGTACGGCGCAATGAAAGTGCCCGCACAAAGGGCGAGTTTACTTCTCCCCCCCCGGTTCTTAAGAGTTTCCCCTGCCCAGCCTTCTTATCAACATCCCGTGACGAAATTTTGTCATTAATGCGCATGAATCATTCCGCTCCTTCTTGGAGCTTTGACATCCGCTGCCAGGGGGAATCAGGGACTGCAAGGCAGGTACCTTCCCAGTCAAACGAAGTAATTATTTCACGGCCATCGACGCCGAATATCCGCTCGCACTTGAGATTTACCCGGCCAATATACGTATACACATCGCCACGGTCTTCTTGCCAGTGATAGAACTTATTGCCCGACATATCACCCGAAACGGACGATGGGGGGCCGACCTGCTCCACCAGTTCATCAAGGCTTGCCCCTTGCCAGGAGCTCAATTGCTGCCGAACCGGAGAACATCCCGCTACAATCAGGACCAATGGAAGAACCATTCGGAGATATTTCACAGGGCACCTTTCAGAAAAAAATTTCTATAGCATTAAAAGCAAAAAGCAGGCCAATGCCATCAACTTGAAAGAACACCTGCGCAGGAGAACCATACGGAAACAGAGCATTCCGGGAGTTTTTTCTCTCGCACCCCGGTATCTATGGTGTATACTGCATCAGAATTTTTGCGACAAAGACAGGTATAGGAGCATTATCTTGCAGTTCTAGCTGAATAAACTACCGTGGGGGAACTGATGGCGAAGAAAATCTTCATCGGCGCAACGGGGCAAAACTGTGGCAAAACCACCATGAGCGTTTCACTCATGCACCTTGCGCGACAAAAATACCGCAAGGTAGGCTTCATAAAGCCCATCGGCCCCAAAATTGAAGAATATAACGGCCTTACCGTTGATATGGATGCCATCCTCATGGCCCGCACCTTCGGCCTTGAAGAGGATCTCCCCCTCATGAACCCGGTACCCCTCCACAAAAACTTCACCCGCGATTTCCTCAACGGTAAAATCGACTGCGGTTCCCTCCGGAATGAAGTTCTCAAATCCTTTGAAATTCTCGACAGGAAGTACGATTTGCTCATCATCGAAGGGGCCGGGCACTCCGGCGTGGGGTCGGTTATAGGTCTCAGCAATGCTTGCGTTGCCCATACGTTGAATGCACCCGTCATTATTGTGGCCGACAGCGGAATCGGCAGCACAATTGACGCAGTGCATCTGAATCTGGCTCTTTACGAAAAAGAAGAAGTTGACGTTAAAATGGTCCTCGTCAACAAGCTTCGGACCGGAAAGCGTGACTCCGTCCTAAGCTTCCTCGGCAAGGGGCTTCCGGGGCGTTCCCTCAAAATCAGCGGCGGCTTCAACTATTCCCCCATCCTCGCCAACCCGACCCTCTCCCACATAGGCAAACTGCTCAATCTTTCCGTACACGGCGACCCCGACGGGCAAAGCCGCATCATCCACCACATCCATCTGGGAGCTGCTTCAGCCCAGCGCGTTGTGGACGCACTGGAGGAGTCGTCCCTCATTGTCATCACTAGCTCCCGTGACGAGCTTATCGTGACGATCTCATCCCTTTACCATATACCTTCATTCCGGGAAAAAATTGCTGGGCTTGTAATCGCCGGCCACGTGCCCACCTCGGAGATCAGCCAGCAGATCCTGGACGACAGCGACATCCCCTACATAAGAGTTCATGATTCCACGGCCAATGTCTTCACCACCCTGATGGAAGACGTGGCAAAGATAACCGCCGAGGATCAGGAAAAACTGAACTGGATCAGGGCCAATGCCGAGAACGAAATCGATTTCGAAGCTATCGATGCTCTGCTCTAGCCCTTCTTCCACCTTTCACCATGCCCTACCGTTACCTGCCTGACATCGCCACCTCCGACGCTGCTTTCGAAGCCGTCGGTGAAACACGCGAGGAGATGTTCGCGGCAGCGGCCGATGCCCTCATCAACGTCATGGTGGAGGATCTCGCAACCATCCAACCGCTGGAAGAGCTTGAAATCGTCCTCAAGGACAACGCACTTGATCTTCTGCTCTTCGCCTTTCTCCAGGAACTCATCTATTACAAAGATGCCCGCAGGCTCCTGCTCCGCCCGACCTCTCTCTCCATCACCGACAAGGATCACGATCTGGAATTCCGGGCGTTGGTGGCAGGCGAGGAAATCTCCCCCCGTCGGCACTCCATGATCGTTGACGTGAAGGCCGTGACCCTCCACAGGTTTTCTGTGGAGCATAGTGACGGAATCTGGCGGGCAACCGTCATTCTTGACGTCTGATCCTACCTTTTCCGAACCATCCGCCTTATTGCCTTGTAAATCTCTGAAATCAGCAGCATCCCGAGAGCCAGCCCAACAGTAACAGCGAGGGCTTCTCCTGAAAGCGGTGCCGTTGAAAAAACGGGATTCAGCGCCGGTATGTAGACAACCGCCAACTGGAGCAGAAAGGTGATAAGAATTGCTCCGCACAGATGAGGGTTCGAAAAGAGCCCCATGGTAAACAGCGACTGACGGTCGGAACGGACCGCAAGTGCCACTGCCATGCGGTTAAGCACGAGAAAAGTGAATACCATCGTCTGCCAGGGGAGCCCCCGGCGAAGCGCATACATCTGAAACGCAAGGGCGGCCGCGCCGATGAGAATACCGAAACCCACCACGTAAAATCCCCGGCCCGAGGAAAAAATCCCTTCCTTTGGATCGACCGGACGTCTTTTCATGACATCGCGCTCGGCCTGTTCGGCCGCCAGGGCAAGGCCTGGAAGGGAATCAGTCAGCAGGTTCAGCCAAAGGATCTGAATCGGCAGAAGGGGCAACGGCAGCCCGAAGAACGGGGCAAGGGTTATGGCTACCAGCGTACCGGCATTGCAGGTTATTGAATATATGATGAACCTGAGGATATTGGCATAGATTCGCCTTCCCTCCCGCACCGCCTTGACTATGGTGGCAAAGTTGTCATCGAGAAGGATCATGGCCGACGCCTCTTTAGAAACGTCGGTGCCGGTAATTCCCATGGCAATGCCGATATCGGCGCGCTTCAGTGCCGGGGCATCGTTCACGCCGTCGCCGGTCATGGCGACAAAGTGACCCCGCTCCTGAAGAGCCTTGACGATTTTCAGCTTTTGCTCCGGAGCCACGCGGGCGTAGACGCGAATATCCTCCACCCGCCGCTCGAATTCCTCCGGGGAAAGCCCGGCGAGTTCGCGGCCGGTGATGACCGCAGTACCATCATCATCAATAAGGGAAAGCCGCCGGGCGATAATACCGGCCGTGAGCGGGTGATCCCCAGTAATCATCACCGGCGTGATACCGGCACCTTTGCAGTCGCTCACCGCCTCAGCCGCTTCGGACCGCGGCGGGTCCATCATCCCCACCAGACCGAGAAAAACCAGGTTCCGCTCCACGCCATCGCTTTCCAGAAGGTCAGGAATCCGGTCCCAACGCCTCATGGCCACGGCCAGAACCCGCAACCCTTCCGCTGCCATCTCCTCGCTAAGCCTGATTATGCCATCGGAATCAGGAAGGCTTTCCTCGTCCAGGACCAGCATTGCCGACGATTTGCCGATTATCGCCTCCACCGCCCCTTTGGTATAGGCAACGAATTCTTCGCCATGGCGGTGAAATGTGGTCATGAGCTTGCGGTCCGAGTCGAAAGGGAGTTCGGCCACGCGCGGAAAATTTCGCTCAAGATCCCGGCGATCAAAGCCGCAACTGAGCGCAGCCACCGCAAGAGCCGTCTCGGTGGGATCACCGATAAGGTTCCCCTCGCCGTCAAGCCGGGCGTCGCTGCAAAGGGCCAGAGCCATCATGAAGTGACGGCCCGCCTCTCCTCCACCGGTGCTGCATGCCTCTTTCAGGGGCAGTTCCCCACCGTTCACCGCTACCTTTTCGACAGTCATCCGATTTAGGGTAAGGGTTCCTGTCTTGTCGGAGCAGATATAGGTGACAGAGCCAAGGGTCTCAACGGCGGGAAGCCTCCGTATGAGAGCGTTCTGCTTCACCAATCTCCTGGCACCCAGTGCAAGGGTGATGGTAACTACCGCTGGGAGAGCCTCCGGAATGGCTGCCACCGCCAGGGAAATGGCAGTGAGCAGCATGAGGAGCAGCGGCTCTCCGCGCATAAAACCGAGAGTGAAGATGATGGCGCAGACAATGAGTATCGCCACTGCCAGCCGCTGGCCGAATACGGCAAGACGCTTTTGCAGAGGAGTCTTCGTTTCCTCCTCGTTCTGGAGCATTGAGGCGATCCGGCCCAGTTCCGTCCCCATCCCCGTGGCCACGGCAACCCCGGAACCACGACCGTAAGAGATCACCGTCCCTTTGAAGGCCATATTCCGGCGATCCCCAAGGGGAAGTTCAGGGTCATCAAGGGGCTCTGTCATCTTATCAACTGGAAGGGATTCGCCCGTAAGGGCCGCTTCTACCGCCTTGAGATGGACCGCTTCCACCAATCGAAGGTCTGCGGGAACCACATTTCCAGCCTCCAGCAGCACCAGGTCACCCGGCACAATCTCCCTTGCGGCAACATTGAGAGGGTTCCCATCCCGCACCACGGTGGCGCTGCTCCCTGCCATCTCCCGCAGTGCCGCCATGGCACGTTCAGCCCGGAACTCCTGCACGAAGCCGATCACTGCATTGAGGATAACTATGGCAATAATCGGCATGGCATCGCCCATTTCACCAATTACCGCCGCCAGAACTGCCGCACCCAGGAGGATGAGAATCATGAAATCGGTGAACTGCGCGAGGAGCATGGCCAGGGGGGTCCTTCGCGCCGTCTCCTGAAGTTCATTGGGACCGATCTCAGCGAGGAGCTTCCGTGCGGCACCGACCGAAAGCCCACCACGGGAAGAGCGAAGCTCGGCAAGGGATTCTTCAACGGTTCTCAGATGCCATTCCATTATCTAAAGTTCCTGTACCGCACGCCTGGCTCTATCCACGATCTCTGCCGGGGATTCACCCCGGAAATGTATCGGCTTCCCGAAAACCACCGTAACGGTTCCCTTTTTCGGCCATGACGCTCCTCGCGGGAAAACCGTTTCAAGGCCCTTGATCTTCACCGGAACCACCGGTACATCCAATTCCCGGACCATAACCCCGATCCCCTGCTGGAACGACAGCAGCGACCCATCCAGCGAACGCTCACCTTCCGGGAAAATGAGGATGTTCATGCCACGATCAACCAGACGTCCCATGAAACTCAGCGTCCGCCTGAAACCGCGGCTTTGCGACAGCGGGAACACCGTGAACGCCACGCTGACATACTCATAGGCGAGCCGCTTCCAGATCCGCTGGAATATGTTCCGGAAATTGCGGAAAAAGAACTCTTCCCAGACGGCAGTGGCGGTGTTGTAGCGCCACTCCGGAGGCAAGGCAGACATGATCGTGGGCTGATCGAAGTAACTGAGATGGTTGGACACGAACATCACTGGCCCGACACCGGCCTTGAGGTGTTCGGTCCCGACGGTTTCAAGAGTTACAAACGCGCGAACAAGCGGACCGTGCAGTACAGCATCCAGCAGCCGCCGGACCGAAAGAGCCCCCCCACCCATGGCTCTGATCCTGAAGTGGTCGCGGCTTGTCACTTTTTCACGCCGGTGCAGTATCTCTCTCAGGTCGGCCACCCGCGTCTGCGGGCCGATGACTGAATCCTCAAGGTCAAGGCGAAATTCAATCTCCAGGGAATTCACGAGTTCGAGGCGGGCAATGGAGGTAAGCCCCAGGTCGGTAACCAGAAGCGCATCATCCGTAACTTTTTCAGGGGGAACTCCCGTTATCGTTGCAATGAGGCTTGCAAGACGGTCGAGGCCACGGCCGCTTCCCGAGTCGCCCTCCCCCTGTTCAATCCGCTCTTTGACTTGAAACTTACGGATCTTCAGCGTCGTGGTTTTTGGGAAATCCCCATCGGGCCAGATGCTGAAACTGGTAATCCGGTGAAGTTCGTCGAGCATCCCGTTAACTTCATCAATTACCTCCTGGGCCGGCCGGCCGCTGTCATCCGGAATCAGGACACCATGCACCTCGTCCCCTTTGCCACGGTCCAGGCCGATGACACACGCTTCACGAACCCCTGGGGTCCGGTTCAGGATCGCTTCGATTTCATCGGGGTAAACATTGACACCGGCTCCGGTAACGATGAGCTCCTTGCTCCTCCCCTTGATACGGAGCCAGCCATCGGGATCAAACTCTCCCAGATCTCCGGTGCGGAACCAGCCATCGACGAACGCCCCGGAAGTTGCCTCATCGTTGCCGTAATACCCGGGAAAGATGTTGTCGCCCCTGGCGAGGATTTCCCCCTCCTTAAGCTTCACCTCCACCCCCTCAAGGGGTTTTCCCACCGAGCCCAGCACCTGACGTTCCACGGTGTTTGCGGTCAGCACAGGGGAACACTCGGTAAGCCCATACCCCTCAAGCACTTTAAAGCCGAGGGTATTCCAGAATCTGAATACGTCCGGATCAAGCGGAGCTCCACCCGATACGAACAGGTTGAAATTTTTACCGAATTTTCGATGGATGGGGCTGAAGAGAATCGAACGCACCCCCTGCGGCATCTTCTCCGCCGCTTTCAAAACGCCCTTGAACAGAGGACCGAGCCCTTTGGCATCAAATTCACGTTCGATGGAACTTTTCAGAAGCTGGAGGAGCCGCGGAACGGCAATGATTGCGTAGATGTCCTCATCGGCCAATGCCTCCATAATCGCCGAGGGCTTGAGAGTCCTGATGTAGACGATGGAGGCCCCCCGGTAGAGGGGAGTGAAGAATCCCCCCATTTGCTCGAACATGTGCGACAGGGGGAGAAGTGACAGAAACCCGAAATCGGACGTGACTATGGGGATGTGACGATTTACCTGCAAAAGATTTGCTATGAGGTTCCGGTGGGTAAGTATGACCCCTTTGGGATTGCCCGTGGTGCCGGAAGTATAGATAAGCTCGGCCATGTCGTCGGGAGAGGGCTGGTGGCCCATAGCCATTGGCTCTGCCGCTTCCAGGAGAAAGCCGAGATCTTCAACGAGCACCGATGGTCGTCCAGTTAGGCGATCAAGTTTGTCTCTGCTTTGGATTACGAGTTTTGCCCCCGTAAGTTCGGCAATAGTTTCGGCCCTGTCAGTGCCTGACATGAAGTCTATCGGTACCGCCACGGCGCCACGGGCCATGAGTCCCCAGAAAGCCACCGCCCACCAGGGAGAATTGGGCGCCCAGAGAACTACCCTGTCACCCTCCGCTATCCCCTGGCTCAATAGCCAGCGGTTCATTCTCAACGCCAGGTCATGGAGTTCCAGATAGGAAAAGGAAAGGCAACGAACCCCAGTCCGATACACGAAAGCCGTTGTCTCTCCGCGCTTATGAAATAATGAAAAAATATCGGCAAGAGTTTCCATAAAAATTCCGGTCAGGAAGTTAAATCCTGCAACTATCAAATTCAAGGAGTGGGAGTGCTTGACGATTAACTATGGGAACAAGTATACGGTCGCCCCGAACACCATGCAACCGGAGATAAATGTGAATTACCGGGATTTACAGGCAATCCGGCAGGTTTTGGATAGTGGAACTTGCTATTGGGTGTAGTTTTAGATAGTGTTTAAGCAATCATTTGCCGGCAGGAGCTTTGATAGAGTACGCCGTACCAGGCGGAGGATGACATAAATGGGCCGTTATATCAGGGAAGACAGGACTACAAGGGAAAAGCTTCAGGACACCATCAACACAGTTATTGCCATCGTGCTGATGATCGTCGCGGCAGCCCTTGTTGTTTTGCTCGTTTTCTTGTTCTACGAAAACATGAAAAGTTATTGACACGTAATTTCATACAGTTACGGCTTGTGCCTATACGTTGTGCAGACCGATAAAGTACTGAAGGATACATAAGAATTACTGCGCGTATCCACAATTTAAGTCGGGTTATCCACAGGACTCGTGGAAAGCTCATGCCTACCTGGCGCTCTCCGACATAATCCGTAATGAAATCGCCCCGTACAGACATTCTTCGACACACTTCCCGCATAAATTACACCGTTCGCAATCACGCACTACGGCTATTTTTTTCACCCCGTCCGTTTCAAGGCTGATGAGCCGGTCCATACAAGCCGCAACGCAACGCCCGCACCCCTTGCAACTCCCCCTGTCAATCTCCGGGCAGCCTTCTTTTTTCACCATACTGTTCGCATCCCGGCACTTGCCACGTTTAACAATCCTCAACAATCATGTGCTAACCTGTGCGATTGCATAATCAGACCACCCGAATAATGAATTCGGGACAAGAAGCGGCACAATATCCGCAAAGAATGCAGGATTCTTCGTCGAGAGCCGCCTTGCCATTAGCAATGGAAAGGGCACCGCTGGCACAGGCATCGACGCAGCCGCCGCACCCCTTACAGAAGTTTTCCATGATCCGTAGTTTCCGACGGCGGCTTTCCAGCTTCCGCCATACTTCGTCCTCGGGTGCCTCGCCGGAGAACAGGGCGATATTTGCCTCAATTTCAGCCTCGGAAAGCATACCGATGGCAACACCATGCACCCCCTCCAGTCCCCGCACGTAGGCGAGGCTCGCCCTCGCCTCGGCAATCAGATTGCCACCCGCCAGGGCCTTCATAGCGTAAACCCCCTTGCCAGCCCCGGCGCACACGGCTATGGCCTCGGCCATCTCCGCTGCGCTGCCGTCGAGAATACCCATGCCGGTGCGGTTGATGAGGGGGTGAACCACCTCGATTTCCGGGTGGTCGGCCGCTTTCCGGATGGCACAGATATAGTGGGATGACAGTCCCACATGGCCTATTTTCCCCTCTTCCTTCATCCGTAGCAGTTCCTCCAGCACCTCCGCCCGATCGGTGAACGGGTCGGCAACGCGGGCGCCATGGAGATGAACGATGTCGAGCCGCTCGCGCCCCAGCTCCCGCAACCCTTTCTCCACGTGGGACCTGGCCGTTGGACCATCATTGGCATGGGTCTTCGTAACGATGGTAACTTCCCCCTGCCAGCCGGATATGCCATCGCGAACATGGGTGTAGGTATCATAGAGCGTGGCAGTGTCGAGCATGGTAACTCCACGCTCAAGGGCATGGCGGATGAGGCGTCCCCCCTCTGAAGGAGAAAGCCCTGCCTGAAGCGGTCCCAAGGGAAGCGTGCCGAAGATAAGCGGGAAAAAGGAAATATCGGTTGCGCCGAGAACTGATTTTTTCATGGGACCCCTCTTTATTGCGGAAATTAGAACTTAACCCACTAACCTACGGTCAAGGTGCCAGATTTGACATTGATTGAAGTTTCGAGTGTATCCCCGTTAACAGTCAAGTAAACTGTTCCTTCAGTAATGGTCATTGACCAGTCAAGGGAACGCTCCAGCATAGTTGCAATTTTATTTATAAACTGTTGCTCAAGGCTGACAACTGTAAGATTGGAAAGGCCCCCGAGCTTGGGAAGGTGCTGCTGATCCCAGTTGGAAAGCGCCTTGCCACTTGCCAGGAGAGCGACCCGTTCAGAGTGACGGCACGCTTTGACAATGCGGTCGGAATCAGGCAACCCGGCTTCTATCCAAAGCATAACCCTCCCGTCCGGACCTGTCAGCCAGATATCCGGCTCGTCGGTTGCGCATATCCCCTTCGTGAAGGCCAGGTCTGCCTCGTAGAAGATACCCCAGGCAAGCAACCTGGCCACAAGGCGCTCGCTGGTTTCAGACGGGTGTTTGGCAACCGTTGCCTGTAGGGATTCATAGATTCCGCGGTCAATGTCGGAAAGGTGAATTGAAACTTTATATATCGTCGATGGCAATGCCATTGTAGCAGGCCTTTCTATGATTGATGTCAGCTTGTCTTTGCTCATGGGGCTTTCTTGCTAACCCTTGGAAAAGCATCCGCATCAATACATATTGTAATATCTTCTAACTCCGCACTTTATTGAGCAATCTCGGGAAACCTCTCCGGGCTACTTACATCAAAACTTACATCATGATAACAAAAAAGGCACTTAGCATTCTCAGCTAAGTGCCTGTTACTTATTGGTTGCGGGGAGAGGATTTGAACCTCTGACCTTCGGGTTATGAG
>MTLE01001262.1_pt1 | contig 77491 bp, 77 predicted proteins | sample 1982461 | NCBI WGS metagenome assembly MTLE01 (sample SAMN05712605, study PRJNA340218) | biofilm metagenome | isolation source: sample SPL anode biofilm adapted to -200 mV | place: USA | collected 2012-02-03 | reverse complement strand
GAGGGCGGCGGCACCATCATTGCCATTGGCACGCCCGAAGAAATCGCCCAGGTGCCCCAATCCTATACCGGCCAATACCTCAAAAGAATCTTAAAATAACATATAAGAGATACCCCCTCAAGAAAGCTGGATTCAGCTTTCTTTTTTAGATACGTTTAAAAAATGCTTAAGGCCATAAAAAGTTACAGACTCTAATTGACAATGAATTTCAATTAGAGTATAATTAAGCTAACAAAAAGAAAGTCATCTTTAACAAATGATGGCAGAGACCACTAAATTTAAACCATAAGAATAGAAGGTGTGTTTATGTTTACTTTGAAAGATTTAAGACCAGGTCAGAAGGCATGTGTTGGTTCAATTGCTGTAGAAGGCTTAATGCGTCGCAAACTCATGGACATGGGTGTAACACCAGGGGTAGAGATTCAAGTTAATAAAACAGCTCCATTTGGCGATCCTATCGAGGTTCGCTTGAGAGGATATTCCCTCAGCCTTCGGAAAAAAGATGCTGAAAATATTTTAATGGTTCAGTAATAAATAAAAAACCACCTTTTGAGGTGGTTTCGTTATTTTAAGATTAATCAGCATTTAGTGAAAAAGGGAAATGAGGAATGGAAATGAAATATAAAATTGCGTTGGTGGGAAATCCCAACTCGGGAAAAACTACGCTGTTTAATTGTCTCACCGGCAGTAATCTCTACGTGGGGAACTGGCCCGGAGTAACGGTTGAAAAAAAAGAAGGAGACTTAAGAGGCACCAGCAAGGGCATGACCTTGGTGGATTTGCCGGGCATTTACTCACTGGCACCGTACTCGATGGATGAGATCGTCTCCCGGAATTTTTTGCTGGACGAACGGCCGGATCTGATCATCAATATCATAGACGCATCCAACATTGAGCGAAATCTATATTTAAGCACCCAATTGATGGAGCTCAACTGTCCGATGGTGGGGGCCCTGAACATGATGGATGTGGTCAAGAAAACCGGGGTGGAAATTGATGTCCGGGAGATGGAAAAAATCTTCGGCTATCCCTTTATTGAAATATCGGCCCAAAAGGAAACCGGCATTGACGAATTGATTAAAGAGGTTGAAAAAACCGTTGAGATTAAACGACTTAAAGAATTTCCGCAGATCTTTCCGCCGGATATAATGACCATCTTCAATGAATTTGATGAGCTTATTCAGAATAAATATCCCGAGCTTTTGCCTGATTATCCACGGTTATTCCGGGTTATTAAATTGATTGAAAAAGATGAAGAAGTGCTCCTGAAAATTGATAAAAATATCGAATTATTAGCAGATATCGGGTTGGTCAGAAAAAAAATCGAAGTGCTGTCAAAGCATGATGTCGACAGTGCCATTGCCGATTATCGCTATCGTTTTATCACTGATGGGATTAGCATGGCAACAAAAAAAACCAAAGCTCAGAGCATCCCTTTTCAGGAAAGACTGGATCGGGTGCTGATGAACCGCTATGCGGCCCTGCCGATTTTCTTTTTCTTTATGTTTGTGATTTATTATGTATCAATTACCCTGGTGGGTGAAATTACCATTGGTGGGATTGAGTGGTTTATCAATGATGTGCTGATGGTAACTGTGGCTGCTGGTCTGGGGAGCTTGGGAGCAGCAGATTGGATCATTGCTTTGATCAATGACGGCATTATTACCGGGGTTGGCGCAGTATTGACCTTCGTACCGCAGTTGGTAGTGTTGTTTATTTTTATCTCCATTCTCGAGGACAGCGGTTATATGGCCCGGGTTGCCTTCATTATGGATCGGATTTTTCGGCATTTTGGTTTATCTGGAAAATCCTTTATCCCGATGGTGGTGGGGTTGGGATGTTCGGTGCCGGGAGTAATGGCTACCCGAACCCTGGAAAATGAACGGGAGCGGAAGCTGACTGCGGTATTAACCCCATTTATCTCCTGTGGGGCCAAGATGCCCATCTATGTTTTGATGGCGTCGGTGTTTTTTGTTGAGTATCAGACTCTGCTGGTGTTCTCCCTCTATCTGGTTAGCTTGACAGTGGTTTTCGCTTCGGGATTTGTACTGTCAAAAACCTGGTTTAAGGGAGCCGATTCCGGTTACCTGCTGGAAATTCCGCCGTTACGACTGCCAAAGCTTAAGAACACTGCCACTCAGGTATGGCAGCGAACCAAAGAATTTATTGTCCGGGCCGGGACAATTATCTTTGCGGCTTCAGTGGTGCTGTGGTTTTTACAGAGCTTTACCCCAGGTTTGCAAATGGCTCAAACTCCCGATGAAAGCATTTTAGCGGCATTTGGCAAGATCATTGCGCCAATCTTTATCCCGCTGGGTTTTGGCAACTGGGTCGCTTCGGTAGCGCTGCTAACGGGTATTGCCGCCAAAGAAATGATCATCAGTACCATGAGTGTACTCTTGTCGGGTCAGGAAGGCAGCTTTACCGATGCGGTTAGTCTGATCTTTACACCGGTTTCCGCCTACAGCTTCGTGATCTTTGTTTTACTGGCATCGCCCTGTATGGCTGCCATTGCCACCATGAAAAAAGAATTGGGAAATTGGCGTGATTTTCTTTTTGCATTGGCTTATCAAATTGGTTTAGCCTATACCATTGCCTTGATTGTTTATCAGGTTGGCAGTCGAATTTTTAGTTAATTTTCCATTGTGCGCATTGGATTAGCGTAATTGAAGAAAGAAGGAATAAAAATGATTACCTGGGTTTTAGCAGCATTAATTTTAGGTGCGGCGGGTTATATAATTTTCAAAAAAGTAAAAAAAATGAAGGCCGGAGATTTTTCCTGCGAGGGCTGCAAGGGGGGCGACGGCTGCCCGGGCTGTCATCTTAAATCGGAGCCGCCTAAAGAAGAGTGATAATTGGTTGGTACGGTGTTAAGGAGCGAGCAAGAAAAAAGCCCCACCAGCATAGCTGGTGGGGCTTTTAAAAAAGACTTAATTATGCAAGAAAAACGTTGGTAGCCTGTAAGCCACGATCTGTTTTTTCAGTATCAAAGGTAACGCGTTGTCCTTCAACCAGGCTCTTACGACCATCAGCGATAATTGCTGAGAAATGGACAAAGACATCATTGCCGCCATCTACTGAAATAAAACCAAATCCTTTTTCGTCGTTAAACCATTTTACTGTACCATTATTCATTTTTGGTACCTCCTAAATATTAATTGTAAATCGTAATGCAAAAACAAAAACACATATTTTTGCAAATCATTTCAACGTAAAAATGACTTGCAAAAATATGTGAAATCAATAAATACACTTTAATTCCTTTTCATTATAGCACCTTACGAAGGTCACTGTCAATTTATTTAACAAACACTTTAGAAATTAAAGGAATCATGGCAAATAACGCATCAGGTCAGAGCAAAGATCAACAAAAGAACGGATCCAACTTGTTTCGAAACAAGTTGGATCAAAAAAAGCTGATCTCAAGATTTATGTGGTACAATAGCTGTTAAAGTCAATGGACTCATATTTTCTTTTTAACAAATCTTTCGCTTCCTTTAAAACTTCTTTTTCTGATAGTGGAAGTCTTATCTCACGTATTTCAATGATTTTAAAGGGATTGTCTTTAATTGATTTTGTCAGGGTAAATCCACCATAAATTTTCGGAACAATCTTCACTTCGAAATTACCGAATGAAATCAGGGTGTTGTGGCCATCTACAGTTATTTTTTCAAACATGGTAACACTTCCTTTCTGTTTAATAATCGGATGTTTAAAAAAGTATTATTATTATACCAAAATGTGGTGACGAATAAACAAAAAATTCCAAAAAAATATTTATTTAAGGTTGATATCTATGTATGATAAAGAGAAATTAAAAGATCTGCCCCAGAACCCCGGGGTCTATATAATGCGGAATAAACCGGGCGAAATAATCTATGTCGGGAAAGCCATTAATCTTCGCAACCGGGTTCGGCAGTATTTCCATTCGACCAGTCAGCTGACGGCTAAAACAGCCGTTTTGGTATCCCATATCGAAACCATTGAGACGATTGTTACCGATTCGGAAATGGAAGCGCTGATACTGGAATGTAATCTGATAAAAACCCATCATCCCCGCTATAATATTCTGCTAAAAGACGACAAAAGCTATCCCTGGATTCGGCTGACCGTTAATGAGGAATATCCCCGGATTTTGATGACCCGGGAGTATAAAAAAGATGGAGGTAAGTACTTTGGGCCTTTTACCAGTTCCTATGCGGTAAAAAATACCATTGAAGCGATTTTAAAGATCTATCCCCTAAAAACCTGCAACCGTCAGGTTGCTTATGGCAAAAAGTCCGGTCGGCCCTGTCTGAACTATCACATCGGCCAGTGTCAGGCCCCCTGTCAGGGGAATGTGCCCAGAGAAATGTACGCCAAGGATATCCAGTCGATTCTGGATATTTTAAATGGTCGACATCCGGATCTGCTAAAAAACCTGAACGATAAAATGACTGCGGCAGCGCTTGCCCAGAATTATGAAGCGGCGGCTAAATACCGGGATCAGATTGCCGGGATTGAGCATATCGTCGAAAAACAGAAAATCAGTTCCAGCACCAAACAGGATCAGGACTTTATTGGTTTTGCAGCCAGTGAGAGTCTGGGATGCGTTCAGGTTTTTCATGTCCGGGAAGGAAAGCTGATGGGGCGGGATCATTTTTTTCTCGAAGACATTGGTGATGTCAGTTCCCGGGAAGTATTGGAGAGCTTCGTTAAACAATACTATGCCAGCTGTGGCTTTATTCCCCGGGAAATCATTTTGAAAGAAATGCTGGAAGATAAAAGAGTCATCGAAGAATGGTTGGGGGATCTGGCCGGTAAAAAAATTGAAGTGTTATCACCGCAACGGGGACAGAAAATAAAAATGTTGGAAATGGTGGCGGATAATGCCGATCTGGCTCTGAAACAGCAGCTACTGGAAAAACGGGAAAAAGAAATTCGCTCCAAAAGTCGCCTGGTTGGACTTTCGGAGCTGCTGGGTTTAACCCGGCCGCCCAGTCGTATTGAGGCCTATGACATTTCCAATATCAGCGGCACCAATAATGTCGGTGGCATGGTGGTGTTTGACGATGGCAAACTGAACAAAAAAGCCTGCCGCCGCTTTAAGATCAAGTCGGTTGAAGGACAGAACGACTATGCCAGTATGCAGGAAATGATCTTCAGACGGATGGAACGAGCCATGAAAGCCCCGGAGGGCAATAATTTTTTGCCTTTGCCGGAAATTATGATGATCGATGGCGGCAGCGGACATGTCAACGCAGCAGAGAGCATTGTGTCGCTTTACCCGATGGAGATTGCGGTGTGCGGATTGGTTAAGGATGATCACCATCGACTCCGGGGAATTTTTTTTAAGGGTACTGAATATCCGATCAAAAAGGCTACCCCGCTGGGAGTTTTTCTGTTTGAGATTTCCGAAGAGGTGCACCGTTATACCCTGGGTTACCACCAGATTTTAAGAAAAAAAGAAATGCTGGCTTCTCAGCTGGAGGAAATACCTGGCGTTGGCAAAAGACGCCGGGAAGCCCTGATGGCTCATTTTGGACAGGTGGAGAAAATCAAAAAAGCTACCCTGGAAGAACTCCAGGCGGTTCCTGGGATGCAGGTGAAAACAGCCCAGGCGATTTTTACGTATTTTAAAAACAAGACATAAAAAACTTTTAACAATGGAAACTTTGAGGTAGAATAACTTGAGTAGACTAATTAGCAGTAAATCAATGAAAAGAGATAGAAGAATGAATGGCAAAGTAAATCTGGATGATTTTTGTAAAGAAATTAAACTTGAAAAAATTTATTATCAGTCAACGGAATTGGATCTGCTAAACAGCGGGATCAACCGACCCGGGTTGCAGCTTCATGGTTACTATGAACACTTTGACTCCAAACGAATTCAGGTTATTGGTAAGGTGGAAGTTTCCTATTTGCTGGATCTGGATCCAGCGGTACGAAAACAGAAGATCGATGACTTTTTTTCCTATGATTTCCCCTGTTTTATTGTATGTTGGGATCAGGATGAGACCCATCTGTTTGAAGAGGCGGCTCAAAAATATGGTCGAACCCTCTTAAAGAGCAGAGTAACAACCACCACCCTTTTTTACGATCTGGTCAATTATATTGACCAGCTCTCAGCCCCTCGGATCAGCTTACATGGGGTTCTGGTTGAGGTTTTTGGGGTGGGGGTATTGATCACCGGGCCCAGTGGCATCGGTAAGAGCGAAACAGCGCTGGAAATTGTTAAGCGGGGGCATTGTCTGATTGCCGATGATGTGGTTGAGGTCAAACGGATTCGGGATGGTCACCTGATGGGAACGGCTCCGGAACTGCTTCAGCATTTTATGGAAATTCGCGGCATCGGAATTATCGATGTTAAAACCCTCTATGGCGCCAGAGCCGTGAAGCGGGACGTCGAAATTGATATGGTTATTCGCCTGGAGAACTGGGATGAACGTTCACCTTATGATCGCCTGGGTCTGGATGAACAAACCCTGGATATATTGGGAATCGAGGTGCCGGAAGTGATGATTCCTGTTTCCGGAGGTCGAAATCTGGCATGTATCATTGAAACCGCCGCCATCAATAATCGTACCAAGCAGTACGGTTACCATTCTGCCCAGGTTTTTTGTGATCGGGTTGCCCATCAGAATGATCTGGAAGTACAGAAACGGGAAGCGAAGAAAAAACTGGAAGAAAAAAAACCGGCCGACGATTAGGCACATTCGAGAAATATATAGAAAAGAGAGTTGAAAATGAGAAAGTATGTTTTAGATGCCCATACCCACACAATTGCCTGTGGGCATGCTTATAACACCATCACCGAGTTAATTGGTGCAGCCGCACAAAAAAATCTGGAAATGATCTGCATCACCGAACACGGCCCGGACTTGCCCGGGGCGCCAACGCCCTTGTTTTTTGCCAACTATCGGGTGATCCCCGGGAAAATAAACAATGTCAAATTACTAAAAGGGATCGAAAGTAACATTATCGATGCAGATGGCAATACGGATATTCCGATGGCGTTTATTGACTCGCTGGAAATAATTTCTGCGTCGCTTCACACCCCCACTTTTATACCGCAAACAAAAGCCATCAATACCGGGGCGGTACTGGGAGCCATTGCCAATCCCCAGGTTGACTTTATTTGCCATCTCGGCAATCCTACCTACGAACTCGATTACGAGGCGATTTTGCAGGCAGCAAAAAAATACAACACCTTAATTGAAATAAACAATGGTTCTTTTTTTATCCGCAAGGGTTCCAAGCCGAATTGCGAATGGATTGCCAACCGGTGTAAAGAATTGGAAATACCGATTATTATTGGCAGTGATACCCACTTTGCCTCAGATATTGGTGATTTTCCCTATGTCGACAAGGTATTGGATGCGGTTGGTTTTCCCGATGAATTGATTATTAATCTGGAGACCAAACGGTTAATTGATTATCTGGAAAGCAAGGGACGGGTACTTTTTGCTGATCCCCGGGAGTATGCCCAAGAATTGTTTTTGATAAATGACTAATTTTATGATAAAATAAGCTTTTAAATCAAGTGGGAAAGGATACAAACGATGAGCATAAAAATCATAACCGATTCTGCCTGTGATATACTTAAAAGCGATCAACAAAAATTTGACATTGAGATCATGCCAGTTTATGTGGTCGAAGATGAAACAAATTATCGTGATGGGATTGATATTTCACCTGAAGTTGTTTGCGACAAGATGCGTAAAGGGGTGCGCTTTAAAACATCTCAGATTCCCTACGGGGATTTTTATAAGCGATTTGAAGAATTAATTACTGAAAAACAGCCATTTATTTATTTGGCCTTTTCCAGTGGGCTGTCCGGCACCTACCAGGCAGCGGCGTTGGCAGAACGGGATTTAAAAGAAAAGTATCCCGAGGCGGTCTTTAATGTTGTCGATACCAGGGCGGTTTGCTATGGACTGGGGCATGTTGTCTATGGTGCAGCAAAAGCGGCAGCGGAGGGCTTAAGCATGGACGAGCTGATGTTGCGGATTAATTATTACATCAATCATGTCAAACATGTTTTTACGGTAACGGATCTCCAATATTTGTATCGCGGTGGCCGACTGAATAAGGGAACTGCCATCATCGGGAATATGCTTAACATAAACCCCTTGCTGGAAGTGAACAAAGCCGGAGAACTGCAGCAAATTGACAAGGTCAGAGGTGAAAAGAAGCTGGTTAAAAAAATGGTGGATTATCTGGAAGAAAATGGCGATCAGATGGATCGGCAGACCATTGGCATCAGTCACGCCGATAACCCTGAATTGGTCGATCTGTTTGTTAAAATGGCCGGTAAGCGCTTCAACACTGAGCGTTTTAAGATTGTGCCCCTGGGTTCGACGGTTTTGACGCATTCTGGTCCGGGAACCCTGGCCGTTTTTTTCTTCGACGAATGGAAGGAAGCGTTTCAATTTGAATAGACCTTGTTTAAAACAAGTCAACGGGAATATAAATTTAATTAAATAAAAATTAAGGAGCACCATGTTAGATAAGTTAGATTTTTTAGCAGAAAAGTATGCTGAATTAAATGAAAAGATCAGCGATCCCGAGGTGATTGCGGACCAGAACCAGTGGAAGAAACTGGTTAAGGAGCACGCCCATATCGAACCGATCATCCAAAAATACAATCAGTTTTCCGATACCTTGACAGCCATTGACGATACCAAAGAGATGCTTTCTGATAAACAACTGGAAAAAGACTTTAAAGAAATGGCTGAAGTTGAGCTCGATGAATTGTCTAAAAAGAAAGTGGAACTGGAAGAGGAACTGAGAGTTCTGCTACTGCCTAAGGATGCCAATGATGATAAAAACGTTATTGTTGAAATTCGGGCCGGAGCTGGTGGCAGTGAAGCAGCCCTGTTTGCCGGCGATCTCTTTAGAATGTTTACCCGTTATGCTGAGCGACAAGGCTGGAAAAGTGAGATCATGAGCTCCAGTATTCCCGACATCGGGGGAATCAAGGAAATCATTTTTGCCATTGAAGGGACTGGGGTATACAGTCGGCTGAAATATGAAAGCGGGGTTCATCGGGTACAACGGATTCCCAGTACTGAGTCGGGTGGCCGGATTCATACCTCAACTGCTACGGTGGCAGTGTTGCCCGAGGCTGAAGACGTCGAAATTGAAATTGGCGCCAATGATCTGCGAGTCGATGTCTATCGTTCTTCCGGAAATGGGGGGCAAAGTGTCAACACCACGGACTCGGCGGTTCGGATTACGCATATTCCCACTGGGATGGTGGTCACCTGTCAGGATGAAAAGTCCCAACTGAAAAATAAAGACAAGGCTTTAAAAATTTTAAAAGCCAGACTTTATGAAATAGAACAGCAGAAACAGCAAAGTGAAATTGCCGAAAACCGGAAAAGCCAGGTCGGCACTGGTGACCGCAGCGAGCGGATTCGGACTTACAATTTTCCCCAGGGGCGGATCTCTGATCACCGCATCAATATGACCGTTTATCAACTGGATGCTTTTCTCGACGGTGACATCGATGAAATGGTCAATGCCTTGATCACCAACGACCAGGCTGAAAAACTGAAACAGCATTCATAATTAGCAAAAGAAGCTTTTCCAATGTGAAGAGCTTTTTTTTGTTGCAGGGAATTAATTGATAAAAAATTAACCTTGTTTAGAAGGAGTACGGGCAAAGAGCTGTAATATTTTATCAGCGGGAAGAAGATTAGTAGCGAAACACGATAAATACCTATAAAAATTCCGGATTAGGTTGACATTTTTGGGCTTTATCAGTAGAATGAAAATCAGTTGAAAAAATTCAAACATAAATTTGATCAAAAGATCAGATTGTCCTTAAGGAGGAGTAACAATGAAAAAAGTAGTCGTAGCAGATCAGTCAGCATGTGTTAAGTGTTTAGGTTGTGAATTAGCATGTGCAAACGCCTTTTACAAAGAACCGGTTTCAGAATTGGCTTGTATTCGCATCACTGAAAAAGAAGATGGTAGCCCTAAAACATTGGTATGTGTTCAATGCGGCAAATGCGCAAAAGCATGTGAAGCAGGAGCCATCACTCAAAATGCCAAAGGTGTATACATGATCAGCAAAAAATTATGTGTAAACTGTGGAAAATGTGTTGAAGCATGTCCATTTGGCGTACTGGTTAAATCAGAAGACCGAGATGTACCGTCAAAATGTATCGCTTGCGGTATCTGTGTTGAAGCATGTCCACAAGACGTATTAGCAATTAAAGAAGCTTAATTTTAATTTATCACTCAAAAATGATCCCTGTTCGAAAACTTTCGAACAGGGATCGTTTTTTTGAAACAAAAGGTTCGTTAAAAGTCAATCCGCTTCGTAATATAATCGACCACTTCAGCGATGGGGACACGAACCTGATCCATGGTGTCGCGGTCCCGGAGGGTAACGCATTCATCGTCCAGAGTATCAAAATCGACGGTGACACAGAAAGGTGTGCCGATTTCGTCCTGACGTCGGTAACGCTTGCCAATGCTGCCAGCTTCGTCGTATTCAATCATAAAGTGTTTTGACAGCAGGGTGGAAATTTCCAGGGCTTTATCGCTTAGTTTTTTAGAAAGCGGTAAGACAGCAGCCTTGTAGGCCGACAGGAAGGGATGTATCCGCATGACGTTGCGCTCTTCGGTTTTGTCGCCGCTGGTAATCGTTTCTTTTTCCATGGCGTTGCATAAGAAGGCCAGGAATACCCGGTCAGCTCCCAATGATGGTTCAATACAGTAGGGGATATATTTTTCATTGGTAACCGGATCGGTGTACTTCATGTCTTTTCCCGAGTGGTTCTGGTGTTGGGTTAAATCAAAATCGGTTCGGTCAGCGATGCCCCAAAGCTCACCCCAGCCAAACGGGAAGCGGAACTCCACATCCGTGGTGGCATTACTGTAATGGGAAAGCTCTTCTTTCTCATGATCCCGGAAGCGGATGTTTTCATCTTTCATACCGAGGTCAAACAGCCATTTCTTACAGAATGCTTTCCAATAATCAAACCATTCCAGGTCTGTGCCAGGCGCACAGAAAAATTCCAGTTCCATTTGTTCAAACTCCCGGGTTCTAAAAATAAAGTTACCCGGTGTAATTTCATTTCGGAAGGACTTACCGACTTGGGCGATTCCAAACGGTACTTTCTTGCGGGTCGTTCGCTGAACATTTTTGAAATTGACAAAAATACCCTGGGCCGTTTCCGGACGCAGGAAGATTTCGCTGGCGGTATCTTCATTAACCCCCTGGAAGGTTTTAAACATCAGATTGAACTGACGGATATCCGTGTAATCCATTTTACCGCATTCCGGACAGACAATATTGTGTTCTTCAATAAAAGCCTTCATTTCGTCGTTGGACCAGGCGTCAACAATGACATCCTCGCCCTTTTCAAAATAGTAGTCAGCAATTAGCTTATCAGCCCGAAAACGGGATTGACAGGCTTTGCAATCCATCAGCGGATCATTGAAGCCTCCCACATGTCCCGAGGCGACCCAGGTTTTGGGGTTCATCAGGATGGCAGCATCCAGACCCACATTATAAGGTGATTCCTGGACAAATTTCTTCCACCAGGCTTTTTTAACGTTGTTTTTCATTTCAACACCCAGTGGGCCATAATCCCAACTGTTGGCAAGACCATCGTAAATTTCTGAACCGGGGAAGATAATTCCCCTCATTTTGGCAAGACTGACAATTTCAGCCATGGTAAATTCTGACATTTTTTTCCTCCTGATTAACATTATTTTTAAATAGCATTTAGGTTTAATAAAAAAACCGTCCCTTGTTAAAAAACAAGGGACGGTATAACCGCGGTTCCACCCAAGTTGTCCGCCGACTTCGACAAACCACCTTAAAAATTTAACGAATTTCACGGCAACACCAGTCAATCACCCAAGGATATGATGGTATCGCAGCTCAAAAAGTGCCATTCATAGAGTTTGATTACAGATCTTCCACCAGCATCTGTTCGCTTTAAACCATTGACCCACTGAGATATTCTTTTCTCAACGCTTTTGCTATTAATTTGTAAACTAGAATGAAGAATATCAAATACAAGCCCTGATGTCAACCCAAACTTTTGATATTTAGACGAACTTCGTTTTCATTTCTTGAATTAAAACCCTTAATGAGCTACAAAAGATTATTAACGAGGTTAACGATAATGCTGCTAAGAAAACAAAAAAGCAGATTAAAAAATAAAAAAAAGGTTCTCTTACCAATTGGTTAATGTTAAAATTATGTTAAATTAAAAAAGGTGATATAACTCAGTGAAATTTAGTTATCCTGGTTAATATAAAAGATTAGGTTGCGCTGGCCTGATCTTTCATTGTGTTTATTAATTTGAAATGTTGCCTTAATCAATGATTATTTTGGAGGAAATAATGACGTTAGAAATGCTGATTGGCCTCTTCGGAGGTTTAGGGTTATTTGTTTTTGGGATGCACATGATGAGCGAAGGCTTAAAAACGGTGGCCGGAACAAAAATGAAAAAACTATTGGAAGTTTTGACCAATAATAAGGTCAAAGCGATCCTGGTGGGAACCGTTGTGACAATGATTGTTCAGAGTTCCAGCACCACAACAGTGATGGTGGTGGGTTTTGTCAATGCGGCACTGATGACACTTACCCAGGCGGCTGGGGTTATTCTCGGTGCCAATATTGGAACAACGGTCACTGCTCAGTTAATTGCTTTTAATGTGACGGAACTCGCACCCGTTTTTATCGGTTTTGGTGCCCTGATAACGCTTTTCAGTTCCCGCAAAAAAAATCGGGATTGGGGCAGTATCATGCTTGGTTTTGGGATCTTATTCTTTGGTATTGCTGCGATGTCAACGGCTATGGAGCCACTCCGGGAGAGTGAGGATTTCATTTATCTGTTATCAACCTATGGAAAAAACCCGCTGCTGGGAGTTTTGATCGGAACCCTGATCACCGGTATCATACAAAGCAGTAGTGCCTCCATTGGTTTGCTCCAGGCACTGGCCTTGTCAGGGGTATTTGCCAGTATTGGGGGAACCGGTGCGATCCAAATCTGTATTCCCATTTTAATCGGTACAAATATTGGAACCTGTGTGACCGCTCTGATTTCTTGCATTGGTACCTCCACTGCCGCAAAAAAAGCGGCATTCATACATCTTTTTGTAAATATCTTTGGGGCTATCTGGGTAATGATTCTGCTCGTTGGGATGGACAGCATCCTGGCAATTAATCCCATTTATGAATTTATTGTCAGTATTTCTGGGGTATTTATCAGTAGCAGCGGTGAGGTGGTTCCCAATGTGGCAAGACAAATTGCGATGGCGCATACCTTTTTTAATGTAGCCAACACCATCGTGCTATTTCCCCTGATCGGTTATTTTGTCACCTTTCTGGATCGGATCTATCCGGAGAAAGAAGAAGAAAAAGGATTGCAACTGGATGATCGATTGCTCAACAATCCTTCTGTTGCTTTAGGTCAGGTTGTCAAAGAAACAAATCGCTTGGCCGAAATGAGTTTTAAGAATTTTAAAATTGCCTGTGAATCCATCATGGATGGGAATGAAAAGCTGGTTGAAGAAATAATTAAACGTGAAGAACGCATTGATGAATTTCAACAGGGCATCGTGGAATACTCGGTTAAGCTTTCAAACGAAAATATGTCGGAAGAAGAAAATGACCGTCTGGCCTTTGTCATGAAAGGGAGCCATGATCTGGAGCGAATTGGCGATCATGCCATGAATATCGGAGAGCTGGCTGAGATGCGGGCGACTAATAAAATCGTCTTTAGTGATATTGCCAATCAGGAAGTGTTAAATTTAATCAGTTTGACTTCCAACACCCTCAGGGATATGGTAGAATTGATGGAAACAGAAGAGTCAAGCTTATGTTATAAAATTCTTGATGAAGAAGAAGAAATTGATGAAATGACAGAAAGCTTAAAGGATGACCATATCCGTCGCCTGAATGAGGGAATCTGTAATCCTTATGCCGGAGTTATTTTTCTGGATCTGTTGACCAATATTGAACGGGTTGGTGATCATGCCTCGAATATTGCCCAGGGTATTTTGGGCTTAAAACTACATCAGGGGTTGATTGCCAAAGATGATAATGAGATGGAAGATAATCATCAATAAATACAACTAACCAGGCAGATCGTAAAGCAGATAAATACAGCTAAATAGAGGTATTTACAAGAAATTTATCTTAAGGAAAGTAATATTTTCATTGACAACAAGAGGATTATATCGTAATATTATAACAACGTAATATTGGCATACTTATTGAAAAGTAAGGACGCAAAACTACAGGGTCTAAATACAGTGGTACATGACAGCCAGTTGCAATTAAGATGGTTATAACCATAATGAGCAGCGGTATTGTCGCTGCTTTTTTTTGTCAGAAATTAACCATAAAATGAGTTGCAGGGTTTTCCTTGACTGTTATATAATAATAAACAGTCTGTTTTTCAGGAAAGATTCTTTTAACGGGAACAATTGTTATTTAAAATAGGAGTTTTCTTAAGATCCAATTTAATTTGTGATTTAGATGTTTACAGCGGTTATTTTGGCTTATATAGTATACATAATAGATTGATTATCGCAGCCGTTTCGGCTGTTATAATATAATGAACAATTTTAATTGTTCGATCATGTTAGCGGTACCAGTGTGTATCGGTAATAATCAAATTTACGAAGGGAGGTAGGCAATGAATTTAGAGTTTCAAGCGACAGGAAGGTCGACAATGGCGGGGTTGAGAGGGATGAATGCACAATCAGAAAATCCATCCACCAGTCAATCATGCGGACACGAAAAAAGCGCCCAATTTAAGGATTTGCTGGATCAGTCAAAACAGACGATTAGCCATGCGGAACATCATTTGGAGAAGGTTCGAAAGAATCAACGGGAAGCCAAATCGATTGAGGAAAACAATCGACGGCAAAGCGATCAAACAGCGTTAAAAGATGATGAAGTCACAACTGTTGATGATCAAGTTGAAGAACCAAAGTCAGTGGAGCAAAAAAGCGATGAAGAATTGGGAACAAGTTCTTTATCAACACTGGATTCAGCACATTTAATGGCTATCCAGAGTTTTCAGGGAGGTATCGAAACAGCGCTGACACGGCTTAACCTGAAATTAGAAATTCAAGGAGTTGAAGAGCCGGAATCTATGGGTGAACAGGGGCAAATGCTCATCGCGACAGCGGAGAGTAGTGAGTCATTACGGTCACCTGCGTCAGAAGGTATATTACCGTTTGAAGAAATCGGGGAAGAAGTCACACCGGTGTTGGTGCAAAACAGTGAAAGTTTGAATGATGAAACTGTTTTTAAAATTGAAAGCGAACCGGAGTTGAAAAAAAGTCTTGGGTCTGAGTTGGATTTAGTTGATATAGCAACCAACAGACGCAACCCGGATCAGGAATTGGTTAGTCAGTCAATCAAAGTCGATGGTTCCGATTCACAGACCGTTGATGAAAGCCAACAGGGAAGTCAACCATTGGAAAAGAAATCTGAAATTGCGGTTGATGGTGTAAACAAACCTGTTTTATCGGAAGAATCTGAGGCCGACCAATTTAAGTTAATCGATGTTCAAACTAACCAGATCAATCAAACAGAAAAGCAGAGTTTGGGTGAAAATGGTGTTCAGGAAATTAATGTGGCCGCTGTTAATTCAAACAAAAGCGCAGAAGTTCAAGCAACGAACAAAACAGAGGTCGCTCAGCAGGTTCAGCAGAAAATCCTTCAGAATTTCGAACCCAACAAGCCAATGGTATTTCAAATGACCCTGTCACCAGATAATTTAGGCGATATCGATGTCAAATTAAGCTACGATCAGGGAAAATTGGTCATTGATATTATGGCCGCCAGCCAGGAAACCCAAAAACTGTTGGGAAAACAAATTAATCAATTGGTTAGAGGTTTGGCGCTTCAGAATGTTCAAGTGGAAACGGTGCACTTAAATACCCCGGTAGAACAAAGCAGCGATAGTCAGAATGCAACATTGATGATGAACAATGGTTCTGATCCCAATCAAAATCAAAATCAGGCTCTGTTAAGAGAACGGTTTATTAAAAACAGCGGGGTATTGAACAGCATTACAACAAATGGTGATGAAGACGAATCGGTATTGATTCCCCAGAATCTTCAGAATTATACCAACCACCGTGTGAATTACTTGATTTAAGGAGGAAAATATAATGGCGATTGATAGTATTAATAATTATTTAAGTACTGCAGCAACGACGTCAGCAACAACTACTTCAACAAAGAAAACCGGCACATCACTGGATATGGATGATTTTCTTAAGCTAATGGTGGCTCAGTTGCAGAATCAGGATATGAACAATACCGCAGACACGTCGCAATATACAACCCAGATGGCCCAGTTTTCGATGGTACAGGCCTTGACTGAACTGAATGAAATGACCAAAACGGTTTACTCCATGAGTTTGATTGGAAAAGACATTACCCTGGCAGAAAACGCTTCTGACGGATCTCTCCATGTGGTATCAGGGGTTGTTGAAGGTGTCAATTTATATGACGGTGATGCTCAGGTGATTGTGAACGGTGTGTCCTACCCAATGAGCAGTATTATGGAAGTAACGCAGGCGAAATCAGAATAATTGACAGTTAGTGTTTAAGAAGAGGTGATCCAATGGCGGACAGAATCAATGGGAATTTTTATCGGTTAAATGATGCCATCATTCGACAAACCGAAAAAATAACCAATCCCACAAATCAGACCTCAAAAGTCACGAATTCGGAAAAAAGCGAAAACAGCTTTCGGGAGCTTCTCGATCAACAAATAAAAAACAGTGTCACATTTACAAAGCATGCCAGTATCAGAAAAGAACAGCGTAATATTGAAGTGTCTGACAGTGATTTGGAAAAGTTGGGAGATGCCTGTGACAAAGCTCAGGAAAAAGGGATTGGCAATGCATTAATTATGATGGATAATTCGGCATTTATAGTCAATGCAGCGGATAAACGGGTTATTACCGTAATGGACAAAAACGAAATGAAAAATAAACTATTCAATGATATTGATGGTGCCGTGTTTATATAGTTGGACCTCGATGAGGAAACTGGAAGCTTTGACCGACAGATAAGCTTCGAACGGCACAGAAAGGAATCAAAAATGATCAGATCTTTATACTCAGGAATTTCCGGGATGGCAGCCCACCAGACCAAATTAAATGTAATTGGTAACAATATTGCCAATGTCAATACTTACGGCTTTAAAGCCAGTCGAGTGGTTTTCAGTGATGTGCTTTATCAGAATTTATCAACCGCTACTGAAGCAACCAACACAACTGGTGGTACCAATGCCAGCCAGTTGGGTTATGGTGCCAAGGTTGCCAGCATTGATATGCTCAATACTATTTCCTCAGGAGCCAGCACCGGTCGAGCCCTGGATGTCTATATTGCCGGTGAAGGCTACCTGGTTGTACAACCGGAGGCTGGAGCAAACCGCTATACCCGGGTTGGTAATTTAAAATTTGATGCCTTGGGCAACCTAACCGATGGTGCTGGTAGCAAGGTTATGGGGATACCACTGGATGCCGATAACAATCCGGTTCTTGATGCCAATGGTACCTTGGCAATTGATGACCTTCAGGCAATTAACGTTCCACCAGCAGAACTGGCTAAATATACCGGGATCACCATTGGTAAATCGGGCGAGATTACCGGGATTAAAGCTGGGGATCCAGAATTTACGAAAGCGACAGGCAATACGTGGTTAAATGGAATGACGCTTCCGACGGACTCCAATTATACAGGTAATGTTCAACTGGCAGTTGGAGAGATGGTGAATATCGATGCTGCCAGTACTGAAATAGCAGCTCTTTCAATTGAGCCAACCGCAGATGTTGTTGGAACATTGACATTGACGAAAACTGGTAATGTGTACACACTGGATCCAGCAAACCTTACACTTAAAGACGAAACAACTCCAATAACAGGAGACTTGACAGGAACGTTATCTTCAAGTGGGATTTTAACGTTTGCAAATCTGCCTGGACTTAAAATTGATACAACAAAACTAGTATCAGCTGCTGCAGATTTAGAAAGCGGTGTGGATATTGGAACAATCGCTTTAGATGGTTTTACTTCAGTAGTAGCAACGGTTAAAAACCAGGGAGGTGTAACAGAATACCTAAGAACACCCCAAGGTACGGACATTGAATTTGATCCGACAACAGATAGCAGTGTTGCACTTACAAGTACAACGGGTGGCACAGTTACGCTAAATGTAGATCCAACAGCATTTGACACGATTGTCCAAAATTTGGATACAAATCCGATAGAGAATACTCTAGTCGGAAAAATTGAAGCTGGAAGTGATAAACCTGTAACCTTGGGCTATCTGGCTCTTGGAAAATTCGCTAACAACGATGGTTTACTGCAAGATGGTAATGGCTACTTTATGGAATCCGCCAACTCTGGAACTCCAGTTGCTACTAAAGCTGGAACCAATGGCACTGGGGGTACCGAATCCGCCAACCTGGAAATGTCAAATGTTGACTTATCTCAGGAATTTACCGACATGATTGTTGCCCAACGTGGTTTTCAGGCAAATTCCCGGATCATCACCGTTTCCGACTCTATTCTGGAAGAATTGATTAACCTGAAACGATAACAAATAAAAAATTAGAAGAGCTCACTCGAAGGGAACAATCCTTCGGGTTGAGCTTTTTATCCTGGCCAGATACCAAAGGGGTGATCACCCCTTTGGTATCTGGCTGTTACTTAGTATAAAAGTTGAAAATTACTTCTATTTAGGTTATACTATGAGAATAAAAAATTACATATTAAGGTGGAAATATGATAGAATTAACCAGATTAAACAAACAAAAGAACGAAAAGTTTCTACTCAATTGTGAGATTATTGAAATTATTGAAGAAAAACCAGATACCACCATTCGCTTGACGAATGGCAAACACTATGTGGTAAACGAAAGTTCTGCCCAGGTGCTATCAAAGATAATCGCATATAAACGCAACATTTTCAGCCGTTAACCACTAAATTCTGACAGGAAGTATAAATTTATGGAAATTTCAACAATCATTGCTTATGTCTTAGTCGTCTTTACCATGTTTTTTGGGATGACATTCAGTTCAGCTAATGGTTTTAACATCGGGGCATTAATGAATTTTATTGATCCTCAAAGTATGTTTATTACCATCGGGGGAACATTTTTCGTGCTGATCGCCTCCTTTCCGATCAAATCGTTTAAACATATCCCCAAGCATTTAAAGATGATATTTTTTAAAAGTAAACAAGACCCTCTGGAGTATGTGGATATTCTGACAGAACTTTCCAAAGAGGCGAGACGTAAGGGATTGTTGGCGCTGGAAGCAAAGGCAGCCGATATTCAGGATGAGTTTCTTAAGGAAAGCGTTTTGCGAATTGTCGATGCCATTGAGCCGGATAAATTAAGATCCTGGTTTGACCAAAAAATCGATTATATCTCGGAACGAAATGATCTCGAGCGAAAAATATATGATATGGGCGCTGCGCTGGGGCCGGCCTTCGGGATGATCGGAACCCTGATAGGTTTGGTAAACATGCTAAAAAACATGAGCTTTGAAGGTGGCGCCAGCACTCTGGGGGCAGATATGTCGGTCGCATTGATTACGACCTTTTATGGATCAGTGCTGGCAAACTGCGTCTTTATGCCAGTATCCAGTAAATTGGAAATTGCTCAGGAACGGGATCTGCTAATAAAAGAACTGATTATCGAGGGTGTAGTTGCCATAAAAGAAGGCGAGAACCCCAAGTACATTCGAGATAAATTAATGAACTTTTTGACGGAAGACGAAATCAGAAAGGCAAGTGGTGAAGCTCCATCAAAAGGGGGAAAATCCAAAGGTAAAAAAGGAAAAGCTGTTGAAAGTTAAAAATAGGGGTATATATTATGGGCAAGCGTAATAAGAACAAAAAAGGAATCAATAAAGATGCCTGGCTAAATACTTATGCAGATATGATCACCCTGATTTTAATCTTTTTTATCCTACTTTTCTCGATGTCAACGTTGGATGCGGCTAAGTATAAGCAGCTGGTTGAAATATTTAATCCGGCAGCAGTATATGAAACGACCGGAACAGCGACCGAGTCAGACGGTTCGACATCGCCTAACGAGGACATTTCGGTGGAAGAGATCGTTGATTTGGAAGATCTCTACCAATACCTGAGTCAGTATACCAAGGAAAATGGCTTGGATGAGGCAGTCAGTATTGAAAAATATGACAAAGCAGTTTCGATCAAGTTTATGTCATCAATCTTTTTTGAACCCGACAGTTCCCGGATTAAACCCGGCGGACAACAAGTCTTATCAGACATTGGCCAGGCCTTTAAAGCTGTGGAGCCGACTATAAAATCAATCCGAATTGATGGACACACGGCCCAGGCTGATTCACCAGTTGATGATCGGGACTTATCCAGCAGCCGGGCTAATGAGGTGCTAAGATTCTTGCAGAATGGCTATATTACTGATCCGGCAAAATTATTGTCAGTGGGATTTGGCCAGTATCGGCCCATCGCACCCAATGATACCGAAGAAAACCGTGCCAAAAATCGCCGGGTTGAAATCATTATTTCCGAAACTGAAGATTTCTTCAGTGACATTGCGACAGGAACAGATACAGTTGCACAATAGAATTAGAGACAAACACTTAGGAGAAACGAAATGGCAGAAATTCTTTCGCAAAGTCAAATTGATAGCCTTTTAAGCAGCCTTATCAGTGGTAAGGATGAGCCGGAAGCGCCAAGTCCGGTGGCCGGTAAGAAGGTTAAAGATTACGATTTTAGAAGACCAAAGCTTTTTACCAGAGAGCAACTTAAACATTTATTCAGTATTTATGAAAATTATGCCCGGCTGGTGTCTTCTCATATAACAGGAATTCTGCAGACTTACAGTTTGGTAGAAATAATCGAGGTGGAAGAACAGCAGTATTACGAGTTTAATAATGCCCTCCCCGATTCGGTCTTAATGGGGCTGATTGATTTTGATATTAAAGACAGTGAAGATGAAGAAGATCTGGTCATCATGGATCTTTCCAAAGACGTTGGTTTTTGCAGTTTTGACCGGTTATTGGGCGGTTCAGGAAAACCACTGAAGGAAGATCGGGAGTTTACTGAAATTGAAATCGGGGTTATGGAGTATTTTTTCAGAGGGATGATCAACTTGATGAAAAACGTCTGGTTTGATTATCTGGAAATCTCTCCAAGGTTAATGAAAATTGAAACAAATTCCCGAATTCTTCAGGGGATCGGGGCCGATGAAAATGTCGTCATTATTGTTATGAGTATCAAAGTAAATGAAACCCAGGGAAAGATTAATATCTGTATTCCGGCGACAACCCTGGATATGCTCTTTAAAAAGAAAATGTCTCAAACCAAGAAGAATATCAAAAGAGGCGATCAACAGGCAGAGGAAAAGAGACGCTTAAATATTATCAATGAAATCAGAAAGACAGAGTTAGAAATAAAAGGTGTTTTAGGTGACACAGAGGTACTCTCCCAGGATATTTATGAGCTGGAAGTTGGGGATATCATCAAGCTGAATAAACCGGCAAATTCGATGGTTGATATTGTTGTCAATGATGAAGTCTGGTTTAGGGGAGAAATGGGTGATTACAAGAAAAAAAGAGCGATTCAGATAAAAGAGCTTAACGAGAGGGGAAGTGAACTATTCATATGACAGAAGCAGTAGAAAATCCAGATAAGCTATCCGGAATGGAAGTTGATGTGATCGGCGAGGTTATGAACATTAGTATGGGCACAGCCGCCACCGCAATGTCAACCATTTTAAATACCAAGGTTAATATTACGACGCCAAGAATTGAAACAATCGGAGTCGAAGAGTTTGAGTTCGCTTACCTTGAACCAGTAATCGGGGTTTTGATTAACTATGTTGAGGGAATCGAAGGGGCTAATGTCCTGCTGTTACAAGAGTCAGACATGAAAAAAATCCTGTCACAGTTGTTTGATATGGACACCAGTGATGATATTGAGTTTGATGAAATCAGCAAAAGTGCCATTGGTGAAATCATGAACCAGATGATGGGAGCGGCAGCAGGCGCATTAGCTTCATTTCTGGGAAAAGTCGTCAATATTTCACCGCCAACCCTACTGGATACCACCAGTAAAGCCAGTATTCGTGATTTGTTTTCCTTAAAGGGCGATAATCTGGTTAGTATAAAATTTAACCTGAGCATTGAAGGCCTGGTTGAAAGTGAATTTATCAGTGCCATGGAACCTGCTCTGGCCCGGGAAATTGTAACCATGTCGATGGGTGCCAGTGGCATGGACGACGAGGAAGAAGTTGCCCCGCCGCCGCCACCGCCCCCCCCTCCGCCGGTACAACCGGAAGTGGCCTACCAGCAACCTCCCCAGGCGCCGCCAGCAGAACCGGCTCGGGTGGTTCGAAATGATCCACCACCAGCGGCTTATGCCCCACCCCAACAACCGGTGCAGGTCAATCCCTATGAATATCGAAAACTTGGTGAAGAGCAACCAATGAATATCCCTGGTGACAATCTGGACTTACTGATGTCTGTGCCAATTCAGATTACGGTCGAATTGGGCCGAACCAGAAAAAAAATAAAAGATATCGCCGAGTTGACACTGGGAAATATTGTTGAGCTGGATCGCCAGGCAGGCGATCAGGTGGATGTCATTGCCAACGGACGATTAATTGCCCGGGGTGATGTGGTCGTTGTCGATGATAACTATAGCGTAAAAATTACCGAAATAATTAAAGTCAGAGATAATTCTGAACAAAAAAAATAGCAGAAATTAGTATAGATAATAAATTCAAAGCATGAATTAAAAGGAGAAGAAAATGAGTAAAATTTTAATTGTAGATGATGCGGCTTTTATGCGGATGATGATCAAGGATAGTTTAAAAAAGGGTGGTTATACCGATTTTATCGAAGCTGAAAATGGCGAGATTGCCTTAGCAGAATACAAAGAAAATCGACCGGATTTAGTGCTTCTGGATATTACGATGCCAGTGATGGACGGTATCCAGGCGCTTCAGGCAATTAAAGGATTTGAGCCCCAATCCAAGGTTATTATGTGTTCGGCCATGGGTCAGGAAGGGATGGTCGTTGAAGCCATCAAAAATGGTGCGCTGGATTTTATCGTAAAACCCTTTAAAGCAGATCGTCTCCTTCAAACCGTTAATAGTGCCCTTGGCAAATAAAAGAGAGCAGGTTCAAATTGGGTTCGAGTGATGTATTTTCAATTATTCTGGCACTATTGGGAACCATCGGGGTCATTGTTTTAACCTATTATGGAAGCAGATGGTATATTGAACGGTTCATCAAACGGCCGGGATCATTATCAGGCGAACACCATATGAAAGTCATCGAACGATTAATTGTTGGGAAAAACGGTTCAATTATTATCGTTGATATTCAGGGGGTTCAGTACCTGGTTGGCGTCACGGAACATAACATTCAAATTTTATCACAATTGGATGAGCCCATTCCTTATCAAAAAAAGCAGGAACTATCTAAAGAGAGCTTTTTGAGTATGGTAAAATCATTTTCTCAAAAGGAAAAACAGAATGAATGATATAATTGAGACATCAAAAAATAGAAGTGTGCGTTTAAAAAAAATACTGATTAGCCTTACGGTCATTGCCATTTTGTTTTCTCTGACTGCTGTAAAAGCTCATGGTGCCGAGTTGTCGGTGGAAGGTTTGTTGGCTGGGGAAAGCTCGGATACGGTAAAAATCATTGTTCTGATGACATTGATTGCGATTGTACCGACGCTGCTCTTAATGATGACGTGTTTTGGCAGAATTATTATTGTTCTGTCGTTTTTAAGAAACGCATTAGGTTTGCAACAAACTCCGCCCAATCAGATTCTGGTGGGTCTGGCGCTGGCCATCACCTTTTTTGTGATGTCACCGGTTTTAACCGAGATCAATGAGGTGGCATTGCAACCCTACAATGCCGGTACGATAAACACCCAGCAATTTTTGGATTTGGCAGTGGTGCCGATTAAAGAATGGATGTTGATGCAAACCACCACCACGGATGTGGATTTGTTTAAAAGTCTGGCAATTCAGGCAGGCCAAACCGGTATTGAAAACGTGCCGCCAGCAGACTTGCCCATGACCGTTGTGATTCCTGCCTTTATCATCAGTGAATTGAAACGGGCCTTTTTGATTGGTTTTTTGCTGTTTATCCCTTTTCTAATCATTGACATGATTGTTTCGAGTGTACTTATGTCCATGGGGATGATGATGCTGCCGCCGGTTATGATTTCCATGCCATTCAAACTGATGCTGTTTGTGGTGGTGGATGGATGGGGGTTACTCGTCAAAACCCTGATCATGACCTACAATTAAAGAAGGGAGCAGCTAATGAGTACAGGTGATTTAATTGGTATCTTTAGAGATGCAATCTTTACCGGGATGAAGGTGGCAGGTCCCATTCTGTTGATCAGCATGCTGGTGGGCTTGATTATTTCAATTATTCAGGCAGCTACATCCATCAATGAACAGACGATGACATTTGTTCCCAAACTGATCATCACCGCACTGATGATGATTATTGCCGGTGGGTGGATGCTTCAACAGATGATGGATCTGGTCTTTCGGATTTTTGAGCTGATTGCCACCAAGATCTAACAGATAAATATGGGTGATAGACGTGACATTTGATATGAACCAGTATTTAATTTTTTTGCTTGCCAGTTGCCGAACGGCCGGGGTGATTTTTTTTAATCCTATTTTTGGTCGAAACAGTGTCCCCAGTATCGTGAAAGTTGGTTTATCCCTGGCCATTGCGATGTTCGCCGTTTTTCAACTCGGAACGACCCAGGTAATTAATTACAGTGCGATTGAGTTTATCGGGGCTATGCTTCAGGGCTTTGTCATTGGTATTGTGATTGGTTTTATCATGACCCTTTTTCTTTCGGTTTTTCAACTGGGTGGAGAGGTTATTGATATGCAAATGGGCTTGAGTATGGCATCCATGTATGACCCGGCGACCAAGGCCAATATCTCAGTGACCGGAAATTTGCTGACCGCTATGTATGTACTTGTTTTTTTTATTTCAAATGCCCATCTGGCCCTCTTTACCGTAGTGATTAAATCATTTCAGGTTATTCCGCTGGGGGTTGGACAGGTCAGTGATAAGGTGGCTGTATATTTTATCGAATTGATGTACTATATTTTTATCTATGCCGTACAGGTAGCGATCCCCATTATTGTCACTGAAATCGTGTCCGAATTTGCAGTAGGGATCCTGATGCGCCTGGTACCGAACATCAATGTGTTTGTTATCAATATCCAAATTAAAGTTTTTATTGGTTTAATTGTTATCTTCACTTTAATCCCGGCATTGGCTAGTTTTATGACTCAAATGAATTTGCTGATGATGGAAAAAATAACTCAGGTACTGACGTTTTTTGTCTAACATCGCTAATAATCGGAGAAAAGAATGGCAGGATCAGAAAAAACCGAAAAAGCAACCCCCAAAAAAAGAAGAGATGAACGAAAAAAGGGAAATACCTTTCAAAGTAAAGATGTCGTCTCTGTGGTGCTTCTCTTTGTGGCTTTTTTTATCTTAAACCTGCTGGTTCCATTTATCTATCAGCAGATCAAGAATCTCTATATTGCCCAAATGAAGAAAATGACGACCATGGAGACCCTTACCGTGTCCGGGGTTAATCAGCTATTTCGGGAAGGGGCACTGGTATTTTTTATTTCCGTGCTGCCGGTGGCAGTCGTAATCATGTTTGTTGCAGTGATTATGTCAGGGGTACAAACTGGTTTTTTGGTAACTGGGGAGGCCTTAAAACCAAAATTTAACCGAATTAATCCACTATCAGGAATCAAGCGGATGTTTTCGCTGCGATCACTTGTAGAGTTGCTTAAATCACTGGCCAAGGTAGCATTGATCATTGCCATTATTTACACCACCATTATGGCTATGATTCCAATGACACCGGATATGCTAATCACCAAGATTGATGAAAATGTGATGTTTATGATGGATCAGACCATGTCCATGGTTCAGACCGTCTGTATGATTTTTGCGGTAGTGGCCATTCTGGATTATGCCTATCAACGCTACGACTACGAAAAGAAACTCAAAATGACCAAGCAGGAAGTCAAAGACGAATACAAGCAGACGGAAGGAAACCCCGAAATTAAAGGAAAGATCCGGCAAAAACAACGGGAAATGAGCATGAGCCGAATGATGCAGATGGTCCCACAGGCCGATGTCATTGTCAGAAACCCAACCCATTATGCGGTGGCCTTAAAATATGATGCCGACCAGGATGTGGCCCCGCTGGTATTGGCAAAAGGGAAAGACCATATTGCGCTGAGGATTGTTAAAGTCGCCGAGGAAAACAAGGTGCTGGTCAAAGAGAACAAGGGGTTGGCCCGCAGTCTGTATGAATCTGTGGAGATTAATGCGTATATCCCGGCAGAACTCTACAAAGCCGTAGCAGAATTAATGGCTTGGGTTTATAGCACACGTAAAAAGGAAAATGTCAAATGAAAATCATTCAGAACCTTGTCGTTGTCTTTGTAATTCTGACAATCGCCCTTATTATTATACCACTGCCGCCATTTATTCTGGATTTTATGTTTATTTTAAACATATCCATATCCCTGATTATTCTCTTAACAACCATGTATATCAAAGGGCCGTTGGACTTTTCGATCTTTCCATCACTGCTCTTGATTACAACGCTGTTGCGACTGGCCCTCAACATTTCCTCAACCCGATTGATTCTTTCAAACGGCGGAGAAGCTGGGAAAATCATTGAAACCTTTGGTTCATTTGTTTTGGGCGGTAATGCCGTTGTCGGTTTTATCGTCTTTATTATCATTGTTATTGTGCAGTTTATCGTAATTACCAAGGGGGCTGAGCGAATTTCTGAAGTATCGGCCCGATTTACTCTGGATGCCATGCCCGGAAAGCAGATGTCTATTGATGCCGATCTCAGTTCCGGGGCAATTACCGATGCCGAAGCCAAAGAAAGGCGACAGAAAATTCAAACCGAAGCCGAGTTTTATGGTTCCATGGATGGGGCTACCAAGCTGGTTAAAGGCGATGCAGTCGCTTCAATGATTATTGCAGTCGTCAATCTCGTCGGTGGAATGATTATCGGGATGGTTCAGGGATCCATGCCCCTTGAAGAAGTGGTTTCGGTTTATACCATTGCCACCGTTGGGGATGGTCTGGTCAGCCAGGTACCGGCACTGATGATTTCAGTGGCAACGGCCATGATTGTGACCCGGGCCGCTTCGGAAAACAACCTGAATGTGGATGTCAAGAACCAGTTTTTATCTCAACCCCAGGTTTTGGTCATTGCCGGGATTGGTATTGCGGCGCTGGCTTTTATTCCCGGCGCACCAGCATTTCAAATCCTGCTGTTAGCGGTCATGCTCAGTGGATTTGGTTTACTGATAATCCGTCGCTCCAATGTCAAAGTGGTGGTGGATGAAGTCGAGCAGATGACCCAGCTGATTCAGGAAGAAAGCAGTGAAGTTGATTTTTACCGTAACATCGATAATGTCTATAATATCATCGGGGTGGAACCGATTGAAATGGAGTTTGGTTACTCCCTTTTGCCGATGGTGGATGAAGGCAGCTCCGGGAATTTTATCGACCGGATCGTTATTTTTAGAAAACAATTTGCCATGGACATGGGCGTGGTTATTCCCACTGTTCGATTAAGAGATAATGGACTCATTAACCCCAACCAGTATATAATTAAGATTAAAGGCGAAGAAATTGCCAAGGGCGAAGTTCTGGTCGGTTATTATCTGGCCCTTGATCCGACCAATACCAGTGAACCCATTGATGGGATTGAAACCATTGAGCCAGCCTACGGCATTAAGGGAAAATGGATCACTGAAAATGAGAAAGAACTGGCTGAGGTTTACGGTTACACGGTTATTGATGCCCTTTCGGTGATTGTGACTCATATGTCTGAGGTTATCAAGAAGCATATGCATGAATTGCTGAGTCGTCAGGACATCAATACGCTGCTGGAAAACGTCTCAAAAGCCAACCCGGCCATTGTCGATGATGTCATTCCCAATATTATTTCGATTGCTGATTTCCAGAAAATTCTGATCAACCTCTTAAATGAAGGAATCCCCATCCGGGATATGGAGAGCATCCTGGAAACCCTGGGAGATCATGGTACCAGTATCAAGGATACGGACATGCTGACAGAATACGTCAGACAGAAACTCAAACGAACCATCACCCGGAAATACACCGATGGCAATAGCATCAAGGTTATTGCGTTGGATCAGGAAATTGAGAACATCATCCTCAATTCGGCGAAGAAGAACGAGCATGGTACCTATCTGGCCATCGACCCCCAGGTGGTGCAAACCATTGTCGAAAAGGTAACCGAGCAAATTGAAAAACTCAAGGAAATCATTGATCATTCGATTATTCTCACCTCCCCAATTGTGCGTATTTATTTTAAGCGATTAATTGAACAATTTATGGCAGACCTAACCGTCCTATCCTTTAATGAAATAGATACCAATATTCAGATTCAGGTGATCGGTATGATAAAGTTGGAAAACTAATCAACGCAAATCCTTCTAAGAATAAGGAGTGTCAGAATGAATGTTGCAGAAATAAATAGCGAAAAAAATGAACTGAATGATAGTGTATCGGAAGAACAGGCAGTCGATCAGATGCTTGAGCAGTCAGTGGAGACACCAGTGACAGAAAAGCTTGTCGATGAGAAGACGATGGCGCTCTGGCAACTCTATAAAGAACAGCGGACGACTGAGATCCGGAACGAAATCGTTCTGCAATATACCGGTCTGGTTAAGAAAATTGTGTTAAGATTTAAGGGTAGTTACAACAATTTCGGACAGCTGGACGATATGGTTAACCAGGGGATGATTGTCCTGATTGATGCCGTTGAAAAGTTCGACCCGGAGATGGGCAATAAATTTGAAACTTTTGCTACCTTAAAAATCAGAGGTGCAGTGATTGATTTTATGCGTAAGCAGGATTGGGTGCCTCGAAGCCAGCGGAGTCTTTCAAAGGTGCTGGAAGAAACCTACGGCGAATTGTATGCCGCGCTGGAAAGAGAACCCAGTGAAGCAGAGATTGCCGCCAAAATGGGCATATCAGAGGCTAATCTACAGAAGATTTTGCAGCAGCGACATAATTCCATTGTTTTATCCTATGAAGAGGCCATCAACGAAAAAATGATGGAAGTTTCTCCGCTGATTACCGAAGAGCGAGCGGATGATTCACCGGAATCCACCATCTTGTTTGATGAACTGAAAATGAAGTTGGGAGAAGCCATTGACCAACTGAAGGAAAAAGAACGGCTAGTGGTTTCGCTCTATTATTATGAAAACTTAAAACTCAAAGAAATCGCCGAGGTGCTGGGCGTAACCGAGTCCCGAGTGTCCCAGATTCACTCCCAGGCGATGATAAAAATGAGAAACCGTTTAAAAAACTATTAAATTAAAGAATTATTAATTAGGAGGTATTATAATGGACAGAGGATCCTATTCAGCCGCAGCTGGGATGTTATCCGGACAGCGAGCCATTAATGTCGTGGCTCAGAACGTTGCCAACGTTAGTACGGCCGGCTACAAAAACCAGTCAACAATACAGGCAACCTTTGCCGAATACATGGCCTCAAGGATGAGCACTGATCCCCAAATTGCTCAAGCTGACATTGGCCCCGGTGCCTACATTACAATTAATGATGCGCAGTATATTGATTTTACTCAGGGTGGTTTTGAGAAAACCAACCGGTCGGTGGATATGGCCATTCAAGGCCAGGGGTTTTTCGTCATCCAGAATCCAAATTTTGGACAGGTATTGACTCGGAATGGTCAATTTGAATTGGATCAACAAGGCTTTTTAACGCTACCAGGGGTTGGTCAGGTTTTAAACACAGCCGGTCAGCCGATTCAACTGGCAGGGAGTGATTTTAAACTGGAACCGGATGGCACCATTGTTCAAAATGGTGCAGAAGTAACCCAGATCAATATCTCAACGGTGGCTAACGCTGCCGATTTAACCCCGGTCGGAGAAGGTTATTTTCAGAGTGCTACCGGCTTTCAATTAGCTCCGGCGGGAACCTTCAACCTGTTTCAGGAGATGATTGAACGATCAAATGTTGATATGACCGAAGAGATGAGTGACATGATTGCCAAACAGAATAATTTTACATCGTGCACACAGATGTTAAAAATATTCGACAAGATCAGTGAAATTGCCTCCAATACCATTGGTAGAGTTGGCTAAGATCGGGATCTTGGTATTTCGGATAGCTATAACCGGAACGAAAAAGGAGAAAAACGAACATGATTAGAGGATTTTATGCAGCAAAAACTGGCCTGATCAGCCAGCAAAATACCCTGAATGTAATTGGAAATAACGTGGCTAATATTAATACCCTGGGCTTTAAGCCCCAGGTCGTGGCTTTTGCATCGCTCTTATATGAAAACATCAACGGTGGAGCCGGTGCCGACATCAGCACGGGACACGGTGCCAAAGTACAGAAAATCGGAATTGATTTTACCCAAGGGGAACTGGAACCCACCCGAAGGGAGATGGACTGTGCCATCCAAGGCGACGGCTTCTTTGGAATTCTTAATCGCGAGACGAATGTCATTACCTATACCCGGGATGGCGTCTTTCACGCCAGCGTCGAAGGGGATCAAAAATATCTGGTGGATATCAGTGGTAACTATGTCTTGGGGAAAGACAACAACCGTATTAATATCACTGCCGGATATGATAGTGAATTAATCGGTGTTTTTTCGTTTCCTAATCGCTATGGTCTGGAATTGTTGGGTGCCAACCAATTTGCGCCAACGGCCGATTCGGGCGCCGCTCAGTTAGACAACGTCAGCATTATCAGAACCGGCTATATTGAATCGTCAGCGACCGATTCAGCTTCGGAAATGGTTAAAGTGCTTCAGGCCAACAGTGCTTTTTCGTTCAATTCACGAATCATTCAATCCACGGATGAAATGGAAAAGACGGTAAATCAACTTAGATAAATAAGATGAAATAAAGAAAAAGCGTAGGGAAAAGGGGATGGATTATGTGTGAGGAGAATGCCAAAACAGAACATGCAGCCTTGATTGAAGTCAGTGTCAGTGACGATAAAAAGCAGGCTTTTATCAAACTGGAAAAACAGGAAGAAGGCAACACCGTTTTTACCAGAGAAGAATTGCTGACCGCTCTGGCTGAGAACCAGATTGTTCACGGGATCATTGAAAGTGCGGTGGAAAAGCTGGCCCAGCGACCGATTTACAAAATTCGGATCAAGGTCGCCGAAGCGACTGACCCGATTGATGGGAATGATGGGGTCGTCAAGCCGCTGGTAAAAAAAGACGCCGATTATAAACCGGAATACAGCGAAGATGAAACCATTGATTATAAAAATCTTAATTATTTTCAGATGGTAAAAAAGGGTCAGGTTTTATGCGAGATAACCAAAGAAACTCCGGGAATTGACGGGATAGACCTTTATGGACAGGTGATTCCGGCCCACAAAGGCAGAAAGCCCCAGATACCAGCTGGCAAAAATACCAGCTTGACTGCCGATGAATCCAAACTTCTGGCAGACTGTGACGGCATTATCAAATTTATCAATACCATTAATATTGATGAGATGATGCACATTCGCAAGAATATCGACTTTTCCACCGGTAATATTAATTTCCCTGGAGATGTGACCATTGATGGGGATGTCAGCAGCGGCTTTTCGGTGAAAGCCGGGGGTAATCTGATCATTAAAGGGGTCGTTGAAGATGCTAAAATCGAGGCTGCCGGGAATGTGGTCATTGCCAAGGGTATCTATGGTGGAAGCTCCGGAGATGTGATCGTCGGTCAGGATCTCCGCTGCAATTACATCGAAAATGCTGTTTTACACGTTGATGGTGATATCATCGTGGATTATATTATTGATGGCAAAATCACCTGTAATGGTAATATTTATCTATCCGGCAGTAAAGAACTGGTGGTAGGTGGCGAAATACAATTGTTGGGTGAGCTGGTCGCCAGGGATATTGGAAATGATCGGGAATATCCTACCGTTATTCGGATCTTGGGTAAGAAAATCATTGATCAGGATGAAATCGACCGATTAAGCGCAAAGGCGGCAGAAGTCCGTCTGCAGCTGGCTGATAGCAGCGAAAAAGAAGCGCAGGTAACGGCGCTGTTGCTGGCTCAGGAAAAGAAGGATATGCTCAGTCGTAACCACGACAGCCCCGCCATGGAGCAGATCGCCACCCTGAAAAAACAGATTGACCGACAGGTACTGAACCAGAAAAAAGAAATAGCTGAAATAGAAGATGCCATTATTTATGTCAAAAAAATGGCCAGTGTCTCGTATTACGGATCAGTTTCAGCAAAACGAAAACTCTACCGGGGCACCCGGATTTATTTTGGCGAAATGCCCTTTTCATTCGAATTTGACAGCCTGGATCACTGCAAAATATATTGGGACAACGATACGATTATAAACGGAATGCTGTAATAAAGAGAAAAATGATTGAGGAGAAAGAGGTATAAATTTGTTCGAGAACTATGATGAACTGAATGAAATGCAAATTGATATGCTCCGGGAGATCGGTAATATCGGGGCTGGCAACGCGGCCACAGCGCTGGCCACAATCCTGGATGAAAAGGTGGACATGAGTGTTCCCTCGGTTCGGATCACCGGTTTTGACGAGGCAGTTGCCAATCTGGGCGGGGCCGAAACCATGACCGTAGCGGTGCTGGTCAATTTCAGCGGCGACGCTCACGGGATGATTATGTTTTTACTCAACGTGGAAGATGCCAAAAGCATTATGGATATTCTGGTAGGTGAAGATGATGGCGAAGAAGGGCTTAGTGAAATGAAGATTTCTGGCATCAAAGAAATCGGAAACATTCTGGCTTCCTCCTACGTTAATGCCATTTCGGCCTTAACCGGACTGACCATTGAGGTATCCGTCCCCTATGTGGCCATTGACATGGTTGGGGCCCTGATGAGCGTGCCGATTATTGAGTTTGGTGCAATTGGTGACAAATTAATGTTTATTGAAGAAAATTTCCTGGGCGAAACCAATGATTTAAAGAGCAACATGATTATGTTTGCCGAGATCAATACATTAAAAACGATTATGCAAAAATTAGGGCTGGAAATATGAGTCAGGCAATTGTAATTGGAATATCGGATTATAAATTAGCCAAAGGCCCGGAAGTTTTGGTCACCTATGCTTTGGGTTCCTGTGTGGGCGTCTGTTTGTATGACAAAGTCACAAAGGTTGGCGGCTTATCTCATATTATGCTGCCGGATAGCACCAATTTTTCGAATAAGGACATCAATCGCAAAAAATTTGCGGATACCGCCATTGTGGATCTGGTCGACGAGATGAAACGAGCCGGATGCGGCAATAACCGCATCGTTGCAAAAATTGCTGGTGGCGCCCAAATGTTTGAGGTACAGCCCGGCAGTAAGCTGGGAGCCATCGGAGAACGCAATATTCTTTGTGTCAAGCAGGTATTAAGCCAGCTGCGGATTCCCATTCTGGCCGAAGATACCGGACTTAATTTTGGACGAACCCAATATTTTGATCTGGCTACGGGCGTTATGAAGATACAGTCCCTGAATCGTCGGATTGAGGAATTTTAAAATTAATCTGAAATTGAAGTTGGACATTTAAAATAATAGTGTTCGTTGCTGAGCATGTATGCCCAGCTTTTTTGTATAAATTTTTAAGTTTAAACGGCATTAATCAGGGTAAAAAGAGAACAAGAATTTTGTTAAAGAGATGAATAAATTAGGGTATACCTTTTTAGGCGTTTCAAGTATAATGGTTACAATGAAAACTTTAAAAAATATTTGAAGAGGAGATTTATAATGGCAGAAAATGTTGTAGATAATTACAATCTGGAAGAAGATACTCAGCACGGTAGATTTCTAACCTTTTCCTTAGAAGATGAAGTATTTGGCATTGAAATAAAATATGTAACTGAAATCATTGGAATGCAGTCGATTACCAAGGTTCCGGAGGTGCCAACCTACATTAAAGGGATCATCAATCTGAGGGGAAAAATTATCCCGGTTCTTGATGTCCGTCTGCAGTTTGGCAAAGAACCGGTGGACTATAATGACCGTACCTGTATTGTGGTTATTGATATTGAAGCGGTTTCGGTGGGCCTGATAGTCGATAACGTGGAAGAGGTTCTGACCATTGACGATGAAGAAATTGCGCCACCACCATCCAACAAAACCGGCTTTGAAAATCGCTTTATGAAAGGGATTGGTAAAGCTGGCGGCAAGGTTCAATTATTGCTGGATTGTGAACGCTTACTGAAGAATGAAGAGATCGAAGTGATTGAAGAATTGCTTGAGGAAAAATAAGTGGAGGAGCCGTGATGAGACTTAAGCAAAGAATTAAGGTGCTGATCGTAGACGATTCCCTGGTCTTTCGTGAGTCTTTATCAAGGGAAATATCGAAAGATCCTGACATTGAAGTCGTTGGGACGGCAACCGACCCCTACATGGCCAGAGACTTGATCATTAAACTAAAGCCCGACGTCTTAACCCTGGACGTTGAAATGCCAAAAATGAATGGCATTGAATTTCTAAAAAAACTGATGCCTCAGTATCCCTTGCCAGTCATTGTCGTCAGCTCGGTTTCAAAAAACGTTCTTGATGCCCTGGATGCCGGGGCTGTGGAATTTGTCACCAAACCCAATGTCACCCGCCCGGGTGGGATGGCATCTTTTGTCAATGAACTGATTATCAAAATAAAAATTGCATCCACCGCCAAGGTTGGCAATCGCAAAAGCGACTATACACCAAGCCGACCGGTATCCAATCAGGGCATTGATACGATGAGCAAAATCATTGCTATTGGTGCCTCCACAGGCGGAACCGATGCGATTCATACGGTAATCTCCAGTCTGCCTCGAGATATGCCTCCGATTATCATAGTTCAGCATATGCCCCCGGTGTTCACTAAGCTCTACGCCGAGCGTTTGAATAATACCTGCGAACTGGAAGTCAAAGAGGCCGAGGACGGCGACGCCTTAAGACCCGGCCGGGTGCTGATTGCCCCCGGAAATTTCCAGATGCGTTTGGCCAAACGGGGTACCGGTTATATTGTTAAATGCACCCAGGAAGAAAAAGTAAGTGGTCATTGTCCTTCGGTCGATGTTTTGTTTGACTCAGTGGCCGCTGTGGCCGGGAAACAGTCGGTTGGTGTCATCCTCACCGGCATGGGCCGGGACGGCGCCAATGGTCTGCTGAAAATGAAAAAAACTGGGGCTTATACCATTGGCCAGGACGAAAAATCCTCGGTGGTTTATGGCATGCCGATGGTTGCCTATAACATCGGTGCCGTTGACAAACAATTGCCCCTGGATCGCATTGCCGACGAAATCATCCGATTCTTGTCAATATAAAGAACCGTCCCCTTTACGCAAGAACGAAGCAAAAGGGGACGTTTTTTTTCATATTCCCCCATCATTATTTTTCTTTCTTTTGCTAAAGTTTTCTTTTATAATGACGATAAGTATAACAAGCAGAAATATCACCAAAATTCAGACAAATTTTAACAAAATAGATTATTATATAGAGGAGGTAAAGTCATGAAAATTTCACTCGGCAATAATCCCGCTGTTCAATCCAAAATCGGTCAGGATACCGCCACAGAATCAGCCCGTCGTGTTAATTCTGAAAACAAAAAAAATCCCATTGCTAAAACAGATAGCACCGATATTTCCAACAGTCGTAGTGCATCGTTTGAAGACAGTCGGGTTGCCACTGCTAAATCAGCCATTTTATATGACGTCACCGTCAAAGATTCAGACCGTTTAAGCGAGCTTAAAGCTGCTGTTCAAAACGGTACCTATCACGTAGCCACCAGTGATCTGGTTGATGCGATTTTAAAATAAGTTCCCGGCCCTTTGAAGCAGTCGGGAACTTGATTCGAGGAGGCTTAATATGCTTGAAACAACAGAATATCAAGAAACACTCGATAGTTTTTATAACTATCTTTTCGGGGTTATTAAGCTTCATCGGGATACCATACCTAAACTCAAAGACGAATTGATGTTGATTCAGAGCAATAGCATCGATGAGCTAAATGATAACCTTAATCATCAGCAGATATTCTTGTATCAAATTAAAACATTTGATCAGGATGTTACCGCCTACATGGAAAAGCTGGGTGTCAGTGGAGAAAACATCTCTGAAGTAATTAAACAGCTGCCCGAAGAAGAACAAAAACGATTTGAAGAATTGCTGGCCGAATTTAAAGAAACAGCCAAAGAAATTAAGTTTTATAAAGATAAATGTCAGACCCTGCTTCAGACAAAACTGCATACTGTTAATAAAAGTATTGCTCAGTTTAAAGCAAAACAGGATAAAGTAACGTATGGAGAAGATGGAAAAGAAGAGGGCGGTGTCAAACTTCCCAGCGCTTTTGAAAAAAGTGTTTAAAATAGATTAAGGAGAAATGATATGACCGCAACATTTGTATCATATAACATAGCCAGTCGGGCCATGGATACCAGCCAGGCCAGCATTAATATCGTTGGAAATAATATTTCCAATGTTAATACCGAAGGATACACTCGCCAACGGGTCGATATTGTGTCGGTGACCACCAGCGGAAAGGTCGAAAAATACGCAACACCTGTGGTTTCAACCGGACTTGGTTCCAAAGCCACCGGTACCACCCAACTTCGTGATCCTTACATTGATGCCCGTTATCGCAATCAGAATTCCGAAAACAACCGCTATGAAACCATGGTTAAGGGTCTTAGCAACCTGGAAGATGTCTTTGATGAAGCCTCGGCCGAAGCCCTCCAGGGGGAATTGTCCAGCTATATTAATGACCTTCAAAGTTTGTCACAAACACCAACCAGCTCGGATATTGCCCAAGTGGTTAGGTCAGCTGCCGAAAAAGTCACCCAGATGCTTAACATGTATGCTAATCAATTGGATGAAATTCGTACCGAGCAAACCGAAAATCTGGAAGTTACCGTTAAGAGTGAATTTAATACCTATGTTAAAAATATTGCAGCGCTGAATGAACAGATTCAACGGGAAGAGATTTATGGCAATACACCCAATGAACTGTATGATCAGCGCAATTTGCTTATTGATAAGCTTTCAGAGGTTTCCAACGTCAAAGTTAGCATGTCCCCCGCTGATCGGATTTCGGAGAACCTCTCCATTCCTCATTATCGCATCACCATTGAAAATCCCAGCGGTGGCGAGCCAATTCTGATTGTCGACAATGATAAATACGCCGAAATGAGTCTGGATGCCACCACTGACCCCCTTGATGTAAAACTTTCAATTACCGATACTGCTGGTAATTTAAGAGATGATGCCAATAGTCTCGTAACCGATGGTAAGCTTGAAGGTTATTTAAGTATTATCAACGGCAAGGGCAGCTTTGCCAGCACAACTGAAAATGATGCCAAGGGCATTTATTACTATAATGAAAAGATTGATATTTTCGCCAAACAGTTCGCTGATACCATGAATAAATTAAACAGTGAAATTTATGAATCGGATGGATCAGGCGGGTATGTGCTCAATGATTATAACACGGATCCCAAGAATCTCTTTACCGATGCTTCCGGTACCGGCACTACAAATCTGACCGCCCGAAACATTCAGGTCTCAACGGCTTGGCTCAGCAACCCATCTTATATTAATACCACCCGTAAGCCAGTGATTGATCCAACTCCGACTGGCTATGAAGCAACGCCAGCTGGTTCGGACAATGTGCTGCGAATGATTGAAAATATGAGTAGTAAAATTGACTTTAAGGACAGTGATGGTAATACCATTTTAAATGGAACATTTAATGAATACATGACCAGTGTGGTCAGTGAAGTGGGTACTGATGTGGAGTTATATACCAATTTCTCCAAAACTGCCACTAATGTGTTCCAGACCATTTCCGACGCCAGAGACTCAGTCTCCGGGGTTTCTCTCAATGAAGAAGGAATCAACCTTTCAGCTTTCCAGAAGATTTACGGAGCAGCGGTGCGGTATTTTAACGTACTGGATGAGAATCTCGATACGATTATTAATCGGATGGGTGTCTGATTACCGTAGAATGAGAACGAAAATAAAACGATTATAACAGGAAGGGAAGTGAAATTATGCGAATTACCTATCGAATGATGACCTCAAAATATTCTACCAATTTAAATAGTTTGTCATCAGATCTGGATAAACTAAATACCCAGGTGGCAACTGGACGAAAATATGCCAAAACCTCTGAGGATGTGTCTTCGGCAGTACGAGGATATCAGATCAGACGGAATCTGGCCAAGGTAGAGGGATATCAGGATAATATTAAACATGCTGATGGATTTCTAACCAACTCGGAAACAACTTTAGGTCAGATTGAGTCATCGCTGGCAGAAGCGACTGATAAAATATTGCAGGGAATGAATGGCACGACCAGTGAAGGGGATCGAAAAATAATCGCCTCTGAACTGCGAACCATTCAAACCCAACTACTTGAAACACTAAACACTGATGTGACTGGGATGTATCTTTTTGGTGGTACCAATAATCAAAAACCGTTTAGTTTGGATTCATCTACTGGGAAATTACAATATAATGGCGTTAATCTTGATGATTTGGTTGAAGGCTCATCTGAAGCCAATAAGCTTGAGAATGACAGTATGTATGTGGACATTGGCCTAGGGGTTAAATTTGACGATTCGACTGGAGAGGTTGATCGCAATTCGGTATTTAATTATTCCTTTCCAGGTTTGAGTATTGTAGGAATGGGAAAAAATTCAACGGCGATAACAGGAGAAGATGTATCGAATAACCTATATGATCTTTTGGGTCGGGTTGCGACAGAGTTTGAAAAGGAAAATGATCAATATTCTTTTGATAAGGTCGACAGTTTATATGGCTTATTTAAAGAAAACAGCTTAAAGGCATATCAAGCAACGACAGAGATTGGTGCCAAGACTCAATACTTGGAATTTATGTCAAATCGTTATGAAACCCAAAATTTTAATCTGGAAGAACGCCAGACCGAAGTTGAAGGCGTTGACGCTGCTTATACTTACATCGCTTTTCAGAGCCAGAAGGTCGCTTACCAGGCGGCTTTGCAGATGGGAAGTAGTGTAGTGCAGCAGTCGGTCTTCGATTACATGTCTTAAATTGTAGAGAAAGGAGGATAACATGGAACAACTGATTACTATTGAAACTGTCCCAATAAAGATTGAATATGTTGAGAAAGAGTCACTCGCACTATCGTCAGTCCATGCTTTCGACAGTAAAGTTGATCATCATATAGATGAACAACCTGCACATACGAAACCGATTCGGATAAATTTACAGGATTCTTTTGTCCCCAGTTCAAGCTATAATTGGAATAATTCGACGTATACGGCAACTGCCAAGATAGGCGATGACGGTAATTTAAAGCTTAATATTCAAATGGAAGATGGCGATTCCCGGGCGATCCGTTTTACCCAGGCTAATCGGAGTATTAATTCAATGGCACGAAAAATGGAAAACGAATTAAATCCTGAATATGCTAATATGGAACTGAGCATTCCTTTAGCAGCATTACCAAGTGGGATGCCGACAGTTGATAATTTTAACTCCGAGTTTATGCCTCCCGATCTGGAGTTAGTCGTTACCCAAAGAGCTGATGTGGTCATCAAATATGTTGGTGGACCAATTTATGTGCCGCCCAGTGCTGATCCCAATTATAAGCCGCCGCTGGGATTTGAACAGCAGATGAACACGTCGGCTACGCCACTGCTGGATGAAAAAGTTTAACGCTTGACAAATAGAACTATATAAAAAGAAAAACCGGTTGTGCCTCGAGTTTTAATGAAGCAGCGTTTGGTTTTTCTTTTTTAATTGACTGTCTATCGGTTAGTATTTCCACATAAAGCAGTACTAAGCTATTAATCGTACCTACTTCATTCTACACACTTTTGCGAAAAAAATTAAAATGATAGAAAAACTTCTAAAGTAATAGAAACAACAACCGATAATTGATACAACAAAGAAAAAGTATATGTTATTGAAAAAGCCAACAAAAAACTTTAAAAATACAAAAAAAGTTTCTAAAGTAAAAGACAGCTTGGCCGATATTAATAACAAGAGCGAAAAAGCTTAAAAAATTTGGCAGGCCTTGCGTACGAAGGAAAGCCTAAACAAAATTCCCAGGCCGAGGGTATCGGTCAATAAAAAACGGAGGAAAAAACAATGAGAATCAATCATAACATCGCAGCACTAAATACTTACAACAAGTTAACAGCTAACAATGCGGCTACTTCAAAATCACTGGAAAAATTATCTTCAGGTTTAAAGATTAACCGAGCTGGCGATAACGCCGCAGGTTTGGCAATTTCAGAAAAAATGCGTGGCCAGATCAGAGGTTTGGATCAGGCTTCCACAAATGCCAGTGACAGTATTTCATTAATCCAAACTGCAGAAGGTGCTTTAAATGAAACCCACTCTATTCTTCAAAGAATGAGAGAATTGGCTGTCCAGTCATCAAATGATACCAATACATCTACAGATCGTGACGAAATTCAGAAAGAAATCAACCAGTTAACAGATGAAGTTGATCGAATCGCCAATACAACTGAGTTCAATACCCAGAAATTATTGGATGGATCCAAAAAAGGACTTGTCGAACAGAGTGATGCCAGTGCAAATCTTCAAAATAATAGCGGGACTACTTTCACATTGGGTACTGTAGCTACAGACATTGCAGATAGTTTCACAGTTACCATCACTGCTACCAACGAATCAACAGGTTTTGATTCAGCGAACTTCGACGTTTCTGTAGTAGGTGGGACAGCAGCATCCTTAGCTATAGCTGATAATGGTATTACTTATGATAGCGATGCTGTTGATTTTTCGGCTGGCACATTAAAGGGTTTAAAAGCTGGAGAAAGTATTACCATTTCTGTTAAGAAAGAGGTTCTTGCCAATACAAATGTTTCGGATGCATTGACAATGCAGATCGGTGCAAACAGTGGCCAGAGCATTCTTGTTGGTATTAATTCAATGAAATCAGATGATTTGGGATTAAGAGCTAGCAACGGTGATGCTTTAGATCTTTCCAGCTCTAAACTTGCAACCGGGGCAATTACTCAAATTAACAATGCCCTTGAATCAGTTTCAGCTGAACGATCAAAACTTGGTTCAATTCAGAACAGATTGGAACATACCATCAATAACCTGGGAACTTCTTCTGAAAACTTAAGTGCAGCTGAAGGACGAATCCGTGATGTTGATATGGCTAAAGAAATGATGGAATTTACTAAAAACAACATCCTTTCTCAGGCTGCTCAATCAATGCTGGCTCAGGCTAACCAACAACCGCAGGGAGTTCTGCAACTGTTACAATAACAAGCGCATAAAAGTTTGTAATATTAAAAAGGGTCAGGGAATCTTTTCTCTGACCTTTTTTTAAATACTCGAGGTGATGAATGAAAATCTCAGCATGTATGATAGTAAAAAATGAAGAAGACAATATAGAACAATGTATTAAGAGTTACCAAGACGTGGTATCAGAGATTATTGTTGTCGACACTGGTTCAACTGATGCTACGGTGCAGCTGGCAGAAAGCCTGGGGGCAAAGGTATTTCATTTCGAATGGGAGAACGACTTTGCGAAAGCGAAAAATTTTGCATTAAGTAAGTCAACAGGTGATTGGATTATTTTTTTGGACGCAGATGAATACTTTGATGTGGAAAAAAGCAAAAATATACCAGCAATAATTAAAAAATACGGAAAAAAATCAACAAAATTAATCGGTTGTAAAATAATAAATATTGACAAAAAAACGGGGGATATTGTAGGCACCTTTATACAGACCAGAATATTTAAGAAGCAAAAAACGATTTATTATACAAATTCAATTCATGAAAGGCTACATTCTGATGAAAAGAACGTCAAAGCTGTCTATCTTTCTCAAAATGAACTTGTGATTTTTCACACCGGTTATTCAAGAGATCGAATTGACGAAAAAGCCGAGCGTAATTTATCAATGCTTCTTGAAGAAAAACGTAAAAACCCAGAAGATTCAACCGTTGATTATTTTTTATGCGATACATATATATCTTTAGGTAAGTTTGAGGAGTGCATTCTTCATGGAAACGCATTTCTGAAAAATCGAGTTATGATGATGGGCTTGAACAGCAAAGTCTACCAGAATATTATTTCAGCAATGATCAAGGCTGGACGTGATTGGCAGGAAATTGATGATATTTTACAAAAAGCTTTGGCTGAGTTTCCAAACCATCCCATGTTTCATATGTTTTTAAGCGAAAAGTATTTTTCTGCCAAGCGATATGAGGATGCACTGAAAAGTTACGTTCGAACATTAAAAATGCAAGAAGACTATTCTGATATAGAAATAAATTTCTTGGAAGGGAAAATCCATGAAATAGAGCGTCCGATCGCATATTTATATAATTACAAAAATAACGAAAAACTTGCGATAGAGTATTACGTAAAAGCACTTAAAAGAAAAAAAGACTATCTATCAGCCTTACGTGAGTTAATCAAACTGACGGAAAAGTGTGATCCAGTTGATACAATATCTATGTTTAGCATCCTCTATGACCGTAACAACAAAAAGGATCTTGTTACATTAGTTGAGGAACTAACCAAACAGCGCAGTGGTAAACTGTTGGCATACTATGTAGCGCTTCTGAATAAACAATTTGGCCATCAGGATTTTTCAATGGTGATCATGTTGTTGACCAATGGCAAGTACGAAGAAGCAGCTAAGCATTTTTATGAAGCATATATGATTAATTATGACAGCACCTACGCCAAACTCTCAATTGTAGCAGCTTTTTTAAATTGTGATAGAGCAATGTTGTCTGAATTAAAAACACTGGTAAAACCATCACTAAAAAGAATCATTGAAGCATTGTCTGGATCACATGAAAGAGTTGTATTTCACAACGAAGATCTCGATGATTATCTCAATATTTTTTACGAAGTAGTGAAACTAAAAAACCAGGACAGTATCGATTATTTTATCGCCTTAAAAGACAATTTTAGTGAAAAAATATTTGGAATTGAAGCAGCTATTGCCAATACATTAAGAGATCATGGCTGCTATGAAAAAGCAATTGAAGTTTATGAAAAAGCTCTCGCTTTTAATGATTCAAATGAGGAATTAAGAAAAGAGCAAAAATCTCTTTATTATATGATCGGGTACTGTTATTATAAGATTAGAGAAATGAAACAAGCATTAGATTACTTTGAGAAGGCCCTTGAGAATGGCTATGTTGAAAACGACATCCGAGAGTTTTTATCATGGTCGTCGGAACAAACAAATCAGCAAACAACTAAGTACCAGGCACAAAAACTGATACATCGATTTGATCAATTAAAAACTCAAAATTTAAAATAGAATTTTGGAGTAATTGGTAAGAATAATAAGAAGCGAGTCACTATTTTAAAAATCACAACGCGACGGCAAATGGTAATCATAGTACAATATTTAAAAAGAAAGGTTTGTTAACATAAAAGTACTTTTATGAAAAGTGATATTGATATTAGCGTTATTATGTTAACGTATAATCGCGAAAAATATATAGAACGTGCTATTAAATCGGTACTTTCACAAACGATTGACAATTTTGAATTTATTATTATAAATAATGGCTCAACTGATGACAGTGGACTGATCGCTGAAAAGTATGCGAAAGAAGATAGTCGGATTCAAGTACAACATAAACAGAAGGGGAGTATTGGTAGTGGCCGAAATGCTGGTCTCGATATTTCAGTGGGCAATTTTATTACGTTTTTTGATGATGATGATTATGCAGAAATTGACTACCTGGAGTTTCTGTATAACCTGATCAAATTTCACGATGCGGACATTGCAGTTTGCGGGTCAAACATCGAAGTTGAAGGAAATTTGCTTAACAACGGGGAATATGTCTATAATGAGATCTATGAAATGAATGAAGTAGAAGCCACTGAATGCTATCTAAACCGAGCTCGATACAATGCGGCTATGCCTACAAAATTAATCAAACGGTATTTATTTGATCAAATTCGTTTTCCCGATGTTGGTAGTTATGATGATATTACAACAACATATAAGTATTTTGCGAATGCAAAAAAAGTCGTTGCTCATGGTGTTCCTAAATATACATTTTATCGGCATTCAGGAAATAACTCGAGTTCAGCTACAAAACATCATTTGCTGAATGAACAACAGTTAAAGGAATATCTCAAAGCATTTCGTGAGCGTACAGAATATATAAGTGACTTGGTACCTGAGCTTACCGATTTGGCATTATATAGCGAATGGTCATATATGATATCGATGATTGAAAAGATTAACAGATTTGAACTTGAGCATTGTGATGCGTTAAAAAACCAAATGATTGTCGAGTTATCGCAACATCAGGAGGAATTTTTAAACAGCGTCAATATTAAGCAATTTGAAAGGGAATGGATGGAAAGGTTCGTCATCGAATAATTAAACAACAAATGGGTAATAAGTAGTGATGATGGCATCAAGAAATGAGCAGTTGAAAATACGATTATGTTGTTTAATTGAATTTCATTTAAGGGTAGTAAAGGTGTTAAAAAAATGAAGGTTGTGATATTAGCGGGAGGACTTGGAACACGTATAAGTGAAGAAAGTCATCTAAAACCGAAACCAATGATAGGAATTGGTGATGCACCGATTTTATGGCACATCATGAAGTATTACTCATATTTTGGTTTTAATGATTTTGTAATTTGCTGTGGTTATAAAGGATATGTCATTAAAGAATATTTTGCTGATTATTACCTTCACAGGTCAGATGTGACTTTTGACTTTTCCAAAAACAACTGTATGACAGTTCATAATAATGTTGCAGAACCCTGGCGGGTAACTGTTGTAGATACAGGATTAGAAACTCAAACCGGAGGAAGAATAAAACGAGTTCAGAAGTATATTGGAAATGAAAGGTTTTTAATGACCTATGGAGATGGTGTTAGCAATATAGATTTAAATGCATTGATTTCCAGACACTGTGATTCAGGAAAAGTTGTAACGCTTTCAGCTATCCAACCGGGAGGACGTTATGGCGTTTTAACGATTGATGATAGTGAAGGATCAGTGATTGGTTTCCGCGAAAAAGCACAGGAAGATGGTGGCTGGATTAATGCTGGATTTATGGTTATGGAGCCTGAAATTTTCAATTATATTGATAACGATAGTACAATATTAGAGAGAATACCTTTAGAAAAATTGAGCGCTGACGGCAAACTTGGCGTGTATAAACATTATGGTTTTTGGCAATGTATGGATACACAACGCGACAGAGGTATGCTTGAAAATCTTTGGAACGACGAACAAGCCCCGTGGAAAATTTGGAATGAGTGAAAGTGTAATGATGTCAGTTGTTTATTTTGAATGAAGGAGTGAGTGATTTGCTGGCTGGGAGACAACGAAAACGGATTTATCTCAAAGCTTATACAGATAAAAACATTGGTGATGATCTGATGATACACACATTTGTGATTTCATTGGGAGACGAGTACGAAATTTATCTTTGCTGTCCAGTCGAATTTCAGAGTTATTACAGAAGTTTACTTAAAAACAAAGTAATTCTTACGGATGTACCACTACGGAGAATACATCGGTACGGACTAGGATTTTTTGATTTGGTTGTGTCGCTTGGCGGATCAACGTTAATAGGACGGCGATATAAAGGATGTTACTATCGTTTACTCAACTATTCATATTTAAAATTCTTGTCTTTTTTTGGTACAAAATTTTGTATTATTGGTTGTAACATTGGACCATTTGCAAATTCTTTTATGCGTTGGTTTGTTAAATTAGAATTACGAAGCGCTCACTTTGTTACTTGTCGCGATAAAGTTTCATTTGATTTTATAAAAAACTCAGTTTCACGAAAAATTGAAGTAAATTATTTTCCTGACATTCTTGCGGATGTTGCGTATAAATACCAAATATCGAAATGCAACCAGAATATTGACGCTCCGCTTGGTGTAATAGTACATAATAAAATGAATGCGCAAACAGTTAGTAAACTTATAGAAATAATAAAGTCAATTTGTAACAAATGTGATCGTGGGTGCAAAGTTTTTGCATTCGATTCTGGAAAAAATGAATCAGACATTAAGGTTGCAGAAATAATCAGAATGAAACTGCCCGCAGATATAAAAACTAGTCTAGTTATAAATAATGATGAAAAAAATATCCTCATGGAGCTTGCTGAATGCTGGAAAATAATATCTATTCGATTTCATGGGATAGTGTTTTCCTTATCTCTTGGTATTCCGGTAATCCCGATAGCGTATAGTAATAAACACATTGATTATTTGGATGGAATCGGCTATAATGATCCATTCTACACAATGGAGAGTTTTTTGGCAACACCAAATGACGTATTTATAAGCGACTTGTTGAATTTAAAAAATGATTATATTCCAATACCAACCAAACTAAATCCGCATTTTGTAGTAGTGCAAAAATATATTTAAGGAGATTTCAATGACAAATTCCGATGAAAGGCTTGCCTTACGTAGAGCTGTTCTTAATATTACTTCAAGATGTAATTTGAAGTGCAAGCTTTGCGTTACGGGGTGTCCTACTTATAAAAAACCCCCACATTATTCTTTTCAATTTTTATCAGATACGATTTCTCGATTTTTTAGTATTGTTGATTATGTTGAATGGTATGAATTTTCTGGAGGTGAACCATTTTTACATGAAGGTTTAAGTGAGCTTATTGAATATCTAATGCAATACAAAAAACAATTTGATAAATTGTTAATTATTACAAACGGTAGTATCATGCCAAGTAAAACCGTTGTTAATGTACTTTCAAAATATGCAAAAGATATTTTAGTGTTTATCAGTGATTATGGTGACATCTCAGTTAAAACAGAAGAATTAACTGAATTACTGACTCATTTAGGTATCGAGCATAAAGTAAAAAAATATCACGGTTCAGACCAGCATTTTAACGGATGGGTAGATTACGGCAACTGGGAAAAACGCAACAACAGTATTGATGAACTAAAAGAAAAGTACAAAAGATGCGGTGCTACAAAAATGCAGGGGATCTTTACAACTCATGCAGGAACAATGCATTGGTGTGTTCGTAGTGCTAAAGGATTAGTTGTAGATAGATTGATATCTGACAGCAAGCAAGAATACATTGATTTATTTGATGATACATTAAATGTCGATAAACAACGAGAAAAAATAAAAAGAATGCTCTCAAGTCCATTCATTTCGGCATGTGATTTTTGCGATGGTGATGGTGATAACAATGTAAAACGTTATCCGGCTGCTGAGCAAATAGAAAGGCAAATTTAATTATGACACATGATAATATCCGGCTTCATATATTAAACCTGACAGTAACATTGAGATGTTCTTTGAATTGTAAGCTTTGTGTCGCAGACGTACCGCATTATAGTCCTTCACCGCATTTTGAAGTTCCTTTTTTGGAGAACTGTATTGATAAATGCTTTGAAATTGCTGATTATGTTGAACGATTTCAAATTTCTGGTGGTGAACCGTTAGTTCATAAAGGCTTATCATTAATTGTTAAAAAAGCGATGACAAAGTCAGACCAATTTGGCTTTCTTGGGATTTTTACAAATGGTACTATTTTTCCGTCAAATGAACTAATGAATGTGATTCTCTCCTACGACAATCCAGAAAAATTTATGTTTTATATCTCAAATTATGGAGAATACTCCCCGCAAGTTGCTGAGATAGTAAAAATGCTAGAATCATATAAAATTCCAGTTGATATTAAGGATTACTCTGGCGATATGCAACATTATGGGGGATGGGTTGATTATGGCTCATATCAACACCAGGAGCGTAGTATGGCAGAGACTGAGGAGATATTCAGGAAATGTGCGGTCAATTCAATGGGTGGAGTATGGTCTTGTCGTTTTGGGCAAATCCACCGATGTACACGTTCGGCAAGCGGAATGAGTTTAGGTTTGATACCCGATGAACCACTTGAATATATAGACTTGTTCGAAGAAAAATCAATTTCAGATCAGAAAACAAAACTTTGTGAATTGTCAGCTAAAACCACATTAAAAGCGTGTGAATACTGTTCGGGGCATTTTGGTTCAGATTCAGCACCACGATATCCGGCAGCTGAACAGATTGAGAGGAAAAAATAAAATGACTGAAGCATTGCATGTAAAAAAAATGGCGTTTCACCCGACATCAATGTGCAATTTGAAATGCAAATTGTGCCAGACTTATGCTCCATATCGGAAGCCCTGGTATCCAGATTTGGATACAGTGAAGTTATACTTAGATAAACTATTTGAGCTTGTTCCCTTTACAGATCAGTTCTGCTATTCTGGCGGGGAGCCACTTCTCCGCAAGGACACGGCAAAGATATTTGACTATATTTATGAAAACTATAACGATTCAATATGCAAAGAGTTTATGTTGATTACGAATGGTTCGATTATGCCTCCTGATGATTTTTTTGAGTCACTGAATCGATTTGGGAAAAAAGTAACCGTAATTGTGGATTTTTATGGCGAGAAACTCTCTCCGAATGCTCACAAATTATATGATCGGCTATTATCGGATGATGGCAATTATGAGTTACGCGATCAAACAGAAGGAAAATACTTTGGTGGATGGGTGGATTTCAATGATTTATCATTACGTTATACACCCGAACAGGCATTTGAGAAGTGGGGATTGTGTAAAAATGCTAATAGTTGGAAGACATTCACACTTGGTGCGAATGGGATAATTGCTCCTTGTGAGAGGATCAAATGGGCGATGGAAAATGAAATACCGGCACTTCCAGATGAATATGTTGATATTTTTGATAAAATCACTTCACTCGAACAGAAAAGAAAAATTATAAAAAGTTGGTACAGCAAACCGTTTTCGACTTGTATGCGCTGTGATGGTTTGATTCCTGAATCCCCCCGTCATCCAGCGGCTGAACAGATTGAGAGTGAAAAATAATGGTGGATTTTGATTATGCATTTATCCAGAAGTTAACTGATTATTTTGTCGAAAAAAACGATCTTATTAGTATCGACTGTCTTAAATTACAGCTTTTACAACCAGTATTTGAAATTACTAATGTAATACCACGTGCTGATTTGGAAACAATGAACAAATTCTTTTCTTCATTTCGAGAGCGAGATATTGTTTTGTATGGGTGTGGACTTACCGGTAGTGATGCTTTGTCTATATTTGTTAAATCTGGTGCAAATATCGTTGGTTTTATGGATACTTATAAAAAAGACAGCAATTGTATGGGTTATCCTTTAATATCACTTGAGCAATATTTAGCGCATTATAACGAAGTATTAATTGTAATTACTTCAAAACAATATGAAAGAGAAATCTCTGAGTTTTTAAGGTCGAATGGTTGCCTTAATATCTGTGATAATTACAGCCAGGTAGTTGGAAATATGTTGCCAATTGCCGAAGCAGAACGGCTATTTTCAATCTGTGGTCAAGCATACTTTATTCCAGAATTTTTGTGCGGAGATAATGAAGTTTTTGTTGACGTAGGCTGTCACAATGGAGCGACGTCAATCGGTTTTGTAAAATGGTGTCAGGATAGTAAACGTTCGTATCAGGCGATTTTTGCCTTTGAGCCTGATAGTGATAATTATAAAACCTGCCAGGAAAATTTAGAGTCATTGGAAAATATAAAAGTGTTTAATAGTGCTTGTAGCGATCATAATTCTGTGTCAAAGTTTCATAAAGATGTTGTGCCGACTGAGCGGAGGATCGATGCCGATGGAGAGATTGTAGTTGAATGTTGTACACTTGACAGTGTTATAAATGAAGAAGCGGTAACTCTAATTAAAATAGATACTGAGGGACACGAGATGAGTGTGCTAAAAGGTGCAAAGAAAATAATAACCAGTAACAAGCCAAAGCTTGCAATAACAGTTTATCACAATTTTGAAGATATTTATGAAATACCAAAATATATTTGGAAGCTTGTACCTGAGTATAAGTTTTGCTTGCGACATCACGGACGAAGTTTTCACGAAACTGTTTTATATGCTTATATTTAACTGAAATATAATATTTGTAATTGATTTAAACAATTTAGTAACCAATATTGGGAGTTAATAGATGAACAAGAGAATTCTAATCTACACTCAAGCTTATAATGCTGAAAAAACAATTAAACGCACCGTAGACAGTGTGCTTAACCAAGTGCATGACAATTTTATTTATTATATTTCTGACAACGGATCAATCGATAAGACCCGTGAGGTAATTGCTACTTATGTAGGGGTGGACTCGCGGATAAGAACTTTGTATTATGATTCAAACTCTTTGACGAGATTGTTTGAATGTATAAAACTTGTTGCGGAGACAAATGAGTTTGACTATTTTTGTATCCTTGATGCAGATGATGAATATAAGCCTTCTTTTCTTACTGAAATGTTAAGTTTTACTGAGAAACATAAGTTGGAACTTGCATGTTGCGGAAGCGATTTTTGCGATTCAAATACCTTACAGATTTTAGGACAGCGTATGGTACATCAGGATATATTGATAAACGCTACTTCCTTTGAACAGAGCTTTCCTGAATATCATGTTTTCATGAGAACAACCTGGGCGAAACTTTTCAGCGCAGATGTAGTTAAACAGGTTAACTATGATTATTTTAAAAAGTTCTTCTACGGCTCAGATACTTTGTTTGTGTTTGAATGCCTCAAAAAATGCAAACGTGCAGGTATTCTTTCAAAGTCGCTGCACAAATATTATATGTCTGTCACATCATCCTCATATACATTTGGTTCATTTAATTTTGCCCGAACACATTCTGATGCGTTTATGTATGATGATTCAATTAATTTTCTGAAAGTAAAAGTTGGCTATATTTCTCCTCGTAGTGGAGAATTTATCCTTTTGGTTTATATGAATGCCCTAATTGATACATTGAAGGTCCTGCTGAACTCCGACTTAAAACAATCGGAAAAACTTACCGGATTAATAAATATGTTTCTTTGTGAACAGGCAAAAAAACTTGCGGCGTATGAGCATTTCGGAGCATTGTTTGGAGGCGAAGAAGCACATACTGTTAAGCGAAGAGAGCTTTTTGACACGGTAACAAATTGGTTGCTTTCACTTTGCGAGGTTGCTGATAATCAAGTGGAAAGTTACTGTGAACTTGGTCAATTTGTCAGTGCAGCAGCTGAAAATGGTGATGCATGGGTATCATTTAATAAACTGCAGGCGCAGTTTATGCTTGAAAACGGACACAATGATGAGGCGAATAGAATAGTCACGGAACTTATTGAACTTATCCCGGATGATCAAGAGATGCAAAAGATGAAACAAAAACTCATGATACCTTCAAAAAAGTGCAATTCAGCACAGTAGGATATAGCATTTATTATTATTGTAATTTCAATGGCGAGGCTTTTAATTTGTTGTCTTCAGTTGATAGTTGCGATGAAAGAGCGAAAAAATGACTATTATATAGAATTAGCAAAAGTCCAAGGGTGGCTAATATGCAACCGAGAGTTTGAATATAAACATCTAAGGTTACGCCCAATCGATGGGTTAGCCTCAGAACCATTAAAACAACCGATCCCCAACATCATTCCCCTCCGCTAAATTAAGCAGTGAGACATAAATATTAACCACAATCTGAAACAGCTCCGGGGGAATTTCCTGACCCATTTGGAGCTTTGACAGCAAGGTTGCAGCAGAGTCATCGTGGTAAATGGGGATGCCATTTTCTTCAGCGACGTTTAATATATTTTGGGCAACAAAACCCGTCCCGGCGGCGACAATCACCGGAGAATTGTTTTTTTCCGGGTCATAGCGCAGGGCGGTTACCTTGAGTGGTTTGTTCGGATCATTTTGATCGTCGTTGGTATTTTTTTTTATCTGGCCGTCCTGAATATGGACGGCTTTTTTATTTTGTTTTTTATCTTTAGATGGTGACATCAAGTCCTACCTTTCGAAACGCCAGTTTGGGAAACCGTTGCAGGATGGTCTGGCTTTGGGTGTATTCACCAACCCCGTAAGCAGTCAGAGAATAACCCTGTTCCTCAACGATGGTTTTTAGCTGATCCCGGGTGGATTTTAAGGTTTCCACCAGGGGAGCCGGTGATTTGATATTGAGGGTAATGTTTTTATCACGAGCCAGCAACTCGACCTCAAAATTGCCATAACGGTCTGATTGGATGGTGAAAAAGATATCGGTGGCGTTTTCGGCCTTTCCTTTTTCGCCTTTTTTGGCGGGGTCTTTATCCACAAAAAATTCGCCGTAGGAATTTTCGTCCAGAAACCGCAACGGAATTAAAAAGTGCATAATTGTAAGAATCGGGCTTTCGTTACGAACCATGGTTTCTAACAGGTTGTGGGCTGAATTGATGATTTTACTGGAGTTATTTTCATCCAGGGCCTGTTCCAGCAGTTGGGCCAGGGCCACCTTTTCACCTTCAACAGGATTTCGCGAAGAAGATTCCAGCCGTTCGGCTAAAATCTCGGCTTCTTTAGCATGACGAAAAAGCTGGTTTTTCATTTCCACAATATCACTGTCGCTTAAGTTGGAAAGGGGTTTTAAAGCCTGGGAAAACCGCAATACGGCCGCTTCCAGCTGCTCAGGATTACCTTTGTCATAACGGACAATATGATCAATAATGGTAGCCACCGACTGATAGGTTTTGTCGCTATAGGCTTGCGACTGCAAAATCTGCCGTAGGGTGGGGATGGTTTCATTTTTAAGCAATTGCTGGATTTCCTGATAGTTGAGGTTTTTCGACCGTAACAGATCTTCGATCCGGGCCAGACGTTGTTCAAGCTGATCACCCAGTTTACCATTTTGGGCAGCTTTTAAACTGATCAGATTTTGCAGCTCTGAGTTGGGTTGTTCAAGGCCGTTTGATTTACTTAATACAGCTTCCAGTTTGATCAATTGCTGCTCAAGCAGAGCCCGCTCTTTGGAGGGGAGGGTCATCAGCAAACGGCTGCTTTCCAAAAAAATCCCATTGAGGGTCTGGTTACGATTGACATAGGCGTCATAATGGCGAAGAATTGATACAATGGCATCTTTTAACTGGGGGTAACCTTCCAGTTTAGCCAGTGATCTTAGGCTGTCAAAAAAAGCCCCCTTAAAGATCGAGTCGGTTTTATCCCGAAGCAGCAGTTCACTGAGGAGATCCTGAGAATTAATAAAAATACCATCCAGAATTTCCTTGGGAATGGCACCAGCAGAGGATTCAAAAAGCTGGGAGATCAGCACCAGTTTGCGTAGGGCATCGGCTTCGGCGGTGGTGCTGTTCATCAGTGGCTTTAGGATTTCTTTTTGCAAATTTTGAAACAGGGTCTCCCGGAAACTCTCCTTTTGGTAGTTTTCTGACACCGGTTCTATTTTAACAGCGTTATCAAGGTTATTGATATCAAAAATAGAATCACTGGGGGTATGTTTACTAGGTATATCGGTGACTTTGGGGGTGGAAACAGTAGAGGTGATTTTGATACTATCCAACAGAGAGCTCCTTCCAATTTAAAATAAAGCGATTTGTAATACGTGAAATATTCGTGTCTTTATGTTAGTTACGATTATACTGTATTAGCAAAAGATAATCAATCATTTCAGTAGCTATTTGCAGGTAAGATCAGAAATGATAAAGTTTTGACAGATTTTTTACACCGTTTTATTAGACTAAGGATTAATGGGGTTTGGTCGATATAATAAAAGACAAATAAATTAATACGGGGCATTTACAAAAATTGGGTTGTAAATGTTGATAAAGTCCGCTAAACACGGGTATATTAATAGCGATTAAAAAAATAAAGTGCATTTAGAACAAAAACCCGATATAATAAAATAAGCCAAAAATTTCGTGTATATAAAGGATGGACAAAATGAGTAATTATGATTCTGGAAATGATTCCATTTTAGAGATGTATATTTTTGAATCGGAAACCCTGCTTGATCAATTAGAGGAAATATTACTTCAATCTGAGGACAATGCGGAACTGACACCGGATGACATTAATGAAATCTTCCGGATTATGCATACCATCAAAGGGTCTTCAGCCATGATGGAATTTGACATGCTGGCGCATTCTGCCCATAAGTTGGAGGATCTATTTTTCGTTATCCGGGAAAACGGCATCAAACCGGAGGACTTTGGGGATTTAATGGATCTGGTGCTTAATTTCTCCACCTTTTTAAAGGGAGAAGTTGAGAAGATCAAAAACAACGAGACCCTGTTGGATGAAAACGAAGAACTGACCGGTGAAACAGATGCCTTTTTAAATCGAATTAAAGGCTTGGTAACGGAAACCCCTGAACAAGCCCAGGCGCAAGCGATGGAAAACCAATCAGATGATGAATCAATCACATTGGCAGCGGCCATGGAAGATGATTTGTTTGGTGATATGAATTTTGATGAGGCCCGAAACGATGCAGATATGGATCATGAAGTGAGCCTTTCAAGCGACGAAAAGCCACATGTTTACTGTATTCATACCCGCTTTAATGAAGACTCCCAGATGGAAAATATCCGGGCCTTTATGCTGGTTAACAAACTGGAATCCATTGGCAAGGTCTCAAAAACTGTTCCAGAGCAACTCAATAATAATCCTGAGGCGGCTGGCATTATTCTCAAGAACGGCTTCTTTTGTCATGTTGAAACCACTGCCGATAAGGAAACCATTGAAAATATTGCCCTGAGTATTTTATCAGTTAAAAGTATCGAATTTTTGGATTGTGCTCAAGAAGAAATTATCGAACCAGAAATTGAAGCCAAACCGGAAGTGGTTGAAATTGGGAAAAAGACACCTGAAAAGGTGGTTGATGCCAATAAACAAAAAAATAATGTCCAGAACCTGATCAGTGTCGATCTGAATAAGCTCGATACCCTGATGAATTTGATCGGGGAGATTGTTATTACTGAATCGATGGTTTTTGGAAGCGTCGGTATGGAAGGCAAGCGGGATGAAAGTTTTGAGAAAGCTTCAACCCAGTTGCAGAAACTGACGGATGAGCTCCAGGACATCGTTATGTCCATTCGGATGATTCCCATCTCTGGCACCTTCAAAAAAATGCAGCGGATTGTCCGCGACGTCGGCAAGAAGCTGAAAAAAGAAGTGGAATTTATTACCATGGGTGAAAGCACCGAGGTTGACAAAACCATCATCGATGGAATTGCCGACCCACTGATGCACCTGGTTCGAAATGCTATGGACCACGGCCTTGAAAGTGCAGCGGAGCGAATTGCAGTCGGTAAGAACCCCGTGGGCAAAGTTATTCTCTCGGCCCAGAATGTCGGTGGCGATATTATTATTTCGGTTAGCGATGACGGCAAGGGACTGGATCCGGCCGGGATTCTGGAAAAAGCCAAAGAGAAAAAGCTGCTGGTTAAACCCGAAGAAGAGTATTCCGAAAAAGAAATCCTAAACCTGATTATGGCGCCTGGCTTCTCCACCAAAGAAACCGTCACGGAGTTTTCTGGCCGTGGGGTTGGGATGGATGTGGTTAAGAAGAATATTGAAAAGGTTGGGGGCTCTATTTCCATCGAAAGTGAAAAAGGCTCCGGCACCAATATCTTCTTAAAAATTCCACTAACCTTATCAATTATTTCCGGGATGGAGGTTCTGGTAGGGGAAGATATCTATGAAATCCCCATCAGCAATATTCGGGAAACCTTTAAGATTACTGCGAATCAGCTGATTAAAGACCCGGATAACAATGAAATGGTCATGATCCGTGGGGTATGTTATCCCCTGATTCGACTCCATGATATTTTCGAAGATAAAAAATGCGAAACCCACATTGAAGATGGGATTCTGATGTTAGTGGATTCCGGCGACACCTTCGCCTGTTTATTTATGGATGATCTGATTAAGAAACATCAGATCGTGGTTAAACCGATCCCCAAATACTTAAACCATTATTCAATTAAAAACTCGGGGATTGCTGGCTGTACGATTTTGGGAAATGGGAGCATCAGCTTGATAGTTGATATCCCGGCGATTTTAGATCATTATTGAGAAACGTTCAATAAAAACACGAGGTAAAGAAAATGATAAAACTTAAGGAAGACGAATTTCAGGCCATCACCACCTATGTGCATTCCAATTATGGTGTCGATTTGCGGAAAAAGCGACACCTGATTGAAGGCCGTTTGAGTCATTATGTTTCCCAATTGGGTTATGACAACTATATGGATTATTTTGAGTATGTAAAGACCGATAAAAAAAATGATGAAATCAGTGTGCTCATAAATAAGCTGACTACCAATCATACCTATTTTTTACGGGAAAGTGAACATTTTGATTTCTACAAACAACAGGTGCTTCCTTGGGTGGATGAAACAACCAAAACCAGGGATCTACGGGTCTGGAGCGCCGGTTGTTCATCGGGCCAGGAGCCGTATACCCTGGCCATGATTACCCATGATTATCTGGGTAGTAAACTAAACACTTGGGATAGCACCATTTTGGCTTCTGACATTTCGGACCGTGTCTTGATGACGGCTAAATCCGGCGTATATTCCAAAGAAGAACTGTCCAAGATTCCCATGGAATGGAAACGGAAGTATTTTAAAGATTATGATGAAGAATATCTGTCAGTGACCGAGCCGATCCGTAAAGGCGTGGCCTATCGGAACTTTAATTTGTTATCCCGATTCCAGTTTAAAAAACCCTTTCATGCCATTTTTTGCCGGAATGTGATGATTTATTTTGACAAGCCGACCAAGAACAGTGTGGTGCAAAAATTTTATGATGCGCTGCTCCCAGGAGGTTACTTTTTTATCGGACAAAGCGAATCGCTGGCCTCGGTAGACCATAACTTTAAATATGTCAAACCGTCTATTTATCAAAAAGAAGGCTAAAGTTTTTTTGATGTGGGCCGATATAGTAGATAGTGAATAATAAAAAAGCAATCTCGGATAAATAGATTTTAATTTAAGTTTGGAGGGATAGAAATGGCAACTTCAGTTAATTCTTCAACAAGTACATTATCATCGTTGTCAGCAAAAACCGGAATGGCTGGCCTGGTTTCGGGCTTAGATACCGATTCTTTGGTGGAAAGCCTGACAAGTACCAGTCGTTCAAAAATTGCCCAAAAACAACAGAGTGTTCAAAGACTGGAATGGAAGCAAACCGCCTATCGCAATGTTTCCAAAGCTTTGAAAGAATTCCAAAGCAAATATCTGGATGTGTTATCCACAACCAATTTTAGGAGTGCATCGCTATATAATACAGTTAAAGCATCAACTGCTTCAACAAAAATTTCAGTTTCTGCAACCAGTGCCGCAACGACCGGAAGTATTGAAATTTCGAATGTTACTCAGTTAGCGACAAGTCAGACAATTACAGGTGTCTCAGGGGCATCAAAAACACTTACAGGTGGCACTGCATACGATTCGACCCTATTGGATGGTATTTCTGGAACAACTAGCAAATCTTTTTTGTTAAAAATGGATGGGACGGTTCGGACGATTACTCTGGATCAGGCATTCAAAGATAGTATTATAACAGATGGCTTAACTGTAGAGGAAGCACTTCAAAATAAAATCACTAAGGCATTTGGTGAAAAAAGTGTCGGAGTGCCGGTTGTTGATGTGTCTTTCACGGATGGTAAGATTGGTTTCTCCTCATCGGGAGCTCAACTAACGGTCAGTGCACTTAATTCTGATACAGCCACACTAACAAAATTAGGATTTACCGATGGTCAGACGGATCGTTTAAATACAAGTAAAACACTGGCGGATCTCCCGTTGCTAAAAGGTACGAATGCTGTGGATGGGGAGTATAAATTCTCAATCAATGGCAAGAATTTTTCTTTTACAACCACCGACACACTTTCAAGCGTTATCAGCAAAGTCAATGCCAGTGATGCAGGTGTTACGATGTCTTATTCTACCATTACTGACAAATTTTCATTAACTGCCAAAGAAAGTGGTGCTGGGGACAATATTGTTGTCAAAGAGACGGCGGGCACCTTAATGAACGCATTTGGCCTGGCGGGGACAGAAGACGTGGATATGGATACAATTGCTGGGAAAAATGCAATACTGGAAGTTAATGGTCAATCCATTGTCCGGACGTCCAATTCAATTGAAGTCAACGGGGTTAAAATCCAACTTTTAGAAACAACAGCTACTAACGAAAAATTGACAATCTCAATGAGTGAGAACACAACGACACTAAAAGATACGATAAAGAATTTTGTTTCCGATTACAACAACATGATTACAATGATGAACGGACTAATAAAAGAGAATGCGGATTCAGATTATGCACCATTAACTGATGACCAAAAAGAAGATATGTCTGAGAAAGAAATCGAAGCCTGGGAAACCAAGGCTAAGGTTGGATTATTGCAGGGTGACAGTGTTTTAAAAGGAATTACCTCAAAAATGCAGTCCATGATGTACGGGTCGGCAGTAAGTGGGGGGATTACCCTATTTAATATTGGGATCAGTTCGGCAGGTTATGCAGAAAATGGAAAATTAAAAATAGATGAAGAAAAGCTCGATACTGCGCTAAAAACAAAGGGATCAGATATTAAAGAGCTTTTTACAAAAGAAACAACTGGATTGGCTAATCAATTAAATTCTATTATTGACGGTGCAGCAAAAACGACTGGTGTTAAAGGATCACGTGGTTCCTTGATAGAATTGGCTGGTTATGAATCAACATTATCAAATACTGAAAATAGTATTACAGAAACAATTACAAAAACGAATAAGAGTATCACCAGCTTGAAAACGAAGTTAAAAACGGAAGAAACTTATTACTGGAATAAGTTTTCAGCCTTAGAAACAGCAATGCAGCAATTAAACACCCAAAGCTCAATGATTACTTCATTTGGATCAAGTTCATAAGCTCAGAAAGGGGGAGAACATAATGCAATATGCCAATGCTTATCAGGAATCAAAGCGCTATGCCATTGAATCTTTGTCAAAAGGAGAAGTGGTCATTAAGCTTTTTGAAGAAGCAGAAAAACAAGTAAAAATGGGCATCATTCTAATTGAGAAGGATAGTTTCGCAAAAGCCTACAATTGTATTGCAAAAGCACAGAAGGTTATCAGTTCATTGAATCTTTCATTGGATATGCAATATCCCATTTCAATTGAACTTAATGAGATGTACAATTTTATTTTTGCTAAATTAGGGGAAGCCAATGTCAGTCGGGATATTCAGTTACTACAAAGTTTATTGGGCCTGATTATTGATTTGAAAGACTCATTTAAGGAAGCCGAAAAAATCAGTAATCCTGCAAAATCCCGGGGACTTTAAAATGAATGCTAATTCACATGAATTATGCCAGGAAAAAGTTCTTATTCTGAAAGAATATGTAACCAAAGGTGAAGAAATTCTCAGTAGTATTGAGGACTGGGAAAATCTGGCGACAATTCTGGAAGAACGGGATCAGTTGCTCCTTCGATTAAAGAATATGGAAGATCAGTTCACAGGGCTTAAGGGAAATCAGATCTGTACAATTGAAGAAAAAGGGCAGATCGACAGTTTGATCAAACTGATTACAGATATGGATCAAAACTGCATACAGCTGATCAAATCAGAACAGCAAAAAACCTTACAGGATTTGAAAAAAAACCAACAAAATCAAAAAGTGGCCGACTACGAAATCAGTTTGACTCCAAGCTATGGTACCTTTCTGGATGCCAAAAAATAAATTGAATGTAACGCCTTTTAAAAAGCAACTGCGGTTGCTTTTTTTTATGTGACAGAATATAATAGAGATACAGTGTTAGAATGATAATATTATGATATTGATTTCTAGTATTTTCGATAAATTTTACAATAATTATCGTAATAAATAAGCATAAGCGTACCTAACTTAATTACAACTAAGCTAGAGTATATTTCTATTTGTTGTTTCCAGTAAATTATGGTATTATGTTACTGTACGATAGTGTTGTTATTTGCGATATAGTTACCAATGTAAAAAATAATAGTTTATAATAAAACAGATAGCAAAATAGTTTTTAAAATACTGCTGGTGATCAAACCGGCACACAAGGAGGCCATGATGATTGGTGATTCGATAACCTCTGCCTTATATCAAAAAGCTCTGGATGGTACCTGGCAACGCCAAAAGGCAACCAGCAACAACATTGCCAACTCTGAAACACCGGGCTATAAAGCGGTAAAAGTCAACTTTGAGGATTCATTAAAGACTGAAATAAATAAACTAAAGACCACTTCCACGGGAGGTTCCAACGCTTTTCTTGACAAGATGGAAAGCATTCAATCCATCGAAAATTCAAAAATCAGCGTCTATGAGGGTGCGACCTCCAGTCGTCTGGATGAAAACAACGTCGATCTGGAATCAGAAAATATTGATATGTCAAAGTCAGTGTTGCAGTATTACTATCTGGTTCGGGGGTTCTCGGACTCCTATTCCCGGTTAAAATATGCGGTTAACGGAGGAAAATAATAATGAGTTTCTTAAGTACTTTTAATATTTCCGGCTCTGGAATGACGGCGCAAAAATATCGGTTGGATATAATTTCTCAAAATATTGCCAATGCCCAGGTAACCAGAACCGAAGCTGGTGGCCCCTATCGCCGAAAAATGACTGTACTCAGCAGTGTCAGTACTGGAACCTTTCAGGATGCCTTAAAAACAGCAACTGGCGTGGTTCAAAAAGACGGCGTACAGGTTGAGGCTGTCATTGAAGACGAATCTGCCCTGGTACCGGTTTATGATCCCACCCATCCCGATGCCAATGCCCAGGGCTACGTCATGTATCCCAATGTGAACACCGCTCAGGAAATGACTGATGCCATGGGCGCCAGTCGGGCTTATGAAGCCAATGTGACGGCGTTTAATGCCACTAAATCGATTGTTTTAAAGGCCCTGGAAATTGGCCGATAAAAGGAGAAAATTATGTTTATAGTTCCAATGACCTCAATTATGGGTGCAACTGGTATTGGTTCGGTTACTGGTAATTCTGCGGCCAATACAAGTGCAGTCTCAGAAACCGGCGTAGCTGGCGATTTTCAGAATATTTTAAATGATGTCATTAACAATGTGGAAGAGACCGAAGCCGTCACCAAAGTTGATGCTTACAATCTTTCCATTGGTAACATGGATGATATGCACACCATGATGATTAATACCGCAAAGGCAGATGTAGCCCTGCAAACCATGGTTCAACTCCGTAATAAGGTGTTGGAAGCATACCAGACAGTCATGAATACCGGCTTGTAAATTTGAACTTGAAGAAATACCTTTTAAACCTGGTGGAGGATGCCGATCGGAGAATTTTATTTGATGTTCAGTATCCCCTCTTTGTATGTACGGATTTAACAATCGGGATTGACATAAAATATTTTGGATGGATAAAAAAAGACGATGAATGAGAAGATTAAGGGCTACTTAGAGAAAATTAAAAACCTATGGACCGGAACATCCAAAAAAGTCAAGATTTTGTTGATTGGCGGGGTTGTACTGGTCTTATTGGCGTCCATCGGACTGACTGCGCTGCTCAATTATAAGGAGTACGTGCCGCTTTTTGAAGACCTGACTCAGGCCGAAACAACCGAAATTATGGCTGCCCTGACAGAGATGGAGGCGGACGTCAAGCTGGATGCCAGTGGCAATATCATGGTGCCAAAAGAAGACGAGGCTCAGGTTCGTATGGAGCTGGCCACGGCGGGCTATCCCAAAGACGGATTGAGTTACTACGTCATTCAAGACAACAGCAGTATGCTGTCCACCGACTATGAGCGTAAGCAATACGAAAACATGCAGCTTCAGGAGCGGATTGGTGCCAGTATTAAAACCCTGGACGGAGTTAAAGACGCCATTGTCACGATTTCGGTACCGGTGGAAAATGTTTTTTATTTACAGGAAACCGAAGCCACCACCGCATCAGTTATTATTCATTTAGAAACCGGAGCAACCCTGACGAAAGAGCAGATCGCAGGAATCCAGAACCTGGTGGCTAAATCAGTAGCTGGGTTGACAAAGGATAATATTGCCCTAACCGATGGCGAAGGCAATGATTTGACCAATAGTTTGGCAGCTTCCAATGGTGGTGAGTCCAAGATGAAGCTGACCAAAGCGATTGAAAATGATCTGACACAAAAAGTCAATAACGTTTTGGATGGCCCCTATGATCCTTCCCAGTTTAAGGTATCTGTAACGGCGACTCTTAATACCGATGCCGTTAAGCAGGAGGCGACTGTTTACACCCCTTCACCGGATGGTGATAATTCTGGGGTGATCAATCAGGAATCCTCCAGCATGGCGATTGCCAACGAAGATGGGACGGTTGGCGGTGTTGCCGGAACCACTGGGAATACCGATGTCACCACCTACGCCCAGAATGCGCTGACCAACGGTGGTGTTGTTACCGGAATCAATGAAAATACCACCTATTCGGTGAGTCAGGAAATTACCCAAACCGAAAAATTGGATCCGGCCATCGAAACCGTGTCGATTGGGATTGCCATCAACGATCCGGCAATGACTCCGGTAGCTCGGGAGAATCTGGTGCAACTGGTGGCCTTTGCTGCTGGGGTAACCCCGCAAAGTGTTACCGTGCGGAACTTTGAATTTGCCCAGGCCGAAGAAGAACCCGTAGTAGAGCCAGTTCTTACCACCGAGCGATTACTGGTCTTTGGTGGAATTGGCGCTGGGGTATTGCTGCTGTTACTGGTGCTGTTGTTTGTGCTGACCAGAGGCAAAAAGAAAAAGGGCGACGGCAAAGAAAAGAAAAAGAAACGGGGCAAGCGAGGCAAAGAAATCGAAGACGCCTTTGCGACCGGTGAAGATACGGAAACAGATGATTTATTTGGTGCGCTGGCAGCAGACAAAACAGAACCAATTGAGCCAATCCATCCACTAAAAGATGATAAAAAGGAAAAAATCAAAGAGTTTGCCACCACAAATCCAGAAATTGCGGCGCAGTTGTTTAAATCATGGCTGAAGAATGAAAGCGAATAGATTCGTATAAATGAAGGATGTTGACAAATATGGACGTTACCCTAACACCAAGACAAAAAGCAGCCCAGGTGGTTATCTCCCTGGGAGCCGATATTGCTTCCAGCATTTATAAACACTTACAGGAAGATGAAATAGAAATCTTAACCTATGAGATTACCCGGCAGGAAAGTGTTCCGCCAGAGGTGGCAGATCAGGTTATTGACGAGTTTTATGGTCTTTGTGTCGCCCAGAAGGTCTATATTGAAGGCGGGATAAACTATGCCCGAAATGTACTGGAAAAGGCTTTTGGCGTTCAGCAGGGGAGTGCGCTGTTAGAGCGGGTGACCAAAACCCTACGAACCAAGGCCTTTGAGTTTATCCGCAAGGCTGACTATAAAAACCTGATGAATATGATCATGAATGAGCATCCCCAAACTATTGCGTTAGTGTTATCCTATGCCCGGGCTGATCAGGCTTCAGCGATTATCTCTGAGCTGCCCAAGAGTATTCGGGTTGAAGTGGTGGAGCGGATTGCCCGGATGGATCGAACCTCACCGGAGATTATCAGACAAGTTGAAACCATTCTTGAGCGTAAATTTGAATCAGTGGTATCCTTCGATTTACTGGAAGTTGGCGGTATCAACTATATTGCTGAAATTATGAACAATATTGATCGTGGTACAGAAAAATACATCTTTGATGAACTCAGTAAAAATGATGCCAAACTGTCTGAAGAAATCAGAAAGCGGATGTTTGTATTCGAAGATATTGTTATTCTCGATTCGATGTCGATTCAACGCTTCCTGCAGGAAGTCGACACCAAAGAAATGTCCGTTGCTCTTAAGGGGGCGAATAAGGGAGTTGCAGATGTAATTTTTGCCAACATGTCCCAGCGAATGGGTGAAACCGTCAAGAGTGAAATGGAATTCCTCCATAATGTACGGGTTCGTGACGTGGAAGAAGCCCAACAGAAGATCGTTTCGGTGATCAGACGACTGGAAGAAGAAGGCGAAATCGTAACATCGAAGGGTGGAAAGGACGAGATCATTGTCTAGTATTGTGAAAGCGAAATGGGTATCTCAAACAACTGCCCCAGTGGTGATACCAATGACAGTTCAACCGGAAGCAGAAAAGAGTAGCGACGGACAACCGGTTTTAAACCCCGAAACCGCTGAAAGTAAAATTGACCATGATGACAGTGTCGAAGCCATGCACGCCGCCAATGAACTGATGAAAGAAGCCATTCGGGCCAGCCAGGAGATTAAGGAAAAATCGCAGGAAACCGGTTATCAGGAAGGGTTTTCCCAGGGCTATGCAACAGGGCATGAAGAAGGCTTTCGGGATGGTAGCCAGGCGGGCTTTCAGGCTGGCTTAAAAGAAGGGCTTCACGAAGGCATGACCCAGGCGGCCACCGAAATTGACAACAAGCTCCAGGAGATCAATCAGTTGCTGGAAGTGATCAGCAATGAAAGACAGCAGGCGTTAGCCAATCAGGAGCAGGAGTTGCTGGATATCGCTTTTGAAATCGCCAAAAAGATTATGAAACATCAGGTTCAGGAAGACCGGGATCTGTTTTTAAAATTCTTTGATGAGGTGATTCACGGCGATGAAGAGGATTTAAAAATCTATTTATCGGAAAACCAGAAAACCCTTGATCTCCATATAAACAAAGAAATGTCAGAAAAATTAAAGAAACTGGCTAAAAAATCTAAAGTGATCATCCTAAAGGATGAGGATAAGATCATGGTGGAAACCAATGATTCGGTCATTGATATGAGTCTGCCGGTACAATTAGAGCAATTGGAGAAAGCCATCGAACAGAGTTCGTAACTGGAGGCAAGAATGAATAAATCTGAGATTTGCAAAGCCATTCAACGGGCAGAAACCTATCATTATTTTGGCAAGATTGAAAAAGTTGTGGGAATGATGATTGAATCGGTGGGCCCGGAGTGCAGCATTGGTGATTTATGTAAAATCTTCGATCAGAATGCCGACCGCTATATTTTAGCGGAGGTGGTCGGATTTCGCGGCAATAAAGTATTGCTGATGCCCTATGAAGAACCAGAAGGAATCAGTTTTGGAAATATTGTGGAACCGACCGGATCGTCCCTGAAGATTGGTGTGTCAGATAGTATGATTGGTCGGGTTGTCAATGCCATGGGGGAACCCATCGATGGGGGGGGCCCCATTGACGATACGATGCCCTATGATATTAACAGCACTGGCGCAAATCCCTTTTCACGACCATGTATTGACGATATCCTGGAATTTGGGGTGAAGGCGATCGATGGTCTATTGACGATTGGGAAGGGACAGAGAATGGGAATTTTTGCTGGTAGCGGCGTCGGTAAAAGTACCCTGATGGGAATGATTGCCCGTAACGTAAAAGCCCAGGTCAATGTCATCGCCCTGGTAGGCGAGCGAGGCCGGGAGGTCCGGCAGTTTCTGGAAAATGATCTGGGTCAGGCCGGTCTGGAACGGTCAGTGATCGTGGTGGCAACCTCGGATCAGCCGCCGATGCAGCGAATGAAATGTGCCCTGACAGCCACAACCATAGCCGAGTACTTTAAGGATCAGGGCAATGATGTTTTGCTGATGATGGATTCGCTGACCCGTTTTGCGATGGCGCAGCGGGAAATCGGTCTGGCCACCGGAGAACCGCCGGTAGCCCGGGGTTATACGCCGTCCATCTATGCGATGATGCCAAAACTTTTAGAGCGCAGTGGGAATTTTGAAACTGGCTCGATCACCGGTATTTATACCGTATTGGTTGAAGGTGATGATATGAACGAACCGGTAGCTGATACTGTCCGGGGGATTATTGATGGGCACATCGTCCTCTCCCGTAAGATTGCCGCCAGAAATCACTATCCGGCCATCGACGTGCTCAACAGCGTCAGCCGGTTGATGTCCAACATCGTAAGTAAAGATCAGATGGAAGCAGCGTCTTCCATGCGGAATATGATGTCGGTATATGATACCAACTACGATCTGGTCAGCATTGGTGCCTATAAAAGTGGAACCAATCCGTCGTTGGACATTGCCATCAAGAAAATTGGTGGCATAAATAAGTTTCTGCAACAAAAAGTTGATGAAAAGTGTTTCTATGATGACAGCATTGAAGCCATGAAGAAGGCCGTCTTATGAAAAAATTTCAATTCCATTTAGGAAAGCTGCTTTCCTACAAAGATCAAAATCTAGAAAACGAAATGATGATATTGGGTGGGTTGACCAGACAATTAAGCGAAGAGATGGATAAACAACTGGATCTGGAAGATCAGTTGGAGAAAAGCAGAAAAAATTATGAACGGGATATGGCCGCATCGATTACCGCCACAGCTTGTCAGGTTTATCTTCACTACATGTCCTTCCTCAAAGAACAGATTCAAATTGTTGAGAAACGAATTGATGAAATTACCGAAAAAATTGATGTTCAGATTGAAGTGGTAAAGAACTTGAAACTGGAAACCCGATCACTTGAGATCGTTAAAGAAAATCGATACGATGAGTATAAAAAAGAAATTGTTAAAGAGAACGAAAAACAGATGGAAGAATTTATCACCACCAGTAAAATTATGAACGAAGAACCCTGATTATCGGGGCAACATAAAGATGAAGAGGTGTAAAGATGCAGTATGATACAATCATCGTGGGCGCCGGACCAGCCGGTTTAGCAGCTGGGATCTACGCTGCCCGGGGGGCATTGAAGGTTCTGATTATTGAAAAGGGTGGCATTGGCGGACAGATTGCCACCAGCTGGGAAATTGAAAATTATCCGGGCTCTCCCCCGGACAGTACTGGCCCCGGTCTGACTGAGCGGATGCGCCAGCAGTGTGAAGAATTCGGGGTGGAGTTTGCTACCCGAACCTATCTTCGCTTTGAGCAAACAGTCTCGGGATTTATTGTAAAAACCGATGCTGGTAATCTGGAAACCCAGACCATCATCATGGCCACCGGAGCAGAACCCAAGCTGATTGGCTGTAAAGGTGAAAAGGAATTGCGGGGAATGGGGGTTTCCTATTGTGCCACCTGCGATGCCAACTTTTTCAAAGGATTAAAGGTAGCAGTTATCGGCGGCGGCGATACCGCTCTGGAAGAAGCCCTATACCTGACAAAATTTGCCAGTGACATTATTATTATTCATCGTCGGGATGAGCTTCGGGGGGCTAAAATTTTGCAGCAGCGGATTAGAGAGAATGAAAAAATATCGATGATGCTCAGCTGCGTCGTGGAGGAAATCAAAGGCAACGGACAGGTCGAAAGCATTATCGTTAAAAATGTGGTCTCCGGTGAGTGCACTGACGTACCCATTGACGGAGTTTTCGTTTTTGTTGGTCAAAAGCCAAATTCAGAGGCGTTTGTGGGCCAGCTGGAACGGGATGCCCGGGACTATCTGATGACTGATGATGAAATGCATACCAACATTCCGGGGATCTTTGCTGCCGGTGATATCCGGCGAAAATCGCTGCGACAAGTGGTTACCGCTACGGCTGATGGAGCCATTGCCGCTGTAAATGTGATCAAATACATTGAAGAACGCAAGTAAATTGTGATATGATTAGGACTAACGAAAGTTAGTCTTTTTTGATTTAAGAAATAAAGTGTAATCAGGTGTAGAAATGAATATCAAATTTGATTTAAATATTACCCAAACCCAAAAACTGATTATGACCCAGGAGATGCGTCAGTCCATTGAGATTTTGCAGCTGACAGCCATGGAACTCAATGGTTTGATCGAAACCGAAATCATGGAGAACCCGGTGTTGGAATTTAATGAAGTGTCCATTAAAGAAGTGGTACCAATTAACGAGGATGGCGGACCACTAAAAGGCGATCTGGTTAAAGAAGAACCAAATCCAGAGCCGCAGCCCAAGGAGGAAATCCAGTGGGATGAGTATTTTCATAGTATGGAAAATGCTGATTATCGGGGTCAGCTTCAGCCGATTGCTGACAATGATGATGAATACGGTTTTGAAAAATTTACGTCCCAGGAAAAAACCCTTAACGAATATCTACATTTTCAATTTAACATGCAGGAAAAGGGCTTTAGCGTAGAAGAAAAACGGATCGCTGAATATTTGATTGATTGCATCGATGATAACGGTTACCTGCTTATCGACCTGGACTATGTAAAAAACATTCTGGAAGTTGCTGAAGAGCCTATTTCGAAAATGATTGCCGTTATTCAAGGATTTGATCCCAGTGGGGTAGGATGTCGGGACATAAAAGAGTGTTTGCTGATTCAATTGCGTCAAATGGGGTATGATGATGATGAAGTGTTCATGGACATTGTCAAAAACCATTTAATTGATCTGGCTGATAACCAATTTAAGCGGATTGCCCAGGAGACTGGCTTAACCATTGAAGATGTCTATGAATTCAAAGAAGTGGTCAAAACTCTGGAACCAAAACCCGGCCGGGAGTTCTCCTGCTCGGAGCGGGTCTCGTACGTCATTCCCGATGGGAGCATCGAAATTGTCAATGACGAGTTGGTGGTGAAGGTCAATGATGTGTCGGCGCCCCGACTGCGAATCAATAATTATTATAAAGGACTCCTGAAAAATTCGGATAAAAATGATGAAACCAAGCTTTATCTGGAGAAAAAGCTCGATAGTGCGGCTTTTTTAATTAAAAGTATTGAACAGCGGCGGGATACGATAAAAAAAGTGATTACTGCCATCGCCGAATCCCAGCGGGGATTTTTCTTTGAAGGGGTGGGAGATTTGCGGCCACTGACCCTTAAGACAATCGCTGAGACCATTGAAGTTCATGAGTCGACAGTCAGTCGGGCAATTCGCGGAAAGTATATTCAAACACCGAAAGGCACGTTTGCGCTTAAGTTTTTCTTTAAACGGGGATACTCACAGGGCGAGGAAGACCGATCGTCCGATGCAATCAAACGATTGATTCAGGAGCTGATCGATCAGGAAGATAAGAAAAAACCCCTGAGTGATCAGCGAATATCAGAATTATTGCAGGCTAAAAACCTGGATGTGGCCAGGCGAACCGTTGCCAAATATCGGGAAGCACTTTTGATCCAACCATCCTCCAAACGAAAAGAATACCGGTAGATTGCTGACCAAAAACTAATTGCCGATAAATCACTAACAAATACCTGCAGTTTTCGTAAAATTGGGTTTGGGATTATCTTTTTAGTTTTTGGTTTTTTTTAACTTGTTTTTAAATTTAAAATGGGGTATAATGATTTTGTCCCAGTGGGACAAAAGTGAGCATGTATCCGAAAGAAGGGTGATTCTGTGTCAAGTCAATTAAAAATCAGTAAGGAAGTCATCGAACTTCAACAGTTAGTCGCTCCGGAAGTGAATCGTCTCATTGAAATGCGTTACAATATTTTGTCAACCATTAGCAGTGAGCAGCCCATCGGACGGAGAAATCTTGCATTTGTTCTGGATATGAGTGAGCGTCAGGTTCGTAATGAGATCGATTTTTTCCAAACCCAGAAGCTGGTTTCGGTGGAACGACAGGGTGTTGTCATCACAGATGCTGGCAACGAAGCCTTGATCCAGCTGAAGTGTCTGCTTTATACCTATAATGGTCTGGAACAGCTGGAAAAAGAATTGATGGATCGACTCCATCTCAAACGGGTGATTATTTGTCCCGGCGATATGGATATGAATTATGAAGTGTTGCGATTTATGGGACGGTCCGGGGCAAAATATGTGTTATCGGTAATGAAGTATAAGGACACCCTGGCATTAACCGGCGGCAGCTGTACAGCGGCGGTAGCCGATGAAATGCGGGAAGCCTTTTATCCTGATGTATATGTCATCCCAGCTCGGGGTGGGATCGGAAAAAGCCACTCCACCCAGGCAAATAATGTGGTGGCTGAAATGGGCCTCAAATTACATTCCAATTACGAGCTGCTTCATTTGCCGGATAACATCGACCAGCGATTACTGGAAGCTTTAAAAGATTATCCGGAAATAAAAAGGGTATTCAATAAGATGGATAACATTGATATTTTCATCTTCGGTTTGGGACGAGCAGATGTTCTGGCTGACTGGCGAAACTTGTCAACAGCAGAAAAACGAAAAATTCTCGAACAAGGCGCTGTGGCTGAAGCTTTTGGTCATTACTTTGACATTAACGGTCAGGTTATTTCGCCATCCAGCACCATTGGCATTGGCACTGATAATTTTAAAAAAATACCCCATGCCATTGCGGTAGCAGGTGGGGTCACCAAGGCTGAGGCGATTATTGCAGTCAGTCGGATTCGGGAAAACATGGTTCTGATCACGGATGAAAGCGCAGCCAGAGAGATTTTAAGAAAACTGCAAACCATGTCAGACACAAAATAGCGGGTGTCTGACTGAGTATATATTCAGTAAACATTATTTTAAGGAGGCAGATAAAATGTCTGTAAAAGTAGCAATTAATGGTTTTGGAAGAATTGGTCGTTTAGCATTCCGATTAATGGCAGATAACCCGGCGTTTGATGTTGTGGCTATCAATGATTTAACCGACGCAAAAACCTTAGCGTACCTATTAAAATATGATAGCGCCCAGGGAAAATTCAAGCAGGATGCCATCGAAGTAAAAGATGATACAATGGTGGTTGATGGAAAAGCCATTAAAATCTTTGCTGAAAGAGATCCTGAAAATTTACCATGGGGCACCATTGGTGTCGATGTTGTCATCGAATCAACTGGCTTCTTCACCGATAAAGATGGAGCTGGCAAACACATCAAAGCTGGCGCTAAAAAAGTCATTATTTCTGCACCTGCCAAAGGCGATGTTAAAACCATTGTTTTCAATGTTAATGAAAATATTCTCGATGGTACCGAAACAGTAATCAGTGGGGCTTCCTGCACCACTAACTGTTTAGCACCGGTAGCCAAGGTATTAAATGACAGTTTTGGTTTAGTTAGCGGTTTAATGACCACTGTTCATGCCTATACCAATGACCAGGCAACCCTGGATGCACCACATAAGGATTTACGACGTGGCCGTACCGCTGCTCAAAATATCGTTCCAACTTCCACTGGAGCTGCAGCCGCTGTTGGCAAGGTATTGCCAGCCTTAAACGGCAAACTGGATGGATTTGCATTGCGGGTACCAGTCATCACTGGCTCGCTGGTTGACCTGACCTGTGTGCTGGAAAAAGACGTGACCGCTGATGAAATTAACGCCGCTGTCAAGGCTGCCGCCAATGAAACCATGGGTTATAACGAAGAACAAGTGGTTTCTACGGATATTATCGGAATGTCATATGGTTCTCTTTTTGATGCAACCTTAACCCGGGTTATGAATGTAGAAGGTGGAAAACAACAGGTTAAGATTATTGCCTGGTACGATAATGAAATGTCCTACACTGCCCAATTAATCCGTCTGGCAGAATATGTTGCCACAAAATTCTAATCAGCTGAACTAAGTAAAAAAATATCATTCAAAAAAATTTTCAGAAGCTTTTGCAAAACCATTGCAACTGCTTCTGAAATTGTTTATAAAGCAAATGAGAAACCGAGAGGATAAAAACATGAGTAAAAAAACCGTATCTGATATCGATTTAAAAGGGAAAAAAGTATTAATGCGGGCGGACTTTAATGTGCCTTTGGATGAAAACGGCATCATTACTGACGAAACCCGGATCACTGCGGCCTTACCAACGATTAATTATATTCTTGATCAGGGGGGAGCACTAATTTTAATGTCCCACATGGGGCGCCCCAAAAATCAGCCAAACCCCAAATATTCGCTGGAACCGGTTGCTAAAAAACTGTCGGAATTACTTAAAAAACCGGTTATCTTCAATGATGACGGCGCAGTAACCGGCTCGGTAACGGTTGCCGCCGCAGCGGGACTGAAACCCGGTGAGGTGCTGTTGCTTCAAAACACCCGTTTCCGGGCAGAAGAGGAGAAGAATGATCAGGGCTTTTCTAAAGAACTGGCCGATCTGGGTGATGTCTTTGTCAATGACGCCTTTGGAACGGCTCACCGGGCGCATGCTTCAACAGTAGGGATTGCAGAGTTTTTACCGGGCGTTTCGGGTTTTCTGATTCAGAAAGAACTGGATTTTATGGGAAAAGCCCTGGAAAACCCGGAACGGCCCTTTGTGGCGATTCTTGGTGGATCAAAGGTTTCTGACAAAATCGGAGTCATTAACAATCTGCTGGAAAAGGTTGATACCCTGATTATTGGTGGCGGCATGGCCTTTACCTTCCTGAAAGCTCAGGGTTATGAAATTGGCAAGTCACTGCTGGAAGAAGATAAGCTGGAGCTGGCTAACGAATTGGTGGCCAAAGCCAAAGCCAAAGGCGTCAACCTGTTACTGCCAGTGGATGTGGTTGCAGCTGAAGCCTTTGCAGCTGATGCGCCTTTTGTGGTCGTCGATATCAATGCCATCCCGGCCGGTTCGATGGGACTGGATATTGGCCCGGTAACGGCGGCTAATTTTACAAAAGCAATTCTCGGCGCTAAAACCGTGATCTGGAATGGCCCCATGGGGGTATTTGAAATGGCGGCCTTTGCCAAAGGAACCGAAGCTGTTGCCAAAGCGATGTCTGATTCCGATGCGATTACTATTATTGGTGGCGGTGATTCCGCAGCAGCAGTAAAAATCCTTGGCTACGAAGAGGGCATGAGCCATATTTCCACCGGGGGTGGTGCGTCACTGGAATTCCTGGAAGGTAAAAAACTGCCCGGAATTGAAATCTTACAGGATAAATAAGGAGAGTATAATGCGAAAACCAATTATTGCCGGAAACTGGAAAATGAATAATGATAGTTTCGAAACCGAAAAATTGATGAATACCTTATTGCCATTGGTGGCCGGGGCCGAAGCGGAGGTGGTTTTTTGTCCCACCTATCTGGGTCTGCAAAAAGCCGTGGAAATGGCTAAGGATTCCAACGTTGGCATTGGTGCTCAAAACATGCACTTTGAAAAAAGTGGTGCTTATACCGGGGAAGTCTCTGGTGAGATGCTAAAGGCCATCGGCGTTAAATATGTTTTGATTGGCCACTCAGAACGGCGGGAATATTTTAACGAAACAGACGAAACCGTTAATAAAAAAGCAATCAAAGCTTTATCTTTGGGAATTACCCCAATTGTCTGTTGTGGTGAAACCCTGGAAGAACGGGAGAGCGGCAAAGCGGAAGCCAAGGTGGTCGGTCAGATGGAAGCCGGACTCAAAGGCATTGATGACATCACCAAGGTGGTGGTTGCCTATGAACCAATCTGGGCCATCGGCACCGGTAAAACAGCCAGCAAGGAAGAAGCCAACGAAGCCTGCGGATGGGTTCGAAAGACGATTGCCAAAATGTTTGGCGAAGACGCTGCCCAAAAAGTCCGGATTCAGTACGGCGGTTCCGTTAATCCCGAAAATATCAAAGACCTGATGGCTATGGACAACATCGACGGCGCTCTGGTTGGTGGTGCCTCCCTAAAACCGACTTTCTCGGAGATTGTGAAGTTTTAATTCAAAGATAATAGTGAAACAAAAGAAAGATGCAGTGAGTACCGACAATTGTTATATCATGTTGTCTGCATCGGGGCGGACACGGCGTAGCCTGTCCGAGCCCGCAGCAGACAACAGATTAACAATTGGTCGGTACGGTTCTTTCGACAACCTAAAATATTTCAACCGAAAGGTGTGATCATATGAATAAAAATTTAACGGCCCTGATTATTCTGGATGGCTACGGTTTTACCAGATGTACCGAGGGCAATGCTGTTGAACAGGCCCAAACTCCGTTTCTTGACACCATCTCCCGGGACTGCCCGCATACCCTCATCACTGCCAGTGGCCTTGGCGTTGGTCTGCCCGAAGGTCAGATGGGTAATTCTGAAGTCGGTCATTTAAACCTGGGTGCTGGCCGGATCGTGTATCAGGAACTGACTCGGATTACCAAGTCCATTGAAGATGGCGATTTTTTTACCAATGAAGCGTTTCTGGCCGGAATTAAATCGGCCAAACAAAAGGGTGGAGCCCTACACCTGATGGGTCTGTTGTCTGATGGTGGTGTGCACAGTCATGAATGTCATCTCTACGCCTTATTGAATATGGCCAAAAAACAGGGTTTAGATCGGGTTTATGTTCACTGTCTGATGGATGGCCGGGATACGGCTCCTGACAGTGGCCTCGGCCATGTCAAGTCATTGGAAGCTAAGATGGCTGAATTGGGGGTCGGCAAAATTGCCACCATCATGGGTCGTTACTATGCCATGGATCGGGATAATCGCTGGGATCGGGTCGAAAAAGCCTATGATGCCATGACCGTGGGTACTGGCAACCATGCCGCTTCAGCCGTCCAAGTTATGGAAGAAACCTATGCTGCCAAGATAACTGACGAGTTTGTGCTACCGACGATTATTGACACGGCTGAAGATAAAACCATTAAAGCCAATGATACCATCATCTTCTTTAATTTCCGTCCCGACCGGGCCAGAGAACTTACCCGGGCTTTTATCGATCCGGAGTTTAAGGAATTTGAGCGTAAAACCGGCTATCTGGGGCTTTATTATGTGACTATGACCCAATACGATAAGTCTTTTGAAAATGTCACAATTGCCTATAAACCGGTGACGATTGACAATACCCTCGGCGAATATCTCAGTAACCTGGGGATTTCCCAGCTGCGTATTGCCGAAACCGAAAAATACGCCCATGTTACCTATTTCTTCAATGGCGGTCTGGAAAAACAATATCCGCTGGAAGACCGGATTCTGGTACCGTCTCCTCACGTAGCTACCTATGACCTGCAGCCGGAGATGAGTGCCTATGAGGTAGCCGATAAAGCTGTAGCGGCCGTTGAAAGCGAGATGTATCAGTTGATGATTCTTAACTTTGCCAATGCCGACATGGTCGGACATACAGGCATTTTCGAAGCGGCCGAAAAGGCAGTGGAAGTGGTGGATGCCTGTGCCAAAAAAGTCATCGATGCGATTCTGGCAAAAGGTGGTAAAGTGATCGTCACTGCCGATCACGGCAATGCCGAAAAAATGATCGACTACGAAACCCACATGCCGTTTACGGCCCATACATCAAACCAGGTTAAGTGTATTCTGTTGGGCGATGGCGATGATGTTGCCTTGCGAGACGACGGTCGTCTGGCAGATGTGGCCCCGACGCTACTGGATCTGATGGGACTACCGAAACCGGCCGAAATGACCGGAGAAACACTGATTAAAGAAAAATAAAGCAAAAATGCAAAAACTGTGACCGTTTACATAAGAAAAGTCTCGATTGGGACTTTTTTTATGATTGAAAATGTTTTTTGGTTATGATATTATAACGTGCACGATTATTTACGGAGGTGATACTAATGAAAGAAGCTTTACTGGTCGTTTTACTGATTTCCAGCTTGGTTCTGATTGCAGCAATACTGTTGTCGCCAGGAAAAACAGCCGGGATGTCAGGAGCCATCGCAGGTGGTGCTGAGACCTTATTTGGAAAGAAAAAAGCCAAAGGATTTGAAGGTGTTTTAGAAAAAGCAACCAAAATCTCAGGTGTTTTATTCATGTTGTCGGCATTCGTTTATTCAATCGTATCATAACAGGCATCAGATTTAGAGGGATGCAAAAACTTACAGGGGGAAATTGAGAATGGAATTATTGTTTCTGGCTCCAGCTATTGGAGTCGTGGCGTTGCTTGTTGCGCTTATTTTTGCAAAACGCGTAACTGCAGTTGACGCCGGTAGCGACAGAATGAAAGAGATCGCTGGTTATATCCACGAAGGTGCGATGGCATTTTTAAAACGTGAATATAAAATGATCGCAATTTTTATCGCTGTCTTATTTATTATTTTAACCGTTACACCTGGTTTGGGGATTATGACTGCAGTCTGTTTCCTGGTTGGGGCTATTTTTTCAATCCTGGCCGGATTCTTTGGGATGCAGGTAGCCACAAAAGCCAATGTCAGAACGGCTAATGCAGCTCAGCAAAGCGGGATGAATAAAGCCCTTTCAGTGGCGTTCTCCGGTGGTGCGGTTATGGGTATGTGTGTGGTTGGTTTGGGCCTTCTGGGTGTTAGTGCACTCTACTTACTATTTGGTGATGTTACCATTGTAACCGGTTTTGGTCTGGGTGCTTCTTCAATTGCATTATTCGGTCGTGTTGGCGGTGGTATCTATACCAAAGCAGCTGACGTTGGTGCTGACCTGGTTGGTAAGGTTGAAGCTGGTATTCCGGAAGATGACCCGCGTAACCCGGCAGTTATCGCTGATAACGTCGGTGACAACGTTGGTGACGTCGCTGGGATGGGATCAGATTTATTTGAATCGTATGTTGGTTCAATTATCTCGGCCATCACTTTAGGTGTTCTGGTTCTTGATGGTTTTGACGGTGTTCTTTTCCCGATGCTGTTAGCAGGTGTGGGGATTGCAGCATCCATTATTGGCTCTTTCTTTGTTCGTGGTAAAGAAGGTTCGAACCCGCAGCGTGCCTTGGACATGGGAACCTATGTCAGTGGGATTCTGGTGGTGATCGCTTCTTACTTCCTGTCTAACTATTTTACTGGCGGAGCTGCTGCATTTATTGCGATCGTTGCTGGTTTAGCTGTTGGGATTATTATTGGTAAATTAACCGAGTATTATACCTCTGAGCACTATAAACCGGTTCAGCACATTGCCCAGCAATCGGAAACTGGTCCAGCTACTACCATTATCAGTGGTCTGGCAGTGGGGATGAAATCCACCATGTTCCCGATCTTAGCGATGGCAGTTGCCATTTTTGTAGCTTATGCTTCGTTTGGTCTGTTCGGGATTGCATTAGCAGCAGTCGGGATGCTTTCAACCTGTGGTATGACCATTGCCGTTGATGCGTACGGTCCGATTGCCGATAATGCCGGTGGGATTGCTGAAATGGCTGAAATGCCTAAAGAAGTTCGCCAAATCACCGATAAATTGGATGCCGTTGGAAATACCACTGCTGCCATCGGTAAAGGTTTTGCGATTGGTTCAGCAGCTCTTACAGCCTTAGCGCTGTTTGCTTCGTATGCTCAAACCGTTGGTTTAGAAAGCATTGATATTTTAAATCCCAATGTAATCATCGGGATGTTTATCGGCGGGATGCTACCATTTTTGTTCTCAGCCTTAACCATGGAAGCGGTTGGGTCTGCGGCTAATGAAATGATCGAAGAAGTGCGTCGTCAGTTCCGGGAATTCCCAGGCATTATGGCTGGTACTGAAAAACCGGATTATGCCAGATGTGTGGATATTTCTACTGCTGCAGCCTTAAAACAAATGATTGTACCGGGCTTAATGGCAGTGGCGGCTCCTTTGGCCATGGGTCTGATCCTGGGTGCAGATGCTTTAGGCGGTTTATTAGCCGGCGCATTGGTTACCGGGGTATTAATGGCAATCTTTATGGCTAATGCCGGTGGTGCTTGGGATAACGCCAAGAAATTCATTGAAGGCGGCGCTCATGGTGGAAAAGGCAGTGATGCCCATAAAGCAGCTGTTGTTGGTGATACAGTAGGTGATCCGTTTAAAGATACTTCTGGACCATCGATCAATATCTTAATCAAATTGATGACAATCGTATCATTAGTATTTGCTCCATTATTCTTAATCTAATAAATAATCTTTCCGTAAAAAAAGAACCTGAATGCCGGATGGCATTCAGGTTCTTTTTGCGT